>ENA-OWOZ01002233-OWOZ01002233.1-bioreactor-metagenome-genome-assembly--contig:-NODE-2233-length-15057-cov-3.204206_pt1 | contig 15057 bp, 15 predicted proteins | sample MGYA00238140_ERZ651804 | MGnify/ENA primary metagenome ERZ651804 (study PRJEB26910, sample SAMN07631232) | bioreactor metagenome | isolation source: Switchgrass digestor | place: USA: Dartmouth... | reverse complement strand
CAGCATCAGCTTAACTGTCCTTATATCCACAATGACCCCCCAAATGACAGCGACAGAAAATACGGCCTGGTTTCTGAACAGGTTTTTTGGAAACGGCAATGCTGAAAAATTATTCCAGAATTATAATGATTATAAAATTATTATAGAACAGAGTTGTTAAATGTTAAATAGTTACTTGAATTTTATATTATAAAAAAAATTGTTTGATCCACTAAGGTGCTTTATTTGTGTTAATATAAGAAATATATAAGCCTGATAAGGAGTGGATGCTATGGATTTTTCAAATAAAACGGTGATTGTGACCGGGGCCGGAAACGGAATTGGAAAAGGAATTGCTTTGCTTTACGCGGAAAAAGGGGCCAATGTGGTTGTGGCTGATACAGATGTGGCAGGAGGGGAACGGACAGCTGCCAGTATTAGGGAAAACGGAGGTGAAGCAATTTTCGTTCAGACAGACGTAAGGATTGAATCAGATATCGTCCGTCTAATGGAAACTTCATCCAGTAAATATGGACACATAGATATCCTGATCAATAACGCGGGAATATCGGTATTCAGGCCACTTTTCGATTTATCGGCCGGAGAATGGGACAATATAATAAACACCAACCTGAGAAGTGTTTTTCTATGCTCCCGCGAAGCGGCAAAATACATGCGCAATAACAAGGAAGGCGGATCAATAGTAAATATCGCTTCCACCAGGGCTATTATGTCCGAGCCGAACTCAGAAGCCTATGCAGCTTCAAAAGGCGGCATTGTGGCACTTACCCATGCCCTTGCGGCCACGTTAAGTGCATATAGGATTACCGTCAACGCAATTTCCCCCGGCTGGATTGAGACCGGCGATTATTCAAAACTGAGGGAAATCGATCATGAACAGCATTTCTCAAGACGTGTGGGAAGACCCGATGACATAGCACGCGCCTGCCTCTTTCTGACGGCCAGGGAGAATAACTTTATCACAGGCATTAATCTTGTTGTTGACGGCGGGATGACCAGGAAGATGATATATATAGAATAAGGTAATGATATTATTAACTGCAGTTAACAGATAGTGCACTGTCTTAAGTGCACTTTCTGAATAACTGCAGTTCAAGTAATCAAGGTAGATCAGTATTATGAGTTAAAATCATTGCAATATAACTAATCCCGATTTATATATTTCAATCTCCATAAGGCCTTCGTCTATGAAGATTATGCTTTCCTCCATCAAATTGCCGCAGCAGTCATATTTTGCAAGTCTTTTATTTCCCAAATCTTTTTTTATCTTTAATACGAATCTGTCCAACATGGCGCCGTTAACTATGATCATCTTATTGAAATTCTCTACGATTTCAATTACCATGTCGCCATAAACTGCAATTATCACATCTCCGTTATTTTCGGCTATAACTATCGGATACTGCATGTCAGGAAAAAGCGGCTTTAGTTTTCCATCCAAAAGGATTTCCCTGTTTTTCATCCAGAAGCCCAGCCAATATCGTACCATTTCAAGATGCTCTACGGGAAAGTCCATATGTCTGATAGATATCTGGGGAACACCAAACAGGACATTGATCATCTGAAGCGCGGCATGTTCAACACTGTCTTCAGGAGACCACATGAGCATATCCGAATGTACCGCCGTATTTCCCGAAAGCAACCTTAAGTCCAATATCCCCACTCTGTTGTCTATATAGCCTGCGGGGCAGTCTTCCACACGGAACATGTTTCCGTATTTCCTCATATAAGGTCCGATATATTTCTGCCTGAACTCTATCATTATATCGGGTTTTATTTTCTTAAGTCTTCGCATAACATCCGTCAGCAGTCTGTCCACCGCTTCCTGAAGGGATTCATAATCCCTGCCGCTGTTTTCTGTCAGAAAGTTCTTACTGCCTTCAGGCAATTTGAAATCGTCCACGAAATCCAGCTTGAAACCATCGACATCCCATTCCAGAAGAGCTTTTTCATAGGTCGAAATCAGGTAATCCCTTACCTCTTCAAATCTTGGATCCAGGACACCTGCCCCAAGGTCTTCCCTGACGTATAATATTTTGTCCCTGAATTTGCTCCATATGGTCGACTTTTTGCCTATAAAAGGCACACTGTACCATAGCACATATTTCATGCCAAGTTCATGCACCCTTTTGACCTTCAAATCCCTTTCTTCTGGCTGACCCAGGATTCCAGTATGAACTGACGCCTTTCAAGGGATATTTGAATTCTATCCTGATTTTTGGAAATACAATGCTTTCCTTAGCGTTCAATTTAATACGGATATACTCAATTCCGTCCTTTTCTTCAGTTTCAACGGAATAACTTATAAACTCTGTGCCGGTTATAATTTTGAAATCTTTCAGCTTGCTATTAATCGCCATGTACTTACTCTCCCCGATATGTTGTTTATTTCAGTCCGCATTGACTACATAAACAAGAGGTTGACACAAACCAATATTGATTGAAATAGCTGGAAATTGAAGCGCACTATGACTCCCGGGTACATAGTGCGCTCCTATTAAGTTGTATTTAATTTTTATTGTAAGCAATTAAGCACGATTAATTATTCAGTCAGACTATCCTGTATAATTAAATCAGTGTCTTTTATAAAGTTCTCAACGGGATATTCTCCGGTAAGGAGCTTCTGGACATTATCTTCAAGAGCTGTTTTAATCTTTGGGTTTTCAATTCCCCACGGGAATGTTGTAATAGATTTGAAATTCTTGCTGTCTTCCAGGTACTGCAGCATTATTGCAGGAAGCTCCACTTCTGTCTGTGGCGGATTATTGATTATAGGCGGCTCACCTCTTTTTACATAAGTACCTTCAGCAACCTTAATGGCGGCCTGTACAGCAAATCTTGCAGCTATGTCCTTATGAGGTGAATAAGGTGATACCGAGTAACCACCAATGGTTCCGCCGCCACCGCTCATGTTCCATTTGACCTCTTCTGCATTTTCAGGATCGGCGAAAGGATAGTACAATATACCTGCATTATCTCCCATCTTGGGACCTATGTCGAGAACTGCCCATGCACCGTTCATCAGCATTGCAGCCTTACCCTCTGTGAAAAGTGCCAGAGCCTCATCATATCCCCTGTTGAATGCGCCCTTTCCGAGCAGGCCGGCATTTACTAGCTCATAAACCTTTTCTGCAGCCCGTTTGTATGCAGGATCGGATACTTTTGCTTCTCCTTTGTCCAAAGCCTTTATACCTTTTGGATTTACTCTCGATGCAATCAAATCAAACAACTGAACGCCGGGCCATTTTTCAACGGCAAACAGTGCCAGAGGAATTATGCCCTTTTTATCGAAAACTTTTACAGCTTCCAGGAATTCATCATAATTCTCAGGAGGTTTTACGCCATTTTCTTCAAATACCTTTTTGTTGTAGAATACGCTTGCTACCCACTGTCCACCGCCGGTTGGGATGGCATAGATATGTCCGTCAACATCATAAAGCATACTTCTGGCAGTGGGTATGAATACCTCATCCACATTAAACTCTTTCGCATAATCGTCTAATATCAGGATATTGTTGGAAGCCTGAAATGTCCTTATGGCATCCAGGTTTGTATTGAAAATATCGGGCAGGTTCCCTGCTGCAGCATACGTCTTCAGCTTCTGGTTATCGTCCCTCGCTGCGATTTCAAGTTCCAGCTCCACATTGGGCATTATTTCCTTCATTTTTTCTACCATGTAGTCATAAGGGAGTTTTTCCGAATCATCTGTATAGTTCGTGTAAATTCTCAGCTTTACCTTTTCTTCCTTTGCCGCGTTCGAAGCGCTGTCCTACGGAGCTGCGGGAACAGAGGATGTCTCTGTGGACAGCTCTCCGGATGTGTTTCCGGACGATTTTCCGCACCCTGTGACTGAGAATAGCAATAACAGCGAAAGAAGGATACACATAAATTTTGCCATTTTCTTTCTCATTCAGATACCTCCTATTCAAATACAATTTATTTACAATATTAAAATCCATATCAAAAAATCAGGATTCTAATATTTTGCACGATGGACACCATTCTCATTTGAGAGCCGACCCGGCAGTCAGCGATTTTTCTATCTGCTCGCTGAAGAACACATATACAAGTATTGTAGGAATGCTGTAGATTACCAGCGCGGCTCCCATGGCTCCCCAATCTGTGGCAAACTGTCCCTGGAAGCTCAGCAGACCTACGGGGAGGGTTTTCAGTTTGTTGTTGGAAATCATTATATAAGCCATGGTAAACTCATTCCAGGCAAACAGGAATATAAAGGTCGCAACTGTTGCTATGGCAGGTTTAACCATAGGCAGGATTATTGAAAAGAAAGTCCTGTAAACATTGGCGCCGTCCAGCGCTGCCGCTTCCTCAAGCTCATTGGGAATGGATCTCAGAAAGCCGTAAAAGATCATTGACGAAACGGGAAGTTCAAATGCAATATATGGAATAATCAGGGAAAGTCTTGTATTGGCAAAGTGCAGTTCTTTCGCAAGGATGACCAGGGGCAGCAGAATAATCTGGACCGGAACAAACAGGCCAATACTTATGTACAATTTCGCAAACCCAGAGAATTTCCATTCCAACCTTGCTATGGCATATGAAAACATAAGGCTTAAAAGTATTGTGGCAATTATGGTAATGACAGTTGTAAATACGCTGTTTAAGAAAAATGTGACCACATCAAATTCTGTCCAGGCCCTTACATAGTTCTCCCAGCGAATAGTTTTCGGAAACCCAAAAGGATTGGTTACAAAAATTTCGCTGTTGTCCTTGAAGGAATACATCAGCATCCATATAAGGGGATATACCGATATTACCAGGTAAAATGTCAGGAATACATTTACTGCTGTCTTACCGATACCAGTCTTACACCTGAATATTGCTGATCTCATAATGATTCTCTCCTAATAGACAATTCTTTCCCTTGCGACAAAGCGGTTGATGATTATTGTGAAAATAAGGCATTCAATTACCAGTATGGTTGCCGAGGTACAGGCATATCCGTATTCATTCAGTCTGAATGCTGCCCTGTACATGAAATAGGTCAGTGTAAAAGTCGAAGTCCCGGGTCCGCCTCCGGTCATGACGGCCATTTGTTCAAAAGCCTTAAGACCTCCAGTAACAGCGAATATAAGGCAGATTTTGAATGTTTCCGCCAGAAGCGGGAAAGTTATCCTTAAATGTGTCTGTAACGATGTTGCTCCATCAATGGCTGCAGCCTCAAAGAAATGTTCAGGTATGGCTTTAACCGCAGTATATATCAGAACCATGTGATAGCCCATAAACTGCCACGCGTTTACAAAAGCCAAGACCCATATGGCAGTGGATGAACTGCTCAGCCAGTCCTGGGCATAATTTATACCCAGTACTTTAAACACCTGATTAAGCAGCCCGTAATGACCGTTAAGAATGGACAGCCACAACTGGCAGACTACCGTGGTTGAAAGCACCACAGGAACAAAGAATGAGTTTCTGAAAAACCGGGCTTTTCCGGCTTTCAGCCTGAACAATGTGAAGGCTATAAACGCACCCAACCCTATCTGGTAAACTACCAGTACAAGCGAGAATTTCAATCCATTGACCAGGGAAATATAAAAATCATGATCGGAAAATATTCTGGTATAGTTGCGAATATTGATGAATTTGGGTGTGCTTAACCCGTCCCATTTGTAGAAGCTCCTCCAGAATGTCTGAATAATAGGATAAATGACCACAAGCGTATAGAGCAGAAGTGCAGGAGCTGTAAACAGAATTATCGCTTTCTTGTTTTTTCTTATACTGTTCATAGGCAGTACCCCATTGTTTGTGATATCAGCTGTTGACAAATTAATTTTAGGAGATACCGCCGTTTAATTGAATGTAATTTTCGCGAGAGTTTTGTAAATATCGTCTGAATTCAATAAATTAAAAGTTTGCTTCATACTCAGTGGGGGACATGCCCGTATACTTTTTGAAAACCTTGCTGAAATACGCGGGATCACTGAAGCCTACCATGTTTGCAACATCCGATACTTTAATTTTCTTTTTCAGAAATTCCTTTGCCTTTTGCATCCTTACAGCCAGGATATACTTTGAAATCTGCATGTTCATCTCTTTTTTGAATACCGTCCTCAGCCAGCTTGAATTTATGTACAGGTTTTCGGCAATCATTTCTACAGTAAGGTCCTCGTTATAATAGTAGCAGTCGATATACTGCTTGGCTTCCTGGGCAATTTTCCTCGACCTTGACATTTTATTGGTACTGCTGTAATCCATTGCCTTGTCAAATATCACTGTAATCCATTCATACAACTCTCTTACGGTAGTTTTCGACCTTACCGCTGAAAAAGGCAGGAAATTCTTTCCGAACACATCTTCTATTTCATAGCCCTGGTCTTCAAGGTAGGAAAGGCACAGGGAAACCAGCCCCATAAATATTGAATAAACATAATCCATTGTAAGCCTGTTTTCAATAATGTACCTGTAAACACTCTGAAGCTTATCCTTTGTAAGCTCTTTTTCCTGGGACCTGAGGTGATAAAGAATCTCCTCATTGAGCGAGGCCGTAAAAAAGCCTATGTTAAAGCCTTTCTGGCTTAAATCCCGGTATAGGATGGGCTTCCCGGCACCAATAACATATTTGTTCTGCAGGGCAATCAGGGCTTCCTTATAAGAATCTCTGATTTTAATCAGTCTGTCGCAGATATTGCCCACTCCCACCGTTATGGTGAAATGCAGGTATTTTCTGACCAGTTCACATAACCTTTCCAAATAGTGGAGCAGTCTCTTTTCATCTTTTTCCTCATCGTTTACCTGGAGTATCGAAACCACCCTGTTTTCCTGGCCGTTAAAGGTTACAGTAATAAACTCTTCGCTGGCAATCTCATCCCATATATTGGCGATGGCGAACTTATAAAGCGCCACATCCTCGGAATCCGCAATCGTCTGGCCAATATTGTCCATCTCCACAGCTAACACCTTGAAAAGGCCAGGACGGAGATTTATATCCATGATTTCAAAATGCTTGAAGATGCTTTCCTCAGTACCCATCATGGTATTTGAAACCAGGCCGTTCAGTAAGATTTCCCTCATGCCTTTCTTGTAAATACTTTCTCTTTCGTATTGTCTGCGGGCTTTTTCTATTTTTATTTTTATGTTGAGCAGAGTAAGTATCAGTTCCTCTTTATCGAAAGGTTTTAGTATATAATCGGAAACCCCTATTTTTATGGCATGTTTTGCATATTCGAACTCATTGTGACCCGTAATCAGCACGATTTCTGTATCATAGCCTTTTTCCCTGATGATTCTGGAAAACTCAAGACCGTCAACAAAAGGCATTTTTATGTCCACAAGGGCGATGTCCACATTGTGTTTTTCCATATTTTCAAGGGCTTCCTTCCCGTTTTTGGCTTCACAGGCTATGTTAAAATCGTAATACTCCCAGTCTATGACTGTTTTCAAATGTTCACGGAACAGAGCCTCGTCATCAACAATCATAATTTCCAGCACTTTAATCCACCTCTCCTTCAAGCCTGGGTATCCTCACCGTTACTTTCGTTCCCTGACCTTCTTGGCTGCTTATCTCAAGTCCATATTTCTCTCCGAAAAACAGTCTGATGCGATTATGTATACAAGCAAGGCCAAAAGACTTTCCTTTTTTCTCTGCATTGTCCAGTATGGACCTTAACTTTTGTTCTGACATTCCCACTCCGTCGTCAATGACATTGATAATGATACAGTTCTTCTCTTCAGATCCCTCAATTGTTATATGTCCAAGATCCGGCTTATTTTTTACTCCGTGATAGATGGCGTTTTCGATCAAAGGCTGTATCGTCAGCTTTAATATGCAATATTTCATAATGCTTTCATCGACGTCTATTTTATAATCAAATATATCTTTGTATCTGAAATGTTGAATATGCAGATAATTCTTGACCATTTCAATTTCCTGCCGGATAGTTATTATTTCATTCCCACCGCTTAGTGAAGCCCGGTAAAAATCGGCCAGTGCCTTTGTTGCCGTTTTTGCCTCCCTGCTGCATCCCATATCCGACAGGACATAGATGACGTCCAGGGTATTGTACAGAAAATGCGGTTTGATCTGGGACTGTAACAGCGACAGTTCATATTCCCTTTTTTGTTTTTGCTCTTCCTCAATTTTGGTAATCAATTCTTTTATTTTGTTTGTCATTTTATTGAAGCCGGCAACCAGATTTCCGATTTCATCATTGCCATGTCTTTGGACTATTGTCTCATATCTGTCTTCATGTATTCTGGCCATTACCCGGGTCAGTTTTAATATCGGAGTGGCAATAACATTTGAAAGGAGCGCATCGCCGCCAAAGGCAATGATGCAGCATATAACGATTATCCATAGAATAATTTTGGAAATCTCCCTAATATCCTTTGTCAGTATTTCCATGTCTATGATGCTTACCAGGTTCCACTTCCCCTTGTTTAGGCTGATTTTTGTCAACAACACTCGTTTTCCGTCACTGAGGTTTCTTATGTCGAAATCGGGATTTTTCCGTCCGTCCCATTCACCTATAACCCTATCAATGGGAGTGAAAAGAAGATTTTTATCTGATGCTGAAATTATATTTCCATTTTCATCGGTTATCAAAAAAATCTTGTTTTCTGTTTTTTCAATGTTCTCAAAAATGGAAGAGAAACGGTCTTCCTTTACATTCAGAAATAAAGTGCCCAGTTCATTTCCTGTTTCGATCCTGTTGACCTTTTTCCCCAATGTCAGGACAGCAGCGTCGCTGTTATCGGTCAGAATATCTCTTTTCTGCATTGGAAACCAAACATTTATGCCGCTTGTTCCGGCAATCACATTCAGCAAAGGCTGGTACGAGGGATTTATATACAGATCCCCGAGATACATGTTGACCGAAAAGATTTCTCCGTTCTTGTCAATGAAAGCCGCAGAATCGACGACGTCATATCCCATAAGGATAAAGCTGAGCTGGTTCTGTATCAGATTACGGCGCTCTATTGCCGTTACAGGTGCTTTGGATTCTTCAATCTGGCGGAACACAGTATTGAGTGTCACAGCCAGAAGATCAGCACAATTCTCAGCCTTGTCGAGCGTATCGTCGCTCTGTTTTGCAATCAGCATTGAACTTCCCAGGGTATTTTCTATGGTCTTATCCGTCAGGGTTTTTGTGGACATATACCTGGCCACCAAACCCAGGACCAACAGCGGAAGTATTATAAGTGGAAGGAATATCGCCATTATCTTCTGCCTTATTTTTATATCTCTGAATTTGGCCTTAAATATCTTAAAGATTATCATAATACCCACCCTGACATTATAATCCGGCTGTAGTTAATAAATATTATGATTATAAATTGTATCATATATGGACAAAAATTAATGCCACCTTAATCAATTCATGTGACATTATCAAGGAAACATATATGACATTCTGCAGTCAATAATAGAGCCAGTTCAAATGATCTGTTCATTCAAACTGGCTCTGATCTTATTACTCCCCCATCTTAAATCTCCTGTACTCCTCCCTGATATCATCTATGCTTACAAGCTTGCCGTCCCTGAGAACATACCATACATCAAAACCGTTAAGCCTGCGTGATTTTGAGCCTTTGACCATGGCGGCGCAGGTGTGCATGTCGATGATTTCTCCGTTATATAGCAGTTTCCCGTCCGGCTGGAGTTTGCCGCCTTCAGTAAAGTCTTTCAAATAAAAGGTTTCTCCTACTGTGAAATACCCCGCGCCTATCATTTCTTCCATTGTTACCCGCAATGGCTTTTCATCAAAAACTGCCTTTTCAATATTCCCTATTACCGGCGTTATGCTGCTCAGTCGCCTTTCACCGTACTCGCAGTATTCCGGTTCCTTTTCAATGGTAAGGTAATGCCTTCCCATCCTTTTTGCGACCGCTGCCGTCGTCATGGTGCCACCAAACGGATCAAAAACCAGATCCCCTATTCTTGAAGATATCGCAATAATCCTGTAGAGCAGTTCTTCCGGTTTCTGTGTTGAGTGGAGCTTCTCACCCTTATCATTTTTTATTCTTTCGCTGCCCTGGCAGATACCTATCCTCCAGACTGACCCCATCTGCTTCCTGACACCTTTTCTGAAATCTTCTTCCTCAACATTATCGGTGTTAAGCTCCTTGGCGGTTTTATAGTTAAACGTGTACCTTGCCTTGTCAGATTTGGTCGCCCAGATCAGGGTTTCATGGCTGTTGTTCAGTCTGGTTCCCATAAAATTGGGAGTCGGATTTTTCTTGTGCCAGATAACATCGTTTATGAACCAGAACCCCAGTTCCTGCATTATTGCGCCTATGGAATAGATGCACTGCATCCCCCCGATTACCCATATGGAACCGTCGGGTTTCAATATCCTCCTGCACTCACTCAGCCATTGCCTTGTGAAGTTATTGTAATCCATTGTTGTTTCGAACTGATTATCCCAGTGATCATCACAGCCGTCATAGGGCGTACCTTCCACCCTGATAAGAACCCCTTCAACCCTCATCCAGTAAGGCGGGTCGGCAAAGATCAAATCAATACAGTTATCAGGCAGCTTCTTCATCTCTTCTATTGCATCCCCGCAGATAATTCTGTCTTTGATCAAGCAATGTCACTCCTTTAAGAATCTTAAAAAAATATATCATATAAGAAGTTAATGTACAAACCTCCATTTATCCTAAAAAAACAAACAAAAAGAAAAAGTCTTGAGACCAATGCCATCAAGACTTTTCCAATTCAGGAGATACAGCGAAAACAATATTATGAAAAAAGTATCTTAACTATTTCAATTAAACCTTAAAGCGGTTGGCCATGCTTTGCAAATTCTTCGACAGCCCCGTCAGGGTCTGGCATGCGGCCGCTATTTCCTGCATGGCTGCTGTCTGTTCTTCGGCGGCTGATGATACATTCTGAATTTCTTCCGATACATTCTTTGCTTTTGACTGGATTATGCTGGCTGATGAAGCTAAATTCTGGCTTTCCCTGGCGACTTCGTTAATGGCTGAAGTAATGGTGGAAACCCGCACATTCACAGCATTCACAAAGTCCGTTATCTCCTTCAGGGAAGCAACCACGCCGTTTACCGTTTTTGTTCCGGAATCAACAATAATGCCGTCTTCCTTTACCGCCCGGTTTATTTCTTCAAGTTTATTTGCCGAGCTTTTCTTCTGAAGTGCTCACAGCCTGCATATCAATTGTAGTTGAGAAAATTCCCGCAAATTCACTCCCGCGGAAATATGGTACTGCAAGCACTATTGCAAGCTTATTTGTTACTTTTGAAATTACAATATCGGAGATTTGAGGTTTTCCTGTCTGCTTTGCCAGAATAAAATAGCTTCTGTCTGAATTGTTTACCAGGTTCTGTTCCAGAGAGTTGTAAATTTGCTGACCTGTTTCATCTGTTATGAAAAAGAGGGCTATTTCCTTATACCTTGATAACATCTTTTTTTGTTTTTCTCTTATTGCTTCCAGATCATATCCGTAATCGCAATAGATTTTAATTAATTGTTTAAGATTTTCCTGGATTTTGTCCAGATTCCTTCTGGTCCCCTTGCCCAAACCTATCTCAATCCTGAGATTACCCTTTGCGATTTCCTCGGCCACATTTACCAGGTCACCTGTCCTTTTATTTTTTTTGATATTTGACCACAGGTCAAACAGAACAACTATCAGAATATTGGTCAAATAAAAAGTGTACATCAGGGTCGGGCTGTAAGCTGTCAACTGAGCAGAAACGATAAACACTAAGAACGGTACGAAAGCAATCAAATACTTTCCCTTTTCAGGTAGCCATTTAAACATAGTTTCCCTCCCATACTCCTATAGACATTATTGACTTTTTTATGACTTTAATTACCACAAAGTGATAATTTCCGACTTTGTCAGCCCTCTTTTCATAAATATTCTGGAAATATTCCAAACATGCTATTAATATCATACAAAAATTATCCAAAATTCTCTGTTTTTTTTAATCACATAACTCTTTAATTATTTTTTTAAGGTTCTTATCCATTGTGTAAGGTGCTAAAATTAACGCATCAATTCCAAATGCTATATTGCAATTTAGACAAGAATTAACTTTTTGGGGGAGTGGGAGATGGATTATAACAAAGCAAGTCTTGAGATCTGCGAACGCATGCGCGGAAAGCTCGAAGTCGTGCCGACGGTTTCAGTCACGGACCGCGATGCACTTTCGACTCTTTATACGCCAGGTGTCGCAGAACCTTGCAGAAAAATACACGCCAACAAACATGACGTGTACAGGTACACTATCAAAAGCCGTACCGTCGCAGTGGTATCTGACGGAACGGCAGTTCTGGGATTGGGAGATATAGGTCCCGAAGCCGCCATGCCCGTTATGGAAGGAAAAGCCCTTCTGTTTAAGGAATTCGGCGGTATAGACGCTTTCCCGATCTGCCTTGATACCAAGGATGTGGATGAGATTGTAAAGACAATAAAATATCTGGCTCCTACTTTCGGAGGCATCAATCTTGAAGACATCTCGGCACCTCGTTGTTTTGAGATCGAAAGGCGCCTTAAAGAGGAACTGGACATCCCGGTATTCCATGATGATCAGCATGGAACGGCTATAGTTGTCCTGGCAGCGCTGATCAACGCCCTCAAGGTTGTCGGCAAAGAATGGGAAGATGTACGTATCGTTATCAACGGTGCCGGCTCGGCAGGTATCGCCATATGCAAACTGCTTCTCCAGATGAAGCCGAAAGATATCGTGCTTGTGGACAGAAAAGGGGCACTGGCAAGAGGAGAAGAATGGATGAATCCTGCCCAGGCTGAAATGGCTGAAATCACCAACAAGGATAATCAGCGCGGTCTTCTTGCTGAAATTATCAAGGACAAGGATGTCTTTATAGGAGTATCTGCCCCTGACATCGTTACTCCCGAAATGGTATCCACCATGGCAAAAGACGCAATAGTCTTTGCAATGGCCAACCCTATTCCGGAAATCATGCCTGACAAAGCCAAAGAAGGCGGCGCCCGCATAGTTGCCACAGGGCGAAGCGACTATCCCAATCAGGTAAACAATCTGCTTGTCTTCCCGGGAATCTTCAAGGGTGCACTTATGGTTGAAGCAACTGATATCACCGAAGAAATGAAAATCTCGGCAGCCAAAGCGATAGCAGCATTGATACCTGATAATGAACTTTCAGAGGAAAACATCATTCCGGGTGTATTTGACAGACGTGTGGCCGATGCCGTTGCAAATGAAGTCGCAAGGGTCGCGGAAGAACTTGGAATAGCAAGAAAGCCACGACAGGAAATCATCTGATTGTATCAGGGCACTGATATGCAAATATCAGTGTTGAGATAAAAATCACTAATAAAATTAGAAAGTGGGGATCTTCATTATGTCAGAAGCCAAAACCTACAAACTTTATGGACTTACATGGTATTATTTCGCTCTTTTCTCAATCCTTGTTCTGGTTGCCACCTTTATGGGTGTGCTGCCTGCAGGAATGGCCGGAACTTTTGCCATTATGATAGTTATAGGCACAATCCTGCAGGAAATTGGTGACAAAACACCTATACTTAACTCTTATCTGGGCGGAGGAGCCATAGCAATTATATTTGGCGTTGGACTTTTGCAATACCTGGGCTTCTTTCCCGAATATGTTGTTGAAAACATTACATCATTCTTTAAACCTACCGGTGCATTTCTGGACTTTTACATTGCGGCACTGATTACCGGATCAATACTTGGTATGAACCGTAAATTGCTTGTCAAAGCCGCTGCGAGGTATTTCCCTGCCATATTCGGAGCAATTATCGTATCTTTTGCATTTGCGGCTATAATTGGCGTAGTAACAGGTTTTGGTCTTGTAAAAACCATTCTTCTCATAGCTCTGCCAATCATGGGCGGCGGTATGGGAGCAGGTGCAGTACCTCTTTCCAAAATCTTCGAAAGTACCGGTACTATGTCGGCTGCTGAAGCTATATCCATCATGACTCCTGCCGTTGCAATAGGAAACGCTATTTCAATCGTGCTTGGAGGTCTTGTAGTCAAATTACTTACAAGCAGAAGCATGAACGGACACGGTCAGCTTATATCAAGAGGCGTCGATCCGAAAGAGCTGGAAATATCACCTGAGATGCAGGCCAAGCGTGAGAAGATAGACATAAAGAACCTTGGTATAGGGCTGTTCGTATCAGTTGCTTTCTTTGCTTTCGGCTTTATTGTGGCCAAGGTTTGGAACTCGCTTGTCCCCTCTGTTAACATCCATGCCTACGCATTTATGATTATTACCGTTGCTATTTTCAAAATATTCAACATCCTTCCCGAAAGCATTGAAATTGCATGCTACCAGTGGTTCCAGTTTATTATGAAGAATCTTACCGGCGTGCTGCTTGTTGGTATCGGACTTTGCTATCTTGAACTTAATACCGTCATCTCCACATTCTCAGTAACGTACCTTGTCCTTTGCCTTGTAACAGTTGCCGGCGCATTCCTTGGCGCTGCGCTTGTAGGAAAATTCGTTGGGTTCTATCCTGTTGAATCCGGTATTACAGCAGGTCTCTGCATGTCCAACATGGGCGGTACCGGTGACGTTGCAGTTCTCTCTGCTGCAGACAGAATGGAGCTCATGCCATTTGCTCAGATATCCTCACGTCTGGGCGGAGCAATCATACTGATCATAGGCAGTTTGCTGCTGTCGTTGCTCGGTGGTCTGCTCTGAATATAACAGGACATACTTGTTTGACAGGGGACTATTCCTTGTCCTTGGGGGGGTGACAGGGGACGGTTCCCTGTTCTGTTAAAGCAGAGTTTTAAACCGGGGAAAAGCAGGACAAGGAACGTCCCTGTCCTGCTTACTATTCTTAATTTTTACAAGAAGGTGGTTTTATGCACGCATTGGAAAAAATACTGGCAGCCCACGCCGGAGTGGATAAAGTAACCACGGGAGAAATTGTAAACTGCAATATCGATGTTGCTGGCATTAACGATTTGTATCCCCAGGCCATGTACTCCTTCAGGGAAATAGGCGGTATAAATGTTGCCAACCCGGATAAAGTGGTTATTTTTCTTGACCATTACGCTCCCGCCTCAACCATAAGGCAGGCAGAAAACCAGAAACAATTCCGGCAGTTTGCAAGGGAAC
>ENA-OWOZ01002230-OWOZ01002230.1-bioreactor-metagenome-genome-assembly--contig:-NODE-2230-length-15070-cov-3.486094_pt1 | contig 15070 bp, 20 predicted proteins | sample MGYA00238140_ERZ651804 | MGnify/ENA primary metagenome ERZ651804 (study PRJEB26910, sample SAMN07631232) | bioreactor metagenome | isolation source: Switchgrass digestor | place: USA: Dartmouth... | reverse complement strand
CTGCTGCTCAAAACAGTCCTGTTTTACTTTTGCCCAGTAAGGGAAATGTTCCGGAAAGTATAATTAAATATCTTAATCAAATAGCAGCAGAGCAAAGCTTCTCTTTAAAGATAATCGGTAATAATACCGTAATTCCGGAGTCAATGCTGGAACAGCTCAAATCCAAGGTCAACGGGTTAGATTCCAGTAAGATTGAGCGTTTAAGCGGGGATGATATCTATGACCTGATGGCCAAAGCTAACGGAGAGGCTTGGGTGAATAAGCAGGAAGCAAGCAAAGAAGCGATTGACTATATCCTTTTGGCTTCAGGCCAAACCTATGTAGATAGTATCCCCGGGGCCATGTTGTCCGCCCGGGTAGGAGCACCCCTCATTTTTATCAATGAGAAAATGCCTGAATCCAGTGCAAAAATATTGGCTGATATTTTCAACGCCTTCATGGGTGAAGGTCAGCTCTATGCCTGAATCGACAGGTACTGACGAACTTTTGTTGCGCGGCAGTGTACTGACGAGGCCGAAGGATTTCTTTGTCTGAAACGCCCATGAATAATTCGGATCGGAAGCCAGGCTGATTTTATATATTGTATTGGGTTTTAGGGCATCACTAAAGCTTATGATAAATTCCCTGTCCGAAACTTCCTTAATTTCATAGGGCTGTTCGGGAGATATGGTCAGTGCTTTCTCCAGGAGCGACTTGGGCTGCTTGTTTTCAAGCAGGATTTTAAAGCCTGAATTTACATCAACTCCTGTACTGTCAGAGGATATGGGGATAATATCTATAGCTCCCTCAATTTTTAAGCCGGAAACACCACTATTACTGCCGGCAAAAGAGCCTTCCTGTCCGTGCCACGAAGAACCGTTTTTATGTATGATATTTATAGTTGCCACTGATAACAATGCTATCAGAAATATTGAAACAGCGGTTACAATGGTGATGACTGTAACCGGCTTTTTGTTATTGGAACCGTTTTTCAAATTGAATAAATTTTTTTCACTCATAATATACCTCTTTTCAAAGCTTTTCAATATTTTTATATATCTGTTTTCAAAGCTTTTCAATACTTTTCATAGTTACCTGTTTAATTAGACAGTGTTTCTGTTTTATATGTTCCAATATTTGAAATTATTGACTCGGAATCCAGGGGGACATAAAAATAACACAGATATAATAAATATCTATAATTCATATAAATATAGATATTTATAAATAGGATATATAAATAGCCATATAAATAACTATAAAAATACTATATAAATAATACTAGATAAATAATACTTAAATAAGTACCGTATAAATAACCACTAAAATAATTTTTTGTACCTGTTTTCTTCGTACTCCACCACTTCAGCCATAACCTCGGCAAGGGTTTTGCCTTTTTCTCTTATATCGTCGATATAAAAATCAGCCTTGATTCGGCCGTATAGCAGAATAACCGCCCTGTCCAGGACATTCTCGATTTCGTCAATCAAATGGGTTGCTATCAGGATGGTTTCCCCGCTTTTAAGGCTGGATACCATGAGCTTTAGAAAATCCCGCCTTGTGAACATGTCCTTGCCCATAAAGGGCTCATCCATGAGTATGTACTTTGCGCCCTTTGAAAAGCCGGCGGATATTTCAAGCTTAGATTTCTGACCGGCAGAAAAAGTTTTGATTTTCTCATGGGCTTCAATTTCAAAGAATTTCAGAAGAGTTTTATATCTTTCCATGTTAAAGCCGGGGATAAAGTCGGCCAAAAAAAGGCCATATTCATAGGGAGTCATGTTCGGAAAGAAACTACCTTCCTCGGTTATAAAGGACATCTTGTCATATTGCTCGGAAACAGGTTTCCCGTCAACAAGTATTTCTCCGGCCTGCAGCTCGCAAAGTCCCATTATGGCTTTCAGCATGGTGGTTTTGCCTGAGCCGTTTTTCCCGAGAATGCCCACTATTTCACCGTCATTTATAACCAAATTTTCGTCATATAGTCCAACGCTCTTCATTCCATAATATTTTTTTACGTTTTTTAATTCAATCATAGGAGATCACCCTTTTTTCTTTATTGTAATAAGTCCGACGTTTCTGTTTTCATAGTAATCAAAAGCTGAATACAGTACGGATGATTGGTATGAATCATCATTTAAATAATAATTTCCAAAGGTATGCCTGTATGCCTTGACGTCTTCATCCGCATCAGTCACTATTTCCCCGGAGTAAAGAAGCCTGCTTGAATTTTGGGCCCCGTCAAAAACGAGAAGGTTAAAATGTAGGGGATATAAAAATTCGTTAACCGTCGATATTTTTGCCGGATTTGCTGAGGACACTTCATTTGCCTGTTTGCTTCTTGAAACGGCAAATACCACAAGCTTATTGTTAACCGGAACCACGGCAGGTACATTGGCAACGGCCAGGTTTTTTAGCTCAAAATCCTTGACGAAATGGAGCAAGTCTATTTTTACGTTGCCGGATGTAGTGTTTTCCGGGGAGATTTTTACTGATACGATATTAATATAACTTGGATAAATAACTATACCATTCTGATAATTTTCCCGGTTCATCTTGGTTATATTCAAACTCAGTGTATTCCCGTGGATATATGGGGTGTATCGAATCCAGCTGTCAGTATCGGCCACAACCCCGGAGCCGGATACTTCAAACTCCGGGACGGTAAGTTCTGCAAGCAGTTTCCCGTCTTTGGGGTCGTATGCCCTGAAAGTTAAAAGATTATCAACCAGCATTACTGCCACAAGGTTATCTTCCACGGCGTGAAGCCCAAGTATATTTATGTTTTCCTTTTCAAGGTCAAAGCTGACCAGTTTTTCAACTTTGCCATAGTTACGTCCCGTTAAAATATCTATGTAATCCACATATTCAACTGCAACGTAGATGCCGTTTTCCCCTGTTTGCCTGTTTCCCTGGTTAATGACCGTAAAATATTGCTTGCCGTTAAGTGTTGCAACAGGAAATCCTTCATAACGGGCGTTTATTAAATAATAGCTTTTGAAGGAAACGGGTTGCTCCGAAGTTCCTCCGCCAGAATAAATTGTTCTTTTGCTTTCAAACTCAAAATCCATACTCTCCCTTACTAGTGATACTCCCGTTTTAAACTCCAACCGGTTTTTATCCGGTAATAATTCTTTTTTCCGTATACCGGGCAGCCAGTATTTATTTATATTCATGTAAACATCAATTTTATCAACATAAATTTTGGTGATTTTTTCGGTAGCATCTAATGAAGATCCCTTGTCAACCGATATCCGGGTTATATTTTCGGAGTATTCGTACCGCTTATTTGCATCATCCGCTATTTTGTATAAATAGGTACAACCGTACAAAATTTCGTCGTCCGGAGCAGAATTTACATATATTGGGGTCGGCATATGCATATCCTTTTCCCCTTCGTAATATATAAATTTTTGTGTTATGTTTCCATTGTCTAACAGAAATTTCAGGCCATGGTATCCGTCCTGCAGGTAGCCTGTTATCACCAGGTCGGAAAGAACGTTCCTGTCGCCTTCCAGGTCCTGCAGGTAAATAGTGCTGTTATTCCGAAGGGAAAAAATATAGGCAAATGACCAGGCTATAATAATAACGGAAAGGCCCAGAGCTATGGCATGCCTGTGCATTTTCAATTTTTTTATTATATTTTCGGCTTTTCTGTTTGTTATTCCGTTTATAACTTCTTTCATTAAATCTTACAACTCCTTTCTTCACCCTTTGTTATCGCTCATAAACTTCATAAACTTTTATCATAATTTATTTCATTCGGCATCTTGCAAATCCTGTATGTCATTTATTTCTATATCAGTAAAGAGCCTTCTCTTGTAATAATCATAGACCGGGCTACCACCCAAATGGTATATGATACCTGCCCTGCAAAATCCCACTTATTACCACATCGTATAGTTGATTGCGCCTGCCATATATGTCCTCCGGGTAAAAAGTATTCTTTCCTGACAGGGATGCAATGCTATATGCTTTTTTCTTTCCGGGGATACTTTCATGTTATCGCACCCCTTTTATATAACCTGATGCCGTGCCATATAAAAAAGCAGCAAAAGCATATCAGTATAAGGCTGAAAACATTAAGGTTAATATATTTTGGGTAAGATTCGTTCTGATTAAGGCGATAGGTTATTACTCTTGCCAGTATATATATAACGGCGGCAATTGGGAGGAATCCCCAGTATCTCTTGCTTCTTTCGCACAGCATAGCGTAGTATATGCTACAGACAATGGCTGCGAATATGCTGACGGTGGAAATGATGCCTTCCGGCCCCAGGGGCAGCAATATCCGAAGAAAACCCGAACGAATGAAAGCGAGAAACAGGCTGTTGTTCATGAGATACTTTCCGCCTTCCCATTTGGCAATCTGGGAAGCTATCATGCCATGGGCGATAAAAACGCTGATTAATTGGGCAGCGAGAAGCATCAGAAAATATATAAAGAAGGAGATAAGCTTGCTGAAGTAAACCGCTTCGCGTTTCATAGGAATGGTAGTCAGGGTGTAAATGCTCTTACTGCCAAAATAGTTTGAGTAAAAGCTTTGGACGCAAATTCCGCATATCGCTGCAAAGAAAACGGCAAATGCAATAATGCATCCGGAAGATTCATAAATGGTTTCAATGCGCTTGTAATAATTTGTATAGTCCACTGCCCGGTTTAAAAGTATTAAGGGAGATACTACCGTACATGCACATATTACCAGTACTTTTGAGATATGCTGTGAAACCTCGTAATTTAACAATTTATATAGTTTTGACATCAATAATATACCCCCCCTTGTTTATTTCCATGCCATTCATCCTATTCCACATCCTATACCGTTGTTCAAACTGTATGATTTAGCTGCTGTTATCATTTGATTCGTCCCAGTATTTGCTTATCAGGTCTATTACATCCTTAAACGAAAGATTCACTTCTTTGGCTGAACGGATAAAGTCCTTAGCCATTTCGTATGTTAATTCCGCTTTTATTTTGGAGTAGATGTTATCGTCCACGTATATTACGCTGCCCAGATTTCCGTTTGTAATCACATATCCTTCTTCTTCCATTAGCTTGAAAGCTTTTTGTGCGGTATTGGGGTTGATGTTTAGCTGTGCTGCAATTTCACGCCTTGAGGGAAGTTCATCTCCGGAAACTGCTTTTCCCAATAATATCTGTTGTTTTACATAATGGGCTATTTGTATATATACGGGTATTCGATTATTCAGCTTAATATCCCTGAAATCCAGCACAATTTTCACCAACCTTACCAGTGAACTGATACTGCGTTATTTCTATACTACAAATTATTTTGCAAACAGTGTAATACATCCAATTAGGGCTATTCCGAGTAATAAGGTTTTGGTTATGTCATGCGTATAGGTATATTACATTATGTAAACTGTATTATATTGTATGTACTTACTAATGATGAAAATAGCCCAAAATCAATGCTTATATGATATATAGTGTATTATAGCACTAATACACTTTACCTGTCAATATTTACATGTTCAATTATCCAGTGGTATAATATGGTCAACATTCAATTCGGAGGAAAGTATGAAAGGTTTGGATTTATCAAGGGCATATTATAATGAAGTTATTAAACCTATAATCAAAAAAAGCCTGCCGCAAATCGCCGATAATCATGCTGCAGCTCTAATTGGCTGGGGTTCTGATGTATTAGGCAATGACGATGAATTATCAAGGGATCATGAATGGGGGCCCCGTTGTATTATTTTGCTTTCTGACTCCTTGGCTGATTATTGTGGTATACTTTACGATGTGTTAAATTCAGAAATTCCCTCACACTTCATGGGTTATCCGACGCGATATGTCTTATGCAGGGAAGCATACACGCGGGTTTTATCTGATACAGGTTCCGGAAATGTGAATATAGATATTACAACCTGCAGCAGGTACTTTCAGGATAACCTGGACGTTATCATTCCTGATAGTGACATAGATTGGTTGAGCATACCTGAACACAGGCTGCTGGAACTGACCGGTGGTGAAGTATTTTTCGATGGGCCTGGCGAATTAACAGCTTTACGGGAGTTCTACAAGAAGTACTATCCACCGGATGTATGGAAATACAGGCTTGCATATATGTGGCAGTCAATTAATTGGGATATAGATTTGATAGGGATGTGTGATGCAAGGAATGACTTCCTGTCAGCAAGAAATTGCCTGAATGCAACGTTATATAGAATTATGAAACTCACTTTCCTGCTTAACAGGAGATATTCACCTTCGTATCCCAAATGGCTGGGCAGGGAGTTCTACAAACTTCCCAATTTGTCAAAGGAAATCTGCCCCGTATTGGAGAGCTGCTACCTGGATGTTGATATAAAATCGGTTATAGGTAAGCTTGAGAAGATATGTATGCTTCTTATTGAATATCAAAACAACATTGACGGCATGGTGAAGGCTGAAATAAAACCGTTTAGTCTTTCCAGGGGCTTCTGGAATATCGACTTCCAGCATATTGCCGATCAGATTTATAATTCAATAGAAGGTGAGCTCAAATCAGTTCCCTTGTACGGCGCTTTAGACCAATGGGTTACAAATGAAGACTTTTTACTTGATATTCAAAAATTAAAACGATTATCTGCTGTTTATATAAGAGGGGGAAACTTCCGATATCATATGAACACACAATAAATGGGGGGGAATTATATGTTTAGGGAAATGAGAAGAAAGGACAGAAGTATCGATAAGGAACAGGCCATTCAAATATTAAAGGACGGTGAATATGGAATATTGTCTACGGTATGTGAAAACGGATATGCCTATGGGGTTCCGCTAAATTATGCGTACCATAACGGAAACATTTATTTCCATTGTGCCTCTGAAGGAAGCAAGTTAGATAATATTGCGCATAATAATAAGGTTTCATTTTGTGTGGTTGGAAAGGCTGAGCCAATACCTGAAAAGTTCAGTTACAGGTATGAGAGTGTTATTGTTTTCGGCCGTGCAGTAGAAGTATTTGATGAGGAAAAAGAGGAGGCCCTGGTTGCGTTAATTCAAAAATACTCCGGGGAGTTTATGAAAGAAGGGCTGGAGTACATACAAAGAGACGGTAAGAAGCCGAAAGCCATTAAAATTGTTATTGAGCACCTGACAGGAAAGGCCAGGAAGTAAATTGTAGCCAAAGGTGGTGTAACTGTGGCCAATTATAAAATAATTAATAATTAAACTGGAACCCAAAGACTATCACAAATGCTCAAATATATGGAACATGGATAAAGATTTAATTGATTGCGCAAAGAAGCTCGGATACGAAGAAATATTCATCGGAGTTGACGTGGATAATAAAATTGCAAGGCATTTGTATGAGAAAAAAGGCTTTACAAATGTGATATATGAGGGAGAAGATGAGTATGGCAAGTATGTAAAATTGCTTAGGAAGTAAGTAAAAATTGTAAGTAATAAACAAGCAAGGTACTGTTGGCTGTAAATATTGGGAGGAGAATTCTGTATTGGTTCAGGAAGAAAGCATAATAAAAGCTATTATAGAAGGCAGACGTGAAAGTTATGTTAAAAAAAGCCCTTCCTATAATCCATATACAAAATCGGTTCTGTATGACTGGGAATTTAAACTTGAATTGGATGACTTGATATTTACCGATTCCTACAGGGGGGTTAACCCGTACAGCGGGGTTGAGTATGTATATGAAAAGGGTAACGGTATCCCTGTTTGGGCCTGCGATTACGTAGGATATGTGAATAAAAACAGTAATATATCTACTGATGAAATTTATAAGTTCCTAAAAGAAGCAAGAGGAAATCACCTAAACAATTGTGCCATTAATTGTAATAACTTATTTACAAATTACATTTATTCAAATGGAGATTTTAAGTACGAAACCTTTTTTCAGGGTGATATGAAGTCGCTACTTCAGATGGAAAATATTTACTTCAAGGGCTTGCTTGTTGCACAGCAAATAACGGCAGGAAGGCTAAGATTGCAAAACAATATAATATAAAAAGGGAGCTAAAAAATATATAATACTATACATGAATTATACATAAAGCTATAATAAAACTATACATAAAGCGTGTACATATAGGAGGAATAAAAGTGGAAGAACCCGGATTCATCATAAACACAGTTATGTCAAAGGAAGATTATAGGAAGTTTTTATACATTGCTACCTTTAAAAGAAATAAATGGACCATTCCCATGATTGCTTTAATTGCTCTTCTTGGCAGCATGATGGTTAGTTTGGGTGGACCGTTTAATTATTTAGAATTCATTTTATATTGGATTTTGTTTTTCGCACTAGCTATTATCGCTGTCATTCTAAAGATTGAAAGAAAAAACGCGCAACGAATAAAAACAGATAAAACAGGCTCCTTTGGCAGCGTTAATACTCTTAAATTTTATGATGATAAAATTGTAATAGAGAATGAAGCCCTTAAATCAAAGGGTGAGCTGAGATATGACCAGTTTTTTATGGTAATGGAGAGCAAGGACTATTTTATTTTTTATTTGACGGCAAACCAGGCTTCTTTTATAAGAAAGAAAGATCTTGAGAATCCTGATGCTTTTAGGAAGTTCATCGTTGGTAAATTTCAAGGCAAGTATAAAAACATATAAAGCGAAATGATGTTATGTAAGGGAGATAACCCATGAGTCAAAAAAAGATACTGGTTTTTGAAATCGTACTATGTCTATTTGTTCTGATTAGTATATATTTAGTTTCTCATCTTATTTATGCAGATGTATTTAAACTCAGGTTTTTTATAACTTTACTGGGTAACTGGATTATAGTTACAATTATCAACTGGAAAAGGGAAGTAAACACTGACCGGCCAAAGCCGCGTTGGCTAACTTTTTTGCTGATTTTTGTTGTAATAATTGTATTTATTGCACATAAACCCGCTTTTTCTTACAACCAGGGCAAGAATATTATTGCCCAACATGGTTATGATAATGTTTACGAATTACAGGACAAATCAATTATTGCATTTAGGCTAAAACATACTCGTTTTGTTCCTTATGCATACTTATATGCCGGAGAAAAGGATAATATTAAATATTATATTCTGCTGAGTCCTATTAATGGGGACATTGAGGCAGAAAGGATCGGAGACGGCAATTACCTGGATATATACTTTAGGATGAGGTATAGGCAATAGAAGCGGTTTTACCATGTAATCGAATTAAATAATGCAACAAATTTCAAGTTTTTTAGTCTAATGAAGTAAGGAATTAATCCTGGGCATGATAATTTATTAATGCATGAGGAGGAGTCAATAAATGAAAAAAGGCCTATATCTCGCAGTTATTATGATTACGGCTTTATGTTTCGTTTTTATTTCAGGATGCTCTGAAGCAACTAATTGGGAGCCGACGAATTATGAGCAGGTGAATGATGTAGATGGAATTAAAATGACCGTAAAGGAAGGAACAGTGTCTTCTACTGGCCTGACGGCAGTTATAGAGAATAATTCTGGTATTGATTGTGCTTACAGTGAAGCTTTTCTGTTGGAAAAGAAAATCAGGGGAAATTGGTATAAAGTCCCTGTAATTAATGAAAATTATGGTTTTGATGATATAGGTTATATTTTAACTCCGGGAGAAAGCATGGAATGGAATGTGGACTGGGGCTGGCTCTACGGAAGCCTGGATGCCGGGGAATATCGGATAGTGAAAATTATAGCAGCTTCAAAAATGACTGAAAACATTGATAAGTTTCTGTCATCAGACAGTAACCAGCACATATTGGCAGCAGAGTTTGTAATATCGTCCGATGAAAAGCAGCAATGAAAATTTGAAGGAGAGGAGTATCATGGATAGAAACAGATTGAGTAAGCAGCTTGATTTTCTCAGGGAAATAGACAAAGTTAAATCAGTATTCAGAAATACAGTATTACTTGATAAAAGCAGGCGGGAAAATGATGCCGAGCACTCATGGCATATGGCCGTATGCGCCATGCTGTTTCAGGAATATGCAAATTATAATGACCTTGACATGGGCAAGGTACTTAAAATGATTATGCTCCACGACATAGTGGAGATTTATTCCGGAGATACTTTTGCCTATGACCCTGCTGGGAGGGAGACACAGACAGAACGGGAAAAACTTGCTGCTGATAAGCTTTTTGCCCTGTTGCCTGATGATCAGAGCAAAGAGTTTAGGGCTTTATGGGATGAATTTGAGGAATGTTCCACACCGGAGTCAAAATATGCACACCTTGTTGACAGGTTCATGCCAATATATCATAATTATGTGACCCAGGGCTTAAAGTGGCGGGAATTTGGCATTACCAAAAGCCAGGTGCTTAATAGAAATCAGAATATAAAAGAAGGGTCGGAAGAAATCTGGAATTATGTTTGTGAGATTGTTGAGGATGCCGTCGCAAAAGGATATTTAAAGGATGATTAGTTTAAAGGATGATTAGTTATATTAAATTGAACCAGGTAAGTAAGAATGTATCTGGAGAGTGGAACAAAATGGATAAACGACTTTCATTCAATGAAGATGTTGTAAATTATGACAGGTGGAGGCCGAGATACTGTAAGGAATTATTTGATGATATTATTCAATATTCGGAACTTGAACAAACCAAAAAAGCTATTGAAGTAGGAGTCGGTACCGGTCAGGCAACAGAACCTTTTCTGGCAACGGGGTGTGAGCTAACGGCCGTTGAAATTGGGGAAGACCTTGCAGAATATACGAAAGAGAAATTTAAGGAATACGGGAATTTTAAAGTATATAACACTTCATTTGAGGATTTTGAATGTGACGATGATAGTTTTGACATTCTTTACTCTGCCACTGCATTCCACTGGATTCCACAGGAAATAGGCTATCCGAAGGCGCTGAGGATATTAAAAAGCGGCGGGACATTGGCATTGTTTTGGAATAAGCCCTTTGTAAACCGGGAAGATGATTTATTACATCAGAAAATTCAAAGTATATACCGGAAGTATATGCCGTCAAGTAAAAAGCCTGTGGAAAATGATTCTGAAAGATATGATATAATGGCCAAAACCATTCAATCATATGGGTTTAAGGACTTGCAAGTAAAGATATATCACCAAACGAGAGTATTTAACTCTTCGGATTACATTTCTTTATTAGATACATACTCAGACCATAGAACTATGCCGGAACCTTCAAAACAATTATTGTATAGTGAAATTAAAAATGCCATCCTGGAACACGGAAATGTTATAAAGGTATATGATACCATGGATTTATATTTGGCAAGAAAGTAATGGCGGGCAGGCAGGATAAAGCTGTCTTTATTGGATATGAAAAACGGGATGTGCTTTATAAATGGGGGGACAGAATGGAATTATTACAGGATTTATGCGAGTATTTATCCGGTTTAAATACAGAATGGCATTTGTGCGGAGGATTTGCCATTGACGTCTATCTAGGTAAAATAACAAGGAAGCACAAGGATATCGATATTACCGTTAGTTTCGATAATATGAAGGAATGCATTCGATATCTTAAATCAAAGGGTTGGGAAATAGATGCACCGGTTGGTAATCAAAGGTTGGTACCGGTGGAATTTGCCCTTCAAAATCCGGAGTTATATTTCGATAATATATGGTGCTGTAAAAAAGGCGCAGATTTCATAAAAACCGAAAGAATTGACGGAATGTTTAAATATGCGAGGTTTATTGACAGGGAGCAGAAGGAACTTGATTTTATAGAAGTATTGTTTAATAAAATAGAAAATTGGTTTTTTTTGCTATAAAAGGAATCACAACTCAAGCGGGAAGTAAATAGAGCCTTTATCAAAAAGGGTGATATAAGTATTCTTGCCCCCGAAATTGTATTGCTCTATAAGTCGAGAAACAGCGAAAACAGTGATTACCAGCATGATTATGATATGGTGATAAATACACTTGATAAAGAAAGATATGATTAGTTTATGGAAGCAATGAAAACTGCATATCCCAATGGCCATAAGTGGATTAGGCAGGAAGTCGGCTGATAATATTTCGCTCAAAAGCAGATACCAGGTCGCGGATTGTAAACTTGGATGCAATAAACAATTTAGAGATATTATATAGGATTTATAAATATTATAAAGGGGGTTATAGAGAAAAATATGCCGGAAAAGGCTTTAAAAATGAAATTATTAAAAGGGAAATACATGGTTTGCAGACTGGACAAAGATGATATAATTCCTGAATGGGTGAAAAATAGTGAATTTTATTCTATTACACGTACCTCAGATGAACTGTCAATTGTTTGTTCTGAAGAGAATATTCCTGACAGTATCCTCAATAATTATATTAGATGTGAGAAGGATTGGAGAATTTTAAAGATCGAGGGGCCGCTGGATTTTTCGCTAATTGGGATACTTGCTTCAATCAGCACAATATTGGCACAAAAGGGAATAAGTATTTTTGCCGTTTCTACCTATGAGACAGACTATATCCTTGTGAAAAATAAGGATATTGATAGCGCAATAGCGGCATTGGTTAGTGAAGGGTATGAGATTATGAATTAATCAAACAATGATAAAGAAAAATAATTGACGGTAACACGTTCGAAAGCTAAAGGTTCTTGAAAGAGCTAAGTTATTAAAATAAATAAGTTGCTAAAATAAAAAAGGAAAGGATTTAACTAAATGAAGATCAATAAAAAATTCATAATTGAAATATTAATTTTAGCTGTACCAGTGATAATAATGCTTATTTTAACACCTGTTTTACCGGAAAAAGTTCCTATTCAATGGACTTATAGCAGTGAAAACAAATTTGTTCCAAGCAGATTTATTGATAGGAAGTATGCGTATTTTCTAGGATTAATACCATTTGTATTATACCAGCTTATTAAAGCTAAGTATGGAAGAAAATAGATGTTAATATTTGTTATTTGTTGGCTTTATATTATATGAGATTCATATTGCTTTATTATTGTAGGCATATTACCGGAAAACTTTATTTAAAAATAAAAGATTGGAAAGTTTCTGGAGCAGCATAGGGACTATGGAAGCCCTACGCGAATGGGTCTAACCCTTCGGAGTCACTTTCAAAGTGATTCCGAAGGGTTTTTTCATTTAAATTAAAAACAGATATAAATTACATATATTTCATGTAAAACATGTATTTTAGGGAGATGTGTTATATGTATAATCCGTCGCTAATTAAAACTTCTATGACAATTATGGAATCTTGGAGTGGGAGAGACTTGATTTAAGTACATACCAAAGAATTAACTATCGTCAAAAAGACAATATAATTTACGATATCGGCGGAGGTATCGGAGTTTACTCTTCCTGGCTCGCAGGATTGGGAAATGAAATACATAAGGTTACAGGTTTTGAATGAGGCAAAGAGGGTTTTGAAAGAGAGGGCTATTATTTGCAACAGGAATTTCGAAATTCAGTTCTACAACCTGGTCACTGTCAATATACGGAAAATATAAATTCGCGGTTTTTCAAACAATTCAGAAATATGCGGTTGAAGGGGTAATTTGGTTTACACCCCTGCCTGGATGAAAAGAGGGAGGATAAAAACAGCAGGAAAAGATTATTAAATATTGTAAGATACACGGAGAACGAGGAGGAAATTATGGGAAGGAGCCCGCATTTTATGATTATATCGAGGAAACTATTGAAATTTTCTATTCGTAATAGTTAAATATTCCGTATAAACGAGATGATAAATCAATAGAGAGGATAAAGAGGATAAATGTTATGCAGTGGAAAAGTAGACAGTAAGGTCAATGATTTCGACACGGTGATCTCCACCCAGGTGACATATCACGATGTTAGTGATAATATATTGTCAGAGTTCCATCCCTGGATATCGTTAATACAACGTAAAAAACCGGCTATGCCGTTTATTTTGGAAAAATGGTTACAGGCGAGAAGTTTATAGATGGCAAAAATGAAATCCGTAAGAACCATTACAGATACTGTAACGGATAGTGGTATTGAGAATTATGAGAAAAACTGTGATAAGGCGTCAGAGATATCTATAGATATTGTATTAGGGTTGCTAAAAGAAATAAAGGCCTATATTTTAGGGGGTAAGAATGATGAAGAATGAAGAAATTCGTGAGTTAAAGAGAGAAATGCTGAAAGAGATTGATAGTTTAAGACGTGAATATAAGTCTCTAAAAAATCGTATAAGCGTCATCGCAAACATGCTTATTCCTGGAATCGGCTTTATAATATACGGCAGTTCATATTTGAAAGGCATTATTACCTTTGCTCTTTTTACTTTGTACAACTTATTGTATTTTTATAAAATATTACCAAATTTAGGAGAAATATTTTTTAAGATATTATATTATATCCCGGCAATAGTAATTTGGATTGTGAGCACCGTTATGGTTGGAGGATTAGATGATTGACTATTAAGAGAGAGTTTACTGACTATTAAGGGGGAGTTTTATGAACTTGAAAATAAGGGAAGGAACGGCAAATGATTATATTGATATAAAAAATTTATATAAAGAGGTACATAACCTCCATGTAAAAAACAGACCGGATGTTTTTTTAGATGTTGATAATCCTCTTGAAAAAGAATGGTATGAAAAATTATTAAACAGTGGCGGCAAAAAGATATTTGTAGTTGAAGGTACTTATAATAAAGAGCTTGTGGCATATAGTACAGTAGAAATTATAACTCAGAGTAATATTCAAATTCTTGTCCCATCAAAATTTGCCTATATAGATGAGTTTTGTGTTAAATCCCTTTATCAAAGGAAAGGCATCGGAAGGTTGCTGTTTAATCATATTGAAGATTATGCAAAATCAGAAGGGGCTTCATCCATTCAGTTAAATGTATGGGAATTTAATGAGAATGCCATTAAATTTTATGAATCAATGGGAATGTCAACCAGAAGCAGAAGGATGGAACTAAATCTGTAACTTTGCTTCACATATTGAAATAAAAAATTATACGGTGAAGGAATAAGGGAGAAGGAAAAAGGAGGGAAAAATCAACCCCTTTGCAACCTGCGTAATATACATGATTGTGAATATAAAATAAACTCATTCCATCCCCGTGCCTGCAAACCCGCATGGTTGATGGATGGGATAAAATGGATGAAAATAAAGATGTTCCTCAAAATGGATGGATAGATTGAATTAAATGGGAAAAATGGAAGGGATATTAGGA
>ENA-OWOZ01002225-OWOZ01002225.1-bioreactor-metagenome-genome-assembly--contig:-NODE-2225-length-15093-cov-3.335376_pt1 | contig 15093 bp, 9 predicted proteins | sample MGYA00238140_ERZ651804 | MGnify/ENA primary metagenome ERZ651804 (study PRJEB26910, sample SAMN07631232) | bioreactor metagenome | isolation source: Switchgrass digestor | place: USA: Dartmouth... | reverse complement strand
AGATTTCCGACCCGATGGGACTTGTATTAATCTCTGCAGCAGTTATTTCGGGCATTACAGCCAGCCTGTCAGGTGAGTCTCTATCCGACGTATTCATTATTCTCTTCGTTGTTGTGCTCAACACTTCGCTTGGAGTAATCCAGGAAAGCAAAGCAGAAGCCGCCATTGATGCCCTCAGGAAAATGGCAGCCGCCACCTCGAAGGTAATGCGTGACGGTCGCATTATGCAGATTAAGAGCGAGGAACTTGTTGTGGGAGACGTCGTTCTCCTTGAAGCCGGAGATGCCGTTCCTGCCGACGGACGTCTTATTAACTGCGTAAGTCTTAAGGTTGAGGAGGCAGCATTAACAGGCGAGTCAGTGCCTGTTGAGAAAACCGATTCCGTCCTGGAAGATAAAGGAGACGATATTCCGCTTGGTGACAGGGTAAACATGGTTTACATGGGCAGCTCGGTCGTTTACGGGCGTGCAATGATGGTGGTTACTGCAACCGGTATGAACACCGAAATGGGTAAAATAGCAGATGCAATCACCTCCGCACAGGAGGGCGAAACTCCATTGCAGAAGAAGATGGCCCAGCTAAGCCGCATTCTTACAGGTATTGTTCTCGGCATATGTGTCATAATGTTCGGTGTAAGTCTTCTGCGCCACTTTATCTCCCCGCAAGTTACCGGTGCAGGCTTTGCCGATACATTGCTCAGCTCATTTATGCTGGCGGTAAGCCTTGCAGTTGCAGCTATACCCGAAGGCCTTGTGGCTGTTGTTACCATTGTTCTTTCCATTGGCGTGACGAAAATGTCAAAACAAAATGCAATAATCCGCAAGCTGACAGCAGTGGAAACGCTTGGCTGCACCCAGATTATTTGTTCTGACAAGACCGGGACACTCACACAGAACAAGATGACGGTTGCAGAATATTCGGGCGACGATGAAAAACTGCTCGCAACGTCGCTGGCGCTATGTTCCGACTCTGAGCTGAACGAAGAAGGGCAGGCCGAAGGTGACCCGACTCAGGCCGCAGTTGTTGACTATGCAAATAAGCTTGGCCTTCCCAAATACGAGCTGTCAAAAAAGTATCCCCGAACAGGAGAAATCCCATTCGATTCGGAACGCAAGCTGATGACAACCCTGCACATGAAGCCCGGGGGCGGATTCATTCAGCATACCACGGGAGCCCCTGATGTCGTAATATCAAAATGTACTGCTTATCTTGAAAACGGGCAGGTTTTGCCGTTAACAGAGGAGAAGCGTCAGTTCTTCCTGGCTGAGAACAGGCGCCTGGCAGGCAAGGCACTGCGCGTTCTTGCCGCCGGATACCGGGAATGGGACACACAACCTGCAAAGCTTTCCCCCGCGGATGAAAGCGACCTTGTATTCCTGGGTCTTGTCGGGATGATAGACCCTGTACGCGAGGAAGTGCCTGCTGCAATCGAGCAGTGCCGTACTGCAGGCATCCGCCCCATAATGATTACCGGTGACCATATAGACACCGCAGCGGCTATTGCCATGCAGCTTGGGATTATCACCGACCGTTCCCAGGCAATCACAGGAGCAATGCTCGATGAAATCAGCGACGAGGATTTCAGAAACAATGTGGAGCATTACGCCGTCTATGCCCGGGTCAAACCGGAGCATAAAACAAGGATCGTCAATGCCTGGCGCAACCGCGGTTATGTCACTGCCATGACCGGGGACGGAGTGAATGACGCGCCATCGATTAAGAATGCTGATATAGGCATAGGCATGGGCATTACCGGCACTGATGTGACAAAAAACGTGGCCGACATGATACTTGCCGATGATAATTTCGCCACCATTGTAACGGCAGTTGAAGAAGGCCGGCGTATATACGACAACATCCGCAAATCGATCCAGTTCCTGCTTTCTTCCAACCTTTCGGAAGTTATCAGCATTTTCCTTGCCACCATACTTGGGTTTATAATACTGAAGCCCGCACATATACTTTTCATAAACCTGATCACAGACTCGCTTCCCGCTCTTGCGTTAGGTATGGAAAAGGGAGATGCCGATATCATGAAGCGCAAGCCCCGTGATGCAAAGGAAGGAATTTTCTCGGGTGGTGTCGGATTCGGTGTCTTCTACCAGGGTGTAATGGTCGCCCTGCTCACCATTGCCGCCTACTTCATCGGCGAGCGAATTGAGAACGGAATGTGGAGAATTGCAAACAGTGACGACGGCATGACCATGGCATTTCTCACGATGTCGATGGCGGAAATTTTTCATTCGTACAACATGCGCTCACAATACAAATCGGTTTTTGGCATCAGGAACCATAATTTATACCTTTTCGGCTCGATGATTCTTTCATTCATCCTTACAGCAGCCGTAATATATATACCTTTCCTGCGCGATGCTTTCGGTTTTACCCGTATAAGTCTCACCGAGTACGCAATCGCTATTGCACTGGCCATATTGGTTATACCATTCGTCGAGCTGGTTAAACTGATTCAGCGGAAAACCAGGAAGAATGGCTTCTGATTTCAGGAAGTCACATATATCTAGATCATAAATGCCGCAGGTCAGGAAGAAGGCCTTCATAACCTGCGGCATTTTAGCTTTATGAATTTATTGAGTTGCCATTTTGGTTTAATATAAAATACTTGGGGAAAATTCACCTGGTATACCCGGATTTCAGCATATCCATTGCTTTATCGGTACTCAGTATTCCCCAACCGCTGTCAATATCATAACCTGTATCAAGGATGTCGGTTGCAGATTCGCAGAGAATACTCCGTACTTCGTCAGCAGCCAGTTCCGGACAGGTATACAACAGTGCCGAAGCGGCAGCAGATACAAATGCAGTTGCATAGGATGTGCCGCTTGTAAGAAAGGCTTTGCCGTTTTTTGACACGGTCCATATTTTTTCACCGGGTGCAACCAGCATTAATGAATTGTTTCTCATGGAGAAATCCGATACCCGTCCGTATTTATTAACAGATCCTATGCCTATGACAGTAGGATATGCAGCAGGGTAATACAAGATATCGGTATTTCCGGCATTTTTGTTTCCCACCGGTGATATTATAACCACGTTTTTTTCTTCGGCATATTCCACGGCGTCACTCAAAGATGCGCTTTCCACGGTTGTACCGATACTCAGGTTAATGACACTGCAGCCATATATATCGATCGCTTCTTTTATGGCACGGGCAATGAGATCGGTATTTCCTTTCTGCATATTGCCGTTCTCATCCATTGTCTGTATCACCAGCGGAACAAGCTTTATACCTGTTGCCGCTTCTGACAGTACGGGACTTAATGAACCCGAAATGATTCCCGCAACCGCAGTTCCATGCCCGATTTTATCGTCGGTGTCATTATTCTCATTTATGTAATTATAACCCTCTGCAATCAACCCGGTGTTAATTGCTTCAACAGAAATACCGGTGTCTATAACGGCTATTTTTACATAAGCCCCTGCCGGCAATTCCGATGCAAATACAGGTTGGGAAAACAACAGGACAATCAGCAATACGCAAACCAGTTTTTTTCTCATATTTTCACCTTTTTAAATCAGCGGCATCTGTCGGAGCAAATGCCGCTGATTTATTAATCCGATTGTGTTTAATCAGTCTGCAATTTTTACAGTAATGGTTTCGGTCCAAACGTTACTCCATCTGATACCTGATTCTTCATCCTCTCCTGAAACAGCAGAACGTTCAGGGAATGTCAATGTCACAGTCAGTGTTATCTCGGTATCTCCTTTTTCCTTCATTGCTTCATACAAAGCCGCTTTATCAATGGCAATTGTATTAATGCCGTAATCCAGGCAGTCATCATATTCCGCATCATCGGCTGTAATGCTCAGTTGCGGTGCATCTCCGAAGTTGTAGGCATTATATTGGCCAGGAACGTATCTAAAGTCATAAATATCAAGATTAATGAACATTGCATACTGGTCTGTAACCATGCCGTCATATTCGAAGTTATAGCTTCCGGTATCACCACTGTTCAAAATGATTTCATCTGTTATATCTCCGAAGTTTCCCACATCAGTGATCCTGCGTTCTAAACCAGTTACCTTGCTTTTCCAGGATTCTTCTTTTGCATTGAACCACCGCTGTACTGGAATTAGATCACCACTGACATGATACACTTCTGTAGTTGCCGGCAGGTACGCATAAGGTATAATATATTCGCAATGCCATTCGGGATAAGTACCTTCTTTTTTATAAACCAGTTCCACTTCATCAATCATCCATGGAGTATTAGTCGGCCTCAATGCGTTGCCCAACGAGTAATATTCCCCGTCGCCTCTCTCAAAATCATTTTTGCTTGTATCAAAGTGATACAGATCAGAACGTTTACCATCCCTGAAATACATTCTTCCGTAAATTTTTGAATCAGTTCCGGCTTTATCTATATCACTTGTTTTTATATATAACAAATAATAATAGGGCAACGTAGTATCGATATCAGGTAAACCCTCAACCGTTATAACCCCATGACTGCTTACAAAATTGCTTGTTTCCAGATAGTTTTCACCTTCCAGAACTTTTGCAAGAAAGCCATAGCTGCCTTTATCCAGATTCATAAATGCTCGGGAAGCCTGCCAATTCAACCCCTGCAAATCAATTACAGGGTTCTCGGCATTGTAAACTGCATATACCACCGTTCCGTCACCGGGGTAGGAATCATCAGGCAATTTATCCGCCAGCAGATTTGCCTTATACGAGGTTCCTCCAAGGTTAACTATGGAAGTATCTATGGTGCGGGCGATCTTGTTTATAACCATTACATTTTCATATAATTGTTCAAAATAATCATAGTTATCATCTTCGGCCCTGGTGATTTTTACATCATATACGCCTGCATTAACAGCTGTATCGCTCCATTCACTGTCAAGGCCCTGCCGTTTGTATTGTATGGTGAAGCTGTTTATATCAAATTCAGTTCCATAAACTGCCTGGTATACTGCCTCATATACTGCCGGTTGATGTTGACTGTTGTAATCAAATTCCAGGGTTTGGTCGAATCTGATAATGTTCTCATCGATCTGCGGTTTTCCGCCCCACTGTGCATACAGGGTATGATTATCGTAGATCGCAACAACGGTATCCCCGGTCACCATCTGTCCCCCGGTTCGTGATGTGAACCAGCCTTTGAAATGAGCACCCGGTTTGGAAGGTGTCGGCAATTCACCATATTTTTGTCCGAAGGTAACTGTCTTTGTTTCATCACCCTCGGGCAGAGTACCTTCATTCGGGTCAAGGGTTACGGTATATTCCTTTCCGCTCCATTTTGCATACAAGGTAATGTTATTGTCGGGCATGGTAATGTTGAAGTCAAATGGTTGCGTCAAGCCAGGATCACTATACCATCCTTCAAAGTTGTATCCCGGTTTTACAGGATCCGCCGGTTTTGAAATGACCGAACCTACAGCATACGAAGCCGGTGGAATCTCACTGCCGCCATTGGTATTATAGGTGATCGTACGCATTACCAGTTCTTCCTGTACTTCACATACTACGATATATGTGGTTGGACCGGTTATAGGGGCAAAAACAGGATAAATGCTCTTAACGATGGCATTCTTTGCATACAGCTCTTCACTAAAGAGATCATTTGTCGCAACATCGCCTTTTCTCATTAATACTTTCATATCATCAAGGTCAACACCCTCGAATTTGAATGTAACTGTGGCCGAATTATCCACATAGATTGCAGTATAGGTTGCTTCTCCGCTTAGAATCTCCATGGCGAAGGACCTGCCGATTACCTCATTCACGTCTCTGAGGATCTCCTTATTACTGCCGTCTTTGGCCACAACCTTCAGGAAGGCGGCATACTTACGTTTTTCAGGATCATTGGTTCCGGTTTCTGCAAGTGAACTTAAGTCAAATGCTTCGCCGAATTTAGCGGTAAACTGTCTGTCTTCCTTGATGCCGTTGGGGTTTTCCACATCTTTTACAGTTAATGTATAGGTTCTTGGCGTTACATCAAAGTAATAAGCCGTATCACGTAAAATTTTCAAGCCTTCTGTCTGCTGATCTTCATAGCCGTTAAATTCGCCGTATTTCAGATTGCCATATATGCTTTCATAGCTGTCCACACCCAAAATGGCTTTTATCTCATCTTCCGAAGGCAGGTCAAACAGCTCATTCTTCATTACACGCTTGCTCCATACAGTGGTGTAGCCATCCTGTGCATTTCCTGCGCGAACACTGGCTGTAAATCTTTCATTCAATTCCGCTGTCGACAGATTTGTCCAGACAAGTGGAATCGTAACCTTGATGTCGTAGTGGCTGAAGGCCAGCTTGTCCTGTTTCCATGTAAGCGTTAAATCGCATTCCATGTATTGAACGCCCTTTGGAACGGTCACCGATATAACGCCGGTATCCGGATTAAATGCGAAGTTCCTGTTGGAAAGGGTGTAATTAAACTTGTCCAGGTCATATATTTCCTGTTCAATATCACCCTCGCAGAGATCCATATATTTCATTTGACGATAAACATCAGGCAAAGTCATCGTGATACCATTTGCGCTGTTGTTGTCATGATCCCTTACAGGAAGCACTTCATCCCCGGCGATTTCATAGGCAAAGCCATATACATTATATCTTGTGCCTGCTGTAAGCAGCGGCCATTTCTTATCCAGGAGCGTCGGCTCGTATTTGAACAGATCATCAAAAGCCTGTGCCTTAAAGTTCATTTCCAGATACATTCCAAACTCCAGGTAAAGCGCACCCATCATTTTCTCGTCGTAATTCCATGTGGATGTATTTGCAGGCCTTAACTTGGTGTACTCATAGATGAAGTATCCCCATGTTTCCACATATGGACCAAACTCTGCAGTGAGACCAATGCTGCCAATTTTTGTCGATATGACTCCAACGGCGATCTCGGCCTCAACACCCATTTTAAGTCCAAGTTTCCCCATTACATAGAACTGGAAGGCAAACCTTTCGTCAAGAAGTTCCATTTCTGAGCTTCCGCTGGTCTTTGATATGATATCAAACCAGAATGTATAGCGCTTGCCGATTACATATTCCATATTGGCTCCCATCGCTATATTAACATTTGCTTTGATAACAAAATCAGCACTGATTTTAATTGCAAAAACACTGATATGGAATTTTGCTTCGAATATTTCCTTATTCAGTATTTCAATCCAGTCGCTTTCATTCTCCAGCATTTCCGAATAACGTTCCATCAGATCCCGGATACCTGCTTCAAGCTCAGTTTCACTGGTGAGATTAAGCATTTCCGTAAGTTCCTCGGTTACGTTAAGTTCCCCCAGTGTGTCAAGGAGCTCTTCGTATTCTTCCTTGTTCGTCACATCGGAAGGAATTGATTTCCACAGGTTTTCCAAGTCTTCCACGTAGCCCTGAATTCTTTCGCCGGCTTGTTTTGCTTTCGTAATCTTGTCCTTCAATTCTTCAATCTGTTCAATGGTCTTCTTATATTTTCCATTTTTGATCTTTTTTAGCTTATCCCAAGTTCCTTCTTCTTCCTTCTCTACTGTGTAAATTTTTACGTCTGCAGAAATTGCCGAATAATTTTTAATATCCACAGAAGATTTGAAAGTCAATTCGTTAAATATCGGAACAATAATAATCCATGTAATATCTGCATAAGCGCTTGCGGTAATATCTACAGATATTCCACTTCAGGATTTTCATTCAGTTTCATGGCTATTCTTGCGTCATTATCAACATTTGCTGCAGAAACCGTACCTGAATAACCGTTCGGTAACTCTGCCACTTTAAACGGAATGGTGTCGGGTATGAAGACTATTTTTTCGGTATCACTTTCATCAAGGCTTCTGAAAGTTACGGTATTTCCACTGACCGAAACAACTTCGACATACACTTCCGCATCGTCGGAATAATCGTTATTTACATAGTCACGATTACCCGGATGAGTTTTTTCATATATGCAAAGAATATCATTTGCGTTAAGATCACCGGCATTTTCATATTCAAATGTTCCTGTTACTTTTTCGCCGGTTTCACCGCTCAGCAATTCCGGCTTAAGTATGTCTACAGGATCGCTGGTGCCGATCTTATAAGAGATTTCATCCGTATCCTGGATATAAATAATGTCATTATTCATGACGAGGCTGTAAACCTGTTCTTTCTTAATGGTGAAGTTAGCCGTGCGAACCGATTCAGCCTTATCCTTGAATATGTATCCATCACCAAGGGTAAGCCTGTAACTGGAACCCTCACGGAAACCGCCTTTTGCCTTAACTATAAAGTTGCCGTTTCCACCGTCGGTTATATCGAGCTCCACCGGATCGGTTCCATCCATAACAGTTAATACTGTACTGCTATTAATGTCTTCCGCATTATCACTGATTCTTTGTATTTCAAAAGAAAGATCGGAAGATTGATCAAATAATGAGAAAGAAGTTATATTCAGTTCTTCCTTTATTATCTCCTCATACTTAGCATAAACAATCCGGTCGGATGTCACAGGATCATCCGTATAGAACGGTACGGTGCAATCCTTGTCGGTAAACCATCCGGCGAAAATATAACCGTCTTTTGCAGTACTACTTGCGGACGGAATATTTGACAAAGGATATCCGGATCTTGCAGAATAGCGTCCAATCACCCTGTCCCCATCCATAAATGTAACCAGATAAATTACCGTATCGTCTTCATCATCACGCGTGGCGTTATCCCTTGGTTTTGCCGCAGGACTTGGTTCAGGTATTACGGTTGGACTTATACTGGGTTCTTCGGTAACTGCTTCAACAAACCATTTTTCAACAATTTCATCGATACGCTTGCACAAAGCTGCAACTTCCGCACGAGTGACATTGCTTCCTGGATTGAAATTGCCATTTCCGACCCCCTGGAATATGCCACAGCTCCAAAGCTTTAAAACTGCTTCCACAGCGTAATCCGAAACACTGTCCAAATCTTTAGGCGTACTGGTAACCGTAGCTTCAGGATATGGAATACCGAAGGTGTCAAAAAAACGAACAATGAAAACCGCTATTTGTTCACGGGTCAGTAAACCATCAGGATCAAACCTGCCGTTTCCTACTCCCAAAGTGATACCTTCTGTTTTCGCCCACTTTACATATGGAGCATACCAGCTTTCAGCCGGAACGTCAGAAAATTCCTGGGCACCCTTGTGATCATCAGGATTAATTTCTGCAATGCGGCCCATAACTGTTACAAACATGGCACGCGTCATGGAGCCTTCCGGTAAAAAGCTGTTCTCGCCAACCCCATTGAATAATCCATTCTGAAAAGCATACAGTACCGACTCATAAAACCAGTCGGTTTCAGATACATCTGAGAATGGATTCTGAGCAGCTTCAGATACAGCTGAAATTTCAGTGTTCTGCGTAGCTTCCGCCAGTGCCTGGATTGGCAGAACAGGCATAAGCATGCATAACACCAGAAGCATACTGACAATTCGTCTCTTCATGTTTTCATTCCTTTCTAATAATATTGAATAATACAATACAACGAAGCTACTGGATATCTTCCATCTCTATATGTGTCAGGTGCCATTTATGACCAATAGACGATAATAAAACCTCCCCCTCGTTGAAAGAACCTTGCTGTTTTCACAGCAAAGAATTCCTGCTTTCCCAAACAAGAATAGCAAATAAAGATCATTGATTACCGTCTACTGCCTGAAATGCTTTTTTTTTGACCTAAAATGTCAAGAAATAACCGAAATTGCCGAACTACTTTATGGAAGACAGTATTTTTGTATGATAAAATAAAAACATGCGGTATGCTGACATGGAGGCTGAATGATGCTTAAAATCGCAATCTGTGACGATGATATAAATGATCTTGCCCACATTTCAAACCTGATAGGCAAATATCAGAGCGAAAAGAATTTCCAGATAAGGTGTGATGCTTTTTCGAATATCGTGGAGCTTCTGGATAGCATGCATAAGCACACATACGATATCCTGTTCCTTGACATATTAATGCCGGGACTAACCGGGGTGCAGGCAGCCCATGAAGTCCGTAGGTTTGATAATGAAGTAAAAATCATTTTTTTATCTTCCTCCCCGGAGTTTGCGGTTGAAAGCTATACTGTCGGCGCTTATTACTATTTTATAAAACCTGCTGCCGAAGAAAAGCTGTTTCCTATAATTGATAAGCTGGTTTATAATTATGAAATATCTGATGGAGCTTTATACATAAAATTATCATCCGGGATTATGCGAATTCCGTTTAATAAGCTGGAGTTCCTGGAGGTTATGTATAAAAGGCTTTTTTTTCATTTAACCGACGGCAGCGTGAAAGAAATACATGGTTCACTTTCGGATTTTGAAACGCAGCTGGTCAGCCGGGAAGAGTTCATCAAGGTACATCGTTCATATATCGTAAACATGAAATATATCCAGGAATTATCTTCAAAAGAGTTAATTGTGTATACCAAAAAAAGAATTCCAATCTCCAGGCTTCTATACGATAAAATAAGGCAGGCATACATGGATTATCTTTTTCAGGACTAAAAAAGCAGAAGAATTGTGCTGCGGCTTCTTCTGCTTTATAACAAGGATTTCAGCTGATATAATATTCAAATACCGTTGAATACTAAAACAGCACCGGTTGTCTAATTGCTTTCTACCCTCCTGATTACCATGTTCTTTTTCCATTTACCCGTAATATAAAAAATAAAAAGAATCAAACCTGAGGCAGTCGTTGCAACAGGTGCGGCAAGCCCCAAACCCCATAACCCTTTTTGCAGGACCAAGCCGAAAAGAATTGCTATTGGAATTCGGAAACCTATTGATGAAAGAATCCCGCAAACCGATGATATGACAGTATGTCCCGAGCCTGTGATAAGGCCGTTAAGGCAGAATGTTGCAGGAACGATGATGTAATCCAGGGAAAATGACCTCATATATTCGATGCCGGCCCTTATCATTTCCTGGTCATCTCCGAATATAGACAGTATCTGTCCCGGGAATAACTGTGTAATCACGAACACAACGAACGTAACGGAAAATGCAAGTGCAAATCCTGTACGGAACGTCTTTTTGGCTCGGTCAACCAGTCCGGCTCCCATGTTCTGCGCCACCATGGCGGAAACCGAAGATCCCACCGCAATTGCAGGCAGTATCGCAAACCCGTTGTACTTGCCGACAATACCCACCGCAGCCGACGCAGTCACTCCTATTCCGTTGGCAATGGTCGTCAGAACAAGGAATGAGAAGTTGGTAATGACATTCTGTATGGAAATCGGTATGCCAATTTTAAGAAGAAGCCTGAATCTTTCCGGATAGAACCTGAAGGATCTAGGCTTGAAATCGAACTCGAAGCCGCTGCGCCTCAGGTAGACTATACAGGCGATCATGCTTATGGCCTGCGAGATGACCGTGGCTATAGCAGCGCCCGCAGCTTCCATGCCAAACCCGCCTACGAACAAAAGGTCAAGTACTACATTTATGCCACAGGCTATCGAAACGAAAATCAAAGGCCTCCTGCTGTCGCCCAGACCCCTCAGTATGGCTGAAAAAGCATTATAGCCAAAAATAAATATCGTTCCGGCAAGGGTTATGTCCAGGTATTCCCTGGCCTGGCCATATGCCTCTGAAGGTGTCTGCATGAGATGCAGGATCGTATCTGACAGCAGCATCATCGATACTGTCAGAACTACTGCCGCAGCCAACAGGAAAGTGAGCAGCGTGCCGATGGATTCACGCATGCCCTTCCTGTCGTTGGAACCCAGGTACTGTGCGATCACGACTGTACCACCAACGCTGAAGCCGATCACTATATTCGTCATTATAAAAGTAACCTGACCGCCTATGTTGACTCCTGCTATCCCTTCCGGTCCGCAGTAATTCCCGACGATCAGCATGTCCGCAACGCCGTAAAGGGTCTGTATCAGGTTGGAAAGCATGAACGGAAGTGCGAATTTTATCAGTTGTATTACCACATTGCCTTGTGTAAGGTCTCTTTCCAGTGTATTCTTCTGCATATATTCACCGCCTGTGTCGAAAGTTCTGCACACTTATAATACTATAAAACATCGGCGGCAAATTGGCAATATCGTATGTTTCAGCACTTATGCCTCTTTAAGTTCTTCAAGCAGCCTGTAAGGAACTCTCAGGTCGCCTCTTCCCGTGCCTATCTTTATTTTCGGCTTGTAAACGCCATGGAAATCGCTGCCCCCGGTGACTTTAAGGCCCGTTCTCACGGCCAGCTCGAGCAGTTCACGGGTCTGCTCCGGTGAATTCTCGGAATATAGCGCTTCTATGCCTTTCAGGCCTGCTTTTTTCAGCCTTTCAAGCACCGCTGCCAGTTGACCGGGCTGCAGGTCCAGAAGTACAGGGTGTGCCAGGACAGGCACTCCCCCGGACTCCAGGATCGCAGATATACCCTGTTCCGGTGTCAGCTTGTCCTTTTTGACATATGCAGGCTTACCTGTTCCAAGATATTTCTCGAACCCTTCCTCCATACTATTCGTATATCCCTTCTCCATCAATACCCTGGCGATATGGCCCCGTCCTGCGACACCGCCGGGAGCTTTTGCCGCCACCTCTTCCATCGTTATGTCGAAGCCCAGTTTATTGAGTTTTTCGATGATCTTCGGGTTGCGCTGCTCCCTTTTCCTGCGAAGGTCTTCAAGCAGCGGATACAATGCCCTGTAACCGCCGTTGAAAAAATACCCGAGCAGGTGCATTTCGGTCTCATGTTCCATGAAGCCCCATTCTGAAGGCGAAACACTTATTTCGACGCCGGCGATCACTTCAATGCCTGTCCTTGCACCTTCCTCAAACGCTTCTTCCACCCCGGCAACCGTGTCATGGTCGGTCAGCGCCATGGCTGACAGCCCGCTCTCATATGCATGTCTCACAAGCTCAGACGGCGACATGCTTCCGTCGGATGCCGTGGAATGCGTATGAAGATCAATATATTTGCCATTGTCGTCAGTAAAAAAATCCATGATCGAACATCATCTCCTGTCGCCTGCTGCTTATGCCTCTTGCCTGTTGTTCTGGCCTGTCCCGGCTGCCTGCAGCGGACATTGCTTCGGCCGACTCACCCGGCTTCCGGCACTTTTACCGGTCTGCCCGGGTCATGCCGGTGTAATAACTCCCAGCCCAGGCATTCAGCAGGCCGAAAGTTTCCTCCATATAACATTCTCAAAAGACCGTCCAGTGTCTTCAGAGCCCTTGTAGCCTGTTCACAGCTGACAAGTCCTTCTTCCATTGCCTGTGCCAATTCGTCCGCATCGAGCACTATCGCCCTCCCGTCCGGATAAATCTTTATATCCGGCAGCAGGTCATTTATAGTGTATGTATCAGTTCCGCGGTCATATTCCGTCTCTATTATATCGCAATACCAGTACAGGTAGTTGCCGTTGATGTCATAAAATCTGCCGACCTTGTATCCCCTGTTCAAAAATGCAAATGAAATACCTATATAATTTTACTCCTTTTGTTTACATCATGAAACATGCGATTTAAACATATATCTGTACACGAGCCATGTTATTTCCCATTATTTGCCATTTGGGTCTGCGTATGTTAAAATGCTTAATACGTATGAGCAAATATCACAGGGCAGGTGGTAATTGATGAGACGTAAAGGAAATTGCGGCAATTGCGCCAGGGGAACCAGTATGAAAGTGAATCCGGATATTTTCTGCAGCATACATGGAGTGGTTTCAAGGAACTACAGATGCTCAAAATATGTCAGAAAGCCCGCTCAATGGTCTACCGAAGCTCCCGGGACCATCTCTGACGCCCGTTGGGAAAACAGGTGCATCGACTGTGAATTCTTCCTGGTACAGCATTCCGAACCTAGCAGCGCTCCAACCATCGGCTTCTGCAAACTTTTCACGGTGAGGCACTATGATGGCAGCACCAGGAAAGCCTGCTCCAAGTTCAGCAGTAAATGCGAGAAAAGTATATCTGCAAGTTGATGCAAAACAGGAAAGCCTTCGTGCGGATCCATAAAATATATTCTTAAAAAAGATTCAGGAAAAGCGGCACGTTTTCCGAAATATAAAACAGGGCCGCTTTATTGATGCTGCCGGTTATGGTAAAATGTAAGCATAACGGAGGTATACCATTGATACCAAAGATATCGGACATATTTCAGCAAAAACTGGATGATATACAAAGCAGAGTGCCAGTCAGGATAAAAGGCTCATCTTCCGGTGTGTCCTTCCGGCAGTATCTGTCGGATGCCGCAGTCAAGTATTCCGGAGCTACTGACTCTGCCGCTCAGAGTGCTGTTTCGGAAGCGAAGGAAACGACGGCTGCCGTCACAGAATTATCTGCCAATGAGACTGCTGCCGTTTCAGCTAAAATCCAGGGCATGCCGGATTCATTGCAAAGGGCGCTGAAAGCATTGGCAGCCTACAGGTCCGGCAGTGTAATCGTTGATAAGTCCCAGATAAATGAAATGATAGAAAAATGCATAATGGAAAGCGCACAGAAATATCACGTTGATCCCAACCTGATCAGGGCAGTCATAAAGCAGGAGTCAAATTTCAATCCTTATGCTGTTTCAAAAGCCGGCGCCCAGGGGCTCATGCAGCTGATGCCGGGCACAGCCGACGCCCTTGGAGTGCTGAATCCCTTCGATATCTCTGAAAACATCGACGGCGGAACCAGGTATCTGAGAGACCAGCTCGTAGCGTTCGACGGCGATCTCAGCCTGGCGCTGGCGGCCTACAATGCCGGTCCGGGCGCTGTAGCAAGGTACAACGGCATCCCGCCATATGCGGAAACTCAGAACTATGTGAGAAAAGTGCTCGAATATTATATGAAATATTCAAACAATGAGTAGTTTTTTCACCAGGCACGTCCTGGAATGATATCAAATTCTGACACCTGTAATCCACACTTTCCACATCGTTATCCACACAAGAAATTCCTGCAATTTGCGCGCTTTCTGAGTAATTTCCACATAATTCACAGGCATGTTTTCACCATATTCAGCACATTTCAACAAACCGGTTTTCATGCCCGATCGGGCGTAATCCGGCATTTAATGTATTTGTATAAGTACATTCCGGCTTCCGGAGGGAAAAGATGGAATCCGACATTTTTTGCCAAATGTAGTTTTATTCCAAAATTCACAATTGATGATTGAAATGTAAAAAATGTAATGAAAAATGTGGAAAATGA
>ENA-OWOZ01002221-OWOZ01002221.1-bioreactor-metagenome-genome-assembly--contig:-NODE-2221-length-15115-cov-4.704016_pt1 | contig 15115 bp, 13 predicted proteins | sample MGYA00238140_ERZ651804 | MGnify/ENA primary metagenome ERZ651804 (study PRJEB26910, sample SAMN07631232) | bioreactor metagenome | isolation source: Switchgrass digestor | place: USA: Dartmouth... | reverse complement strand
ACATAGAGTTTTTTTTATCTTTTTTAAAGTGGGGAAAATTCTTTCCCCTTTTTGGGGAATTTTTATTGACAATAACATGCTGGGCGCACATAAAAAAAGCAGTTTCACAGGTTGTGTAACTGCTTTTTTAAGTATAAATCTTAGAACATAACAATGCATATTTATCTTACTATATGTTTTATGGAGCATATGGTGTTGGCATTGACTGATTATATGGGTCATTAGTTGCTTTTTCTTTATTAAATACAAGTCCAACCAGATACTCAACAAAATCGGTTATATAGTTTCTAAACAAAATTGCCAGGCCTACCAGTACAGCAATAATCAAAACTATCTCAACTGTACTCATACCGTCTTCCTCTTTAATAAAACTTTTAATCAAGTTAAGCATACAATTCACCTCCTCCCTATGTTTTATCTATATATATCAACCCCTAATCCCAAAATTTTCTTTATATACCCCTCATGGCAAATATAGCCGGTGCTGCAGCAATTATAAGTATCGCAATTAACATTAGCATCATTGGAAACAACAACTTGGTTGCTGACTCTTCCCCAAGCCTTTTTGCTGCACGCTTTCGCATCTCCCAGCATTCGGCTGCCTGAAGTCTTAATATTGATACCATTTCCGAGTTACCCTTTTTCATATTCTGCACCACTACCGATGCAAATTTAGTTATCTCAGGAATTTTACACCTCTTCGCGAAATCCTCATAGGCGTGCATTTCCGATTTTCCGCCGCGTATATCAGCTATTGTAAGGCTCAATTCTTCATATAACACACTGTTCTTTTTACTATCGGTCACAATCTTTTCCCAAGCTCTTGTAACGGTCATTCCTGCATTTATCAAAAGGATAAGCTTGTTTAAAAAATCAGGAAAGTCAAGCTGTATCGATGTTCGTCTTTTTTTAATTTTATTGTCCAACTCGCCATCGGGAACAAAAAAGGAAATTACCAGTATAACGAGGACAAATATTCCGTAAACCATGTCAGTATCACCGCTTAGTCCAAAAAGACTCATGAAGAAAGCTGCCATCAGCACAAAAACAATTTTATTTGCCCAATGAATGCGAAGGTAATATTGAGAATACTTAACTCCGTAGATCTCAATAATTTTTGCCATAAGCTTTCTATCATAGTTGGAACCGTAGCTGTATTTAATCAGGTCAACTACATACAGACCGATGGGTAAAAAACTCTTAAGCTTGTATTCATTAGAGTCCAGCGGCTCAATAAATTCGCTATATTTTTTGGAGGAGAGCAAGAAAAGGACAAGTATTCCTCCTGCCACAATCAGAAATATCACCAGCATTAAAGTATTGATTTGCATAGATCTTCACCCTAAATTTTTATATTCATTATTTTTTTGGATATAAAATATGCAATTACAATCAATATCAGAGCTACAGTCATTACCAATCTTCCTGCCAAAGTGTTGAAAATGGGGTACATGTATTCGCTGGAACCGGCAGACAGGAACAATATAAGGAATATGGGCATAAGTGCCAGTACTTTCTGTTCAAACTTTCTGGCGGATAAAAGGGTATCTATCTCTTCTTTAACTTCAATCTTATCAGTGATTATATTGGATGTGTTTTTTATAATTTCTACAATGTTTCCACCTGCTCTTTTACTTGTTTTAAACACATCCACAAAATTATCAATGTCCTCAAGATGGGACCTTTCGGCAAAATCCTCCAATGCCGCTTCAATGGTTTCATTCATTTCAATTTTACGAACAATATATTCCACTTCTTTTATAATAAAAGTATTACTGTCAGGATATATAATTGAAAGGTCTTTTAAAACTTCTTTGAAAGAAGACTCAACCGATTTGCCTGCAGATAAGGATGAAGACAGTGAATAAAGCATATCTTTAAACTGTAAATTCAATTCATTCTTCCTTTTTTCAATTATCTCCTTAGTCCTTATCTTAGGATACAACAAACCTAGAAAAGATACTGCCAAAGAAATAATGAAACTCCGGTAAAATATAAAAGAAACAATATATATTACAAATGCCGCCAATAAAATGTACATTATACGTTCTTTCAGGCTCATGACATACACATTATAGTCCGGTAAATTACTGATGTTTTCCGGAACAACTTCCTGAGGTTCCCGATTTTTTACCATAGGCATTCCCTCTTTCATACTTTACATGATATGCCTGCCATTTTGAACTTCAATGTATTCACCATTTCGTTATCGGTTCTCTTAAGAAAACCGACAACTTTTCCGTCTTTTGTCTCCCCCTCTTCAACAAACTCATATAAAGGATTCAATTGGATATTGCCGTCTCTATACCCTACTACTTCCGATATCTCCAGCACCTTTCTCGACTTATCCCTTATTCTTCCCAAATGTATTATTATATCAATGGCCGAGGCGATTTGCTGCCTTATTGCCTCTATAGGCATTAATGCTCCGCTTAAAACCATGGTTTCAAGCCTTGAAAGCATATCGCGGCTGGAGTTGGCATGCCCGGTTGACAGTGAGCCGTCATGTCCTGTATTCATTGCCTGGAGCATGTCCAAGGCTTCCGCTCCTCTGACTTCCCCTACAATTATCCTCTCAGGGCGCATTCTCAAGGAGGCCTTGATCAAGTCCCGTATTGTAATCTCACCCTTGCCTTCGGTATTGGCATTTCTGGTTTCTAGCCTAACAATATTTTTTATGCCTACTATTTGAAGTTCTGCCGAATCTTCTATTGTAACTATTCTTTCATCTTTGGGAATAAAATTGGAAAGTGCGTTTAAGAATGTGGTTTTTCCGGAACCGGTACCGCCGCAAACAAATATATTGTACTTTGCCCTCACCATAGCCTCTAGAACTTTTGCCACTTCTTCACTAAGAGAACCGAAACTTATAAGCTGTTCTATGGTCATGGGCTTCTCCGGGAATTTTCTTATAGTCATTATCGGTCCGTTAAGAGCAATGGGATTTAGTACCACATTTACCCTTGACCCATCACTTAACCTTGCATCAACTATTGGAGAAGCTTCATTAACTGTCCTGTTTACCTTTGAAACTATTGACTGGATAACGTCTTCCAACTTTTGAACGCTTTCAAATTTAGCATCAACTTGTTCAATCCTTCCGTTCCTTTCTATGAATATATCATCGGCTCCATTTACCATAATTTCCGTTATGGAAGGATCGTCAATAAGGGGTTGAAGTATGTCAAGACGTCTCATTGAGTTGAAGACCGCCTCAATGATTTCCCTTTTTTCCGAGACGGTCAGATAGAACTGTTTGGACTTTTCAAAAACAATATTGGTTATCAAATCCCGTATTTCTTCATCGGATATGTCTTTACCAAGGTCTATACTATCACTGACAGTTTTTTTAACTTCAGCTACAAGGCTTGCTTTATCAAAAGCACCCATATATACACCCTCAGTCTTTAGGTATAATATCTTTCGATAATCTCCTCTATGCTCTCAGTGAAATTGCCTTGAAGATCCATAAGACGGTTATTACCTTTTATCGCCGCCATTCCGGGTACAGCCGGAATGTAATATTCTATAGATTTGCCGCATACCTCTGCCGTATCGACTTCTAGTGCCATATAGCTGTTGTACTTGTTTAAAACCATATTTATTTTATCTGTGAAGTCTATACCTCTTCTCTCTTTTAAGATGGCCATTTCCTTCGCAAACAAGCTAATCTTTATATCGGATACGGCATCTTGAGGAAGAACCAAAAGTATTTCATCACAAGCTTCAAGTACTGCAATATTTTTATCGTCAAAACTGCTGGACATATCCACAAAAACAATATCATATTGTCCCATATTTCTGAACTCGTCAAGAAGAGTCCTTAATTCCTCAGGCTTGCATTCCTGCAAATCCAAAAGGCTCTCCGGCGGACTAAAATAGTATAAATTATACTCAGGATCGAAAAGTTTGGATCCTTCCATTCTTAGCTGTAAGTTATTGCTTTTGTCCTTCAAATAATACAATACATTTGAAAGGGTGTATTCCCCTTTACAATCGCAGAATAAAGGCGTTGATTGAAAGTCCTCCAAATTGAGATAGAAAACTTTAAGTCTCCTTTGGGCACACTGGATTGCGCAGCTGGTAGCAACGGTAGTCTTTCCGGAACCTCCTATAGGAGAATAAACAGCAATTAATTTTGTCTTTTTATCTCCAGCAACACTTACAGCATTACCATCGCTCTTTTGGGCATATATATTAAAAATATCGCTTACAATTTTGTCACCTTTCTGGTATTTACCTATTGTATGATAATCCTTTGCATCGCTATTTACTTTTTCTGAAGCAAGCAAGATGACATTGGCAACATTTCTTGTAGGTATCTCATCGGAATATAAACTTGACTCTATCAATAAAACATCAACATTATTACCTTCACCAGAGAGGTATTCAATCAGACATTGTCTATCTGTAAAGGAGTTAACCTGAAATTCCTGAGAATGATTTAGCATTATATAATCTGCTATACTTTCCACGTATGTTTCATCGGTGTCAGCTATAATAAGTTTTAACCTCGCCATAACAATATTTCCCCCGTAAAAGTAATGCTAATAATATAATTATATACTAATTTTAAATATTTTTGGACACTAAAAATATAAAAACAAGATAAAAAAGAGAACTTTGAAATCAAAACAGACTATATAGGCAAAAATTGCTTATATAATAATTATACTTTTTATATCAAAATTTGTCAAATTCCATTAATGGATATTGAAAAGCTCCGATAAATTCCATATGATTTCAAAGCATTCGGCAGTATCACCTACTATATCGTCTCCTGATTTCCGTATTGAAAAGTGTTTCCTTGTGTTACCGAACATAAGATAGTTTTTCCCCGATTGTATGGGATCTTTATGCTCAAAGTACTTAATCTGAAAATCGTCAAAGTCTTGATAATTACATTTGTATGAATAAGTTCTGACCCATTGTAGTTCATCACACTTCTGTCTTTTCATAAATCCAACCACTTTATCAAATATATAGAAAGGACTGTTTTCTTTTTCTCCCGGTTCCATTTCCTGATTCTTTATTTCCTGATTTTCATTATCTTTATTTATTGTTTGCTCAGTTTCCGCTTCCTGTTTTTCGTTCTTATCAATAGTTTCTTCTATAGTATCATAAGCATCCAATTTGCCCAGTTCTTCTAAAATCTCCACCTGAGAGCTTATTTCCATCCATAAAAGCCCTTTACGCTCCGACAGCAAATCAAAAGCCTCTTGTGAAATCAAACTTGCTGCCTTCAAATATTTTCTCAAAGATTCTTCCATAACTTTCAGCAATTCTTTGTCTTTAACGCTTATCACATTCCCACACCCTTTTAATTTTCTATATAGCCTTATGCCAAGTAATGCAATATCAATATCAAAAATTAAATAAATCGAAAGTTCTTGCTTCCCGAAAGTATGAAATATGTATATAAAAAATTTATTCGGGAATCATATAGGATAATAATATCAAATTTTTTCTAAAAATACAAATTTAGCATTTGTGTTGAACCCTACTATTTTACATTATATGTCATATCCACACAATGAATCAATTGCAAATTTCGATAAAACTTGATATTTCAATATAAATTTCACCCACATGACATATATGATGTAGAATAATAAAATAATCTCAGATATACTTTTATTTGTTTATATTTTTATGATATAATTTTGCTAAAGTATTCATATCATAACAGCAAAAGTGTATTTTAACATTTTTACAAATCTTATATTTGTTATGTTAAATAGCACTGGTTTATTATGCACTCGGAGGATCAGCTCATGCAAATACTTAATTATAAACTGGATGCGTATGTTCCCTTTGAGAACGAGAGTATTGAAAGCTTTTTGGTGTTATGTGAAGATGTAATAAACAAAATGATTTCCGATGAACAAATCATCTTTAAACTAAAAAGTGCCATCCATGAGCTTCTCATCAATTCCCTCGAACATGGCTATAAAAAAGAAGGAGGAAAAATCCACTTTTACGTTGAAAGAAATGATAAAAGCATTACTTTGGAAATAGCTGATGAAGGTTCCGGCTTTGACCCTTGCACGCTTGATTTTGAAAACTCAGAAACTGATTTGAATTCAATTAATGGACGGGGATGGGGGCTTTTGATAATAAAAAATCTGTCCGATAGTATGGAAATCACCCCAAACACCCCAAAAGGCACTAAAATCAACGTAGTTATATCCCTTACCGATATGTAAAACCATATACTTTGCGAATCAGCTATATTAATATTATCTATTCAATAGGAACTTTTATATAATTGTACTGACCTTTAACGTTGTTATAATGCGTATAGTCAAATAATACCACTGTATTGCCTTGTATAATATTGTCCTTTGTAACATCATACAAAAATCTTTCAAAATGTACTTTGCTATAAATCTGTTTTGCAGGCAATCCTTTAAAATTCGGTATATATTCCGAAACATATTCTTCATTCTTTAAAAATTCGAAGCACTTTTCTTTAAAGCCCTGTTCCATATTTCTAATAAGGCCTGAAGGAAGGTTATTGGTATTGTTTGAAACTAAAAAATCAAATTTCAGCAGTTCATTAAGTATTTTTATATCCATATTCAATTTACTGTCCTGAGCAAAATTCATAATTACATTATACAAATCACGGCTAGACAGGGAACGTTTAAAATAGCCGCACTCTTTAAAATATTCCGACAGTTTTTCATAAAAATCAAAGGGCGAAGAAAAGGCTTTAATAAGATGATCCAATGTCTTTTCAAATCTTCCCGAATTAAAGAAACGTTCCACCATGTCCTCTATATTCTTTAGTTTTGATATTTCGCCATAACTTAAATAGTCACTGCTTAAAACTTCATAGGGAGGATAATCCCTGAATTTGTATCCATGCTTGTCCCATTCCTTTCGTATTAAAGAACCCTTGAGAAGTTTTAAGAAACCCACCTGAAGCTGTTGGGGTGCCAAGCCATAGACATCATTAAAGGATTTTTTAAAGGATTGGTAATCTTCATAGGGTAGTCCGACAATTAAATCAAGATGTATATGAATATTTTTTAAGTCATTTATCTTTTGTACATTGTCAAACACTTTCTCCAACCTTGTCTTTCTGTTGATGGCTTCAATGGTTTTATTGTTAGTTGTCTGAACTCCTATCTCAAATTGAATAAGCCCTTCGGGAGCTTTAGCGAGTATGGATAGCATTTCCTCGTCAAATAAATCGGCTGCAGCTTCAAAGTGAAAACATGTCTTCCCTGCATTTTCTATAATAAATGCAAATATTTGCTTTGCCCTGTCGGGATTGCAATTAAAAGTCCTATCAACAAATTTAACCATTTTTATACCGTTTTTGATGAACATCAAAATATCGGATTTTACCCGCTCAAGATCCAAATATCTCACACCTTTAAAGGTAGAGGACAAACAATAGGAACAGTTAAAAGGACATCCTCTGGAGGATTCATAATATACTATCTTGTTTCCGATACTTTTAAACATATCTTCACTGTAAGGCGATTTTACGGTATTCAAATCTTCAATTAAGGCATATTCATTACCGCAAACTATGTTTTGACCATCTCTGTAGGTCAGACTTTTGATACTGCTTAAAGTTACGGATGGATTGGAAAAAGAACGCAGTAAATCCCTAAAGGCCTCCTCTCCTTCCCCGGAAAGTATATAGTCTATAAAACTGTTATTTTTCATCATTTCATAGGATGAAAAGGATACCTCGGGCCCACCTAAAACAATTTTAACCTTTGGGAGAACTTTTTTTAAGTTATCGGCTATTTTAAGTACCTCTCCAATATTCCATATATAGCACGAAAAAGCAGCTATATCACAATTTTCTTCATATATTTCCGAAAGTATGGAGTCGGTCATCTCATTGATTGAAAACTCCATAACCTTAACCTCTCCACAGTCGGGAGTACAATTGGCTTTAAGGTACCATGGAGCCAATGCTGAATGAATGTATTTTGAATTTAATGCAACTATAACTGTTTTCATAATATTTCTCCTAAAAGTTTTTTCGAGTAATTATATCAAAACTCCACAGCCCTTTTCAAGGTTCCCTGCCTTCACCCATTACTCTTTTGATCAAATTTTTCAGTTTAAAAACATCGATACCGGCATAGACTTATTTTAGTTTCATGAGCTTATACCATATTCCGAGAACATCCCTATAATAGTCAATGATACTTTTGCTTTCCACGCTTTTCTTGGTTTTTAAAGCTACTCTAGCAAGGGTGTTACCATTAACTGCAAATTCTATATACCCTACTTCCATATTAGCCGGAATGGGAGCTTTCAATTTATCATAGTAAAGGCATATATTTCTTTTCATATTATTCTTTTCTTCTTCCGTAATAGGCATTTCAATACCTTTTTCAGGTACAACAGTTACTGTTTCCGCTTTACCTTTCAGTACAGGGATCTTACCTATATTCTCCGATTCATCCAGAAGTTTTGACGGCATGTAATTGTTAAAAGCATAATCCAGAATTGTCCGACTGTTGTTTGCTCTAACCGCCCGGCTTGAGCAATTCAAAACCACAGAAATTAATCTCATATTATTCCTGGTGGCTGATGTAACAAGACATCGTCCCGCTTGACCGGTATACCCTGTCTTTACGCCATCGGCACCGGGATAACTCCCAAGCATTTCATTGGTAGAATGAAAATTTCTCCCTGCAACAGAAATGCTTTGAGTACCGACAATTTCAGAAAATACCGGATTTTTTAAAGCATACCTTGTCAGTTGAGCCAGTTCATAAGCTGTCGAATAGTGTCCGGGAGTATCAAGACCATGAGGTGTTTTAAATTGAGTGTTTTTTAAGCCAAGCTCCCGGGCCTTTTCATTCATCAAAACGGCAAATCCCTCCACACTGCCGCCTATGTGTTCCGCTATAGCTATGGCCGCATCATTTCCCGACCTAAGCATCAATCCGTATAACAACTCTTTAAGAGTCCATTCATCCCCAGCTTTAAGGTTTATGGTGGACCCCCCTATGTTTGCTGCTCTCTTACTTACTTTCACCTTATCTTCAAGGTTTCCCCTTTCCAGTGCCACTATAGCTGTCATTATTTTTGTAGTACTGGCTATTGCCTTTCTTGCATGGGCGTTTTTTTCGTATAAGACCCTTCCGCTTTTCATATCCATTACAATCGCAGCCCCAGCTTCTATTTTAGGAGGTTTTAGCTCGGTGGATGTACTGGCCTCCATTATAAAAATTTCTTTTAAAGGCTCATCTTCACTAAAATCATCGGCAAAAAAAACTGTGTTAGATGAAATAACCAGAAGTAGGCATGTAATTGCAGCAATAATCTTTTTATTGAACAACCTTCCAAGCAATCCCATCACATCCATAAATAATTTTATATATGCGATACAATGCTTATCATTTTTATAGATAAGGCATCCGCTATTTTTAGCTTACTTTGTACTTAAAACAACTCACATATAAAATCTATATGTAAGTAACAAAAAGTTTATATCAAATAGTTGCAAATTTTATATTGTATAGAATTAAGACTAATATTTGACATTAAGATAAACAAACATTTTTATAAATATACATTAATCAAACACCGATATTTATGATAGGGGGTGACGTTGCCATATATGAACAATAAAATTGTGTACTCCGACGAATACGTTACAATATATATACTAGTTGACAGCCTATATTTAGAATCTTTAAAGAAAGGGATGCCGATTAATCAACTCAACAATATTATCAATTCTCATCCTGAATTTAAGATTACCGATTTTAATGCAATAAAAAATGCTATTAATAATGCACCTCAACCCCCAAAAAAATTCGGTGTGTTAAAAGAAAAAATAGTAATAAAAATATCTGAAGATAAGCTTAAGGCAACTGTCACTTATAATGCGCCAAAGGAATATTTCGATATCAAAAACCGTGAAAACCTTATCAGAGAAACCTATGAAGTACTTAATAAAAATGATATTAAATTCGGAATAAAGCGTGATTTTTTCTTTGACAACATTGAAGCAGGTAAAACCTATACCATTGCTGAAGGTGAGCCAAGCGTCGACGGTGAAGACAGCATAGTTAAAATGTACCAATTAAAAGAAGTAAAGCCTGAAATAAAAGAAGATGGAAAAACAAACTATTACGATTTAAAGTTAATAAACACGGTTAAAGCCGGAGATTGGCTGGGTGAGCGCATTGAGGCAAAAGAAGGTTTTCCCGGAAGAACTGTAACCGGCGAAATAATTGCAGCCCGAAAAGGAAAGCAATTTCCCCTGCTTTATGACAAAAATACCGTTTATGAAGTGTTTTTGAACGATAAAACTGTCTTATATTCCAAAATCAACGGAGCTGTAAACTATGTGGAAGGCAGAATAACAGTGGCAAACCATTTGGAAATAGACGGAGATGTGGATTTCAACACGGGAAACATTAAGTTTGACGGTTATGTAACCATTAACGGTACTGTTACCGACGGTTTTTCGGTGGAAGCAACAAAAGATATTGAAATAAACAGTCCGCTAGGTATAGGGAATGTAAAAAAAATATGCAGTCTTCAAGGCAGTATATTTATTAAAGGTGGCATAGTATCCAAAAATCACTCGTTAATAGATGCAAAAAAAGATATATATACCAAGTTTGCCGATAATACAACTTTACGCTGCGGTGGTCTTGCCCATATAGGTTTTTACTGTATAAACAGTACTGTTGAAGCTAAAGAAGTATACATTGAATCTCCAAAGGGCAATATTATAGGCGGATATATTAAGGCAGAAGCAAAAGTAACTTCAGCTATAATCGGGTCGTCTCTTGAAGCAAAAACTATAATTGAGGTAAGTGGTTTTGACAGAGATTACTATTTAGAAAGACTTGAAGCTATTAAGAAAGATTTAGAAAATTTGAAAAGCGAGCAGCAATCCTTAAAAAAAGAGCTTTCTAGCGCTTCACAGCAAGTGATGATGCCCAATGAAATGGAAATTTATAATCAGCTCTTTAACCGATTAGCTGAAATACAAGATAAAATAAAAACTCTTGAATACGAACAGAAGAATATTAACAGATTCCTTAAAACTAAAGGAAACGGTGAAATCACTGTAACTAAAAGAGTTTATCCCAACTGCACTCTTATTATTAATAAAAACCAAATAGAAATAATTCAACCCACCATTACAACTTCTTTTTATTATATGAATGGTGAGTTGAAACAAACTTAAATTTTTACCTATATCGGTTTCAAAAGTAATTTTGAATTAAATTTTGCACCTTGTTGTGCACATTTAAACCCCCTAAAAACCATATTTTTTATTGCCTTAATAGGCCCTTTTTTTTTGCATAAGAAATAATTTATCAAAACTTTATATATAAAGGCTTTAACTTGTAAAAATTAAGTAATATAATATATTAGTAACGTATATATTAGAATAATTTTGTTTATGCTTGTATACAGCAATCTGTAAAATAATGTATAGATTTATACTTACAGTTTATGTTATGCATAACGGAGGAGGTATTATGGCAAAGAATATATTAATAATTTCATCGGATTATACAGGTCACGGCCACAAAAGCATAACAGATTCACTGATGGAAAAATTCTCTCTTTATCCTGATGTTAATGTCCATGTTATTGATGGTTTTACTCTTATAGGTAATTTAGGGCTGAGAATCGGTAAACTCTACGGTTCTATTACAAGAAATGCAAAAGAATTGTGGAAAATTATATGGGATATGTCCCTAAAAAGACCCTCTCTTGTCAATGAACTTGTTGAAGTTTCTATACGGGACAGCTTTTTAGAGCTTTTAAGAGATATTAAACCGGACTTGATACTTTCGGTACACCCGAATTTTAACGGATCAGTTTTGAATATTTTGGAAGAAAACAATATAAAAATTCCTTTTGTTACGTTTATCGCCGATTTGGTATCTATTACACCGCTGTGGGCTGACCCTAGGGCTGACTACATTATATGCCCTACCAAGGAATCAAAATACAAATGCATTGAGTTTGGTGTTTCCGAATCAAGACTGAAATTAATAGGTTTTCCTGTAAGGCAAAAGTTTCTCGAACACCTTAACAATAATACTGAAGAACGGGTTTATACAAGAAACCGTCCATTGGAGTGTCTTATCATGAGCGGTGGTGAAGGCTCCGGAAATATGAGCACAATTGCTCGTATTCTCTTGAAAAACTTTAACTGCAAAGTAAAAATTATTACAGGACGAAATAAAATACTTAAAAGAAGGCTTGAAAGAACTCTTTATGATAGATTCGGTACCGAAAGGGTTGAGATTTACGGTTTTACTGAAAATGTCCAGGATTTGATGCTTTCCTCCGACTTGGCAATTACCCGTGGAAGCCCAAATACAATGATGGAAGTAGTTGCTTGTAACGTTCCTCTTATTGTTACAGGAAACTTACCGGGACAAGAAGAAGGAAATCCGGGATATATTATAAAGCACAACTTAGGAGTAGTATGCAAAGATACCCGCAGGCTTAAATCAGTAATTAAGGAACTGCTTGTTAACAATGGCAGCAAACTGAAACAGATAAAAAAATCTCAGAAGAAATTTTTAAATCCAAATGTTGCTAAAGAGATTGTCGACTTTATTTTAAGCATTGAATCTCCTGAAGAAATTAATATTCCTGATGACAATGCAGCAAAATTTTGGGATATAGGAAAAAAGATAACAATCCCAAAGAATATAAAATTAAAGAAAAAGATAAAACTAAAAAAACATAAAGATATTTAAAACTGCTGTCGACATAATGTAAGTTTAAAGATATTGAATTTTTTGATTTAGTTTTATCACTTCCTTAGAAAAAAGCCTAAAATAGAAAATCTTTCTACTCATAATCTATTTTATTTAAGGCACAATAAGACTAAGGAGGTGATAATAATGGCAAACAGCAAAAGCAAAACTGCTTTTGAAAACTTAAAATATGAAATAGCTAAAGAAGTTGGAGTTAACTTAAAACAAGGATATAACGGAGATTTAAGCGCTAGAGAAGCAGGTAAAATAGGTGGTAACATCGTTAAGAAAGTGTTCCAATCCTATACTGGAAATAACTATCCTTCTGAACGCTTAGGTGATACTACAAGATAAGTATAATCGATAATAAAAAATAGCAGGAGAATATCTCCTGCTATTTTTTATTGATATGCTATTCAACTTAATTGAAAAAATGCTTTTAAAAAGCTTTGTACATAATTTCTTAAAGAAAAAGAAAAATGAATATAGATTACCTTTTTAAAAAGCTGTAGAATATTGTGGAAAAATAAAAATATTATGATATAATGTACTTTGTGTTTTAAACTCATTATTTTTCAATTATATGGTGGTAAAAATGGTAAAGCTACAATACAAATTTAAAAACAATAAAATTATTTCCCTTGAGCCGACTAAAATAATTGTATTCAGTTTTATAGCTGTTATTTTTTTCGGAACTATATTATTATATCTTCCGGTAGCTTCTAACCCCGATCAGCCTCGAATAAGCTTTCTTAATGCCCTCTTTACTGCTACGGCTGCCACTTGTGTTACCGGAATGGTTGTTGTGGATACAGCTACACAATGGAGCTATTTTGGTAAGACTGTAATATTATTGCTAGTTCAAATTGGTGGTCTTGGCCTGGTCACAATAACCACTTTTTTTTCAGTACTTCTCGGGAAAAAGGTAGGTATAAAGGGAAGGATACTTGCCCAGGAATCCCTTAACCATTTCAGTTCCGAAGGTATCCTAAGGCTAATAAAAAGAGTTATAACAGTAACCTTTATTATAGAATTTGCCGGTGCAGTTATACTTGCTATAAGGTTCATACCTCAATATGGCCTAAGAGGAGTTTATATGTCTATCTTTCATTCTATTTCTTCCTTCTGTAATGCCGGTTACGACCTTATGGGAAACTTCCAAAGCCTTACAAATTTCAAAAATGATCCTCTTGTATTGCTAACCACTGCAGGCCTGATTATAATGGGAGGTCTTGGCTTTTTGGTGTGGAAGGACTTATATGAATTCAGGAAAAACAAGCACTTTTTAGTGCATACTAAAGTTGTTCTTGTATTTACAGCAATTCTACTGGTCTTTGGAACATTATATACTTTTGTATTTGAATATAATAATCCATATACCTTGGGCCTGTTAAGTATTCCCGATAAATTGATTAATGCATTTTTTCAATCGGTGTGTTTAAGAACTACAGGTTTTAATACCCTTCCTACAATTAAAATGCATGAAATTACAAAAGTACTAAATATTGTGCTAATGTTTATAGGCGCCTCCCCGGGTTCAACGGGTGGAGGTATCAAGGTAACCACTTTCGGTATTATAATAGCTGCAATTTTTTCACAAATGAGAGGCAGAGATGAAACCATTATTTTTAAACATAGAATCGCATATAACCTCGTTATAAAAGCACTTTCAATAATCGGTATGAGTTTGATAATTGTAATCACAGTTACTACGTTAATCCTTGCAATAGACGGGTTTCCATTTATCGATACTTTATATGAGGCTACAGCAGCCTTTTCCACTACCGGAGCTTCATCCATAGGAACTCCTAATCTTCATTCGGCCAGCAAAATTATCTTAATATTTACAATGTTTTTAGGAAGAGTAGGACCTCTTAGTTTTGCCTTATCTCTTTCTTTAAAGAACGGTAAAAAGAATGCTGACAAGGTTTACCCTGAAGCTAAAATAATAGTAGGATAAAATAGTAAAGCAAAAAGCTGTAACGAAAATCAAGAACTCCGAGGTTTAAGTTTAGAAGCCTCGGAGTTCTTAATAGTTTAAATTATCAATATTAAAAAATATTATTTTTCCCTATAAAGAATTCTTTTAATTCCTGCTGGTCTTGTTTTGACGAAACAGCAATAATATAATCCTTATCTTTTAAAACAGTAAAACCGTTAGGAATGATTACTTCTTCATCTCTTATAAGGGAGATAATTATGCAATCCTTAGGAATTTTAATATCTTTCAGGCTTTTATTTACAACGGGAGATTTTTCGGTTATGGTTATCTCACTTAAAACCAGTTTTCCGCTTTTTAGCTTCATGAGTGTTTTCATTCCCGTATAATCCACTTCCTGCTCAATTAAATCTGCAATTATTGAAGTACTGCTCACTGCAAAATCAACGCC
>ENA-OWOZ01002220-OWOZ01002220.1-bioreactor-metagenome-genome-assembly--contig:-NODE-2220-length-15118-cov-3.233096_pt1 | contig 15118 bp, 16 predicted proteins | sample MGYA00238140_ERZ651804 | MGnify/ENA primary metagenome ERZ651804 (study PRJEB26910, sample SAMN07631232) | bioreactor metagenome | isolation source: Switchgrass digestor | place: USA: Dartmouth... | reverse complement strand
CATCTCAAACGTTTCATTTCACGCACCTGTCACACGGGTCAGATTTCCCGGCCTTCAGTGCATCAGACAACTTACCCTTGATAATTTCCTTGCTCCTGCTCAGGGTAGGACAGTCTTTACTGTAATGATATGACTTGCCGCCTCTGGTATAGTAAACCGTCTTATCCGCATCCGGTTCTGATGCAGGTGCCGGTTCGGGCGCCAGCCGTATGTCAGCAGATGACTTGTTTTCACTTGCACCCGGCTGCACATGGGGCTGCTGTTCGTCATCGGTGCCGGATAACTTCTCTTTGTTAAAAGTCACAGTCCTGCCATCGCTTTTTGCAATTATCGTACCGTCGGTGTCCGTTCTGAATACCTTTATATTCGCCGTCTCCAGGCGTTCCAGTATGGTTTCGTCCGGAAGCCCGTAATCATTATTTTGGCCGACACTGATAACTGCATATTCGGGAGAAACAGCCTTCAGGAATTTAGCTGAAGTGCTGGATATGCTGCCATGGTGTCCCACCTTCAGCACATCTGCCTTAACATTATACCCCTTATCCAGTATTTCCTTCTCAGATACTTCCTCCGCATCGCCGGTGAAAAGAAATGCCTTTTCGGAATAAGTCAGCTTAACAACAACCGAAAAATCGTTCAGATCCTTATAATCACCCGAATTTGGCGCCAGAATATCCACTTCAAGATCCGTGTCAAAATCGATCCGGCCCAGAACTGCCGGAGTTACTTTCAGCTTCTTGTTTTTTATCGCAGTCAGCAGGTTTTTATATGTTTTTGTTGAAGCCGTTGCCTTTGGCATATAAATCCGGCCAATATCAAACGCTTCTATAACCGCCTCCATGCCCCCAATATGATCCTCATGCGGATGTGTACCGATCATAATATCGATTTTTTCTATCCCAAGATTACCTACATATGACTTTACAAACTCACTGTCGTCTCTGTTTCCTGCATCGATGAGCATGGTTTTCCCTGAAGGGGATTGTATCAGAATACTGTCTGCCTGACCTACGTCAAGGTAGTGTACCGTAAGTATCTTCTGAGACGATCCGGCATCGGTATCTGCATTATTTGCTGTATCTTGAACCGCCTCCGGGACTGTATCTGAAACATCGTCCGGGACTGTGTCTGCAGTTGTATCTGAATCTGCACCTGCAGCTATGTCTGAAACCGTACCTGAAACTGCTTTCTGAACTGTTTTTTCATCCGCAGCCGTACCTGGAACTGTCCCGGTAATCGTATCTGCAGACGGCACATTGATAAAAATGACTGTGAATAAAATGAGAGCGGCAAAAACGGGAATAATCAGGCGAAATGTTTTCTTCATCGATGTCATCTCCAAGTTATCCTTAGTAGTATTAGTATGCATCACTCATGCAGATGGCTCCATTGGGGATAATATTTGCAGTCAGTTATAGCTGCAGTCCCATAAAGCTCTGTGACAAAAAGCGAGCTGTTACAACAAAATTTTATTATAAATTTTCAATAAAATTGTAGCATCGCACTGGGGAAAAAACAACTTGATGGGACAGATTTCACCCGCTACATACATTTCGAAGAAAGCAAAACAAAAACGGCACTGATACGATAGATCAATGCCGTTATGCTTTATGTTATTACGCTTTATACACGATATACTTTAACTCAACAATGCATTTTTATTTATTTTATTATTTTCTTTCCGCCCATATACATCTGCAGCGGTTCCGGAATGTTGACGGAACCATCGTCGTTCAGGTTATTCTCGAGGAAGGCTATAAGCATGCGCGGCGGCGCCACAACCGTGTTGTTCAGTGTATGAGGATGGTAGTTACCCTTCTCCTTGTTCTTCACCCTGATACCCAGACGACGGGCCTGTGCATCACCCAGGTTGGAGCAGCTTCCTACCTCGAAGTATTTCTGCTGGCGCGGTGACCATGCCTCAACATCGACGCTCTTGACCTTCAGGTCCGCCAGATCTCCTGAGCAGCATTCAATGGTGCGCACCGGTATATTCAGAGTCTGTAAGACGTCAACAGTATTCATGTACAGTTTTTTGAACCATTCCGGACTTTCCTCGGGCTTACAGACAACGATCATTTCCTGCTTCTCGAACTGGTGGATGCGGTACACGCCCCTCTCTTCGATGCCGTGGGCACCCACTTCCTTACGGAAGCAGGGAGAATAGCTGGTCAGCGCCTGCGGAAGCTGATCCTCATCAATGATGGTATCAATGAACTTGCCGATCATGGAGTGCTCACTTGTTCCGATCAGGTACAGATCCTCTCCCTCGATCTTATACATCATATTCTCCATTTCGGTAAAGCTCATAACGCCGGTAACAACTTCACTGCGGATCATAAAGGGAGGTATATAGTAGGTGAAACCTCTGTCAATCATGAAATCGCGCGCATAGGACAATATTGCCGAGTGCAGTCTGGCAATATCACCGCACAGATAGTAGAAACCATTGCCGCTGGTTTTCCTTGCGCTGTCGAGGTCGATGCCGCGCAGTCTCTCCATGATATCTATATGGTACGGAATCTCAAAATCCGGTACTTTGGGCTCTCCGAACCTCTCGAGCTCAACATTTTCACTGTCATCCTTCCCGATGGGCACCGTGCTGTCTATTATATTGGGGATGACAAGCATTCTTTCACGGATTTCAGCTTCAAGCTTTGCCTCGAGCTTTTCAAGGTCTGCCAGCTCGTTGGTTATCTCCACGACCTTTGCTTTGTTCTTTTCAGCCTCTTCCTTCTGTCCCTTCGCCATCAGATAGCCTATTTCCTTGCTGATGGAATTGCGCTGGCTCCTGATTTCGTCACAGCGGGTCTTTGCCTCCCTGTACCGTCTGTCCATATCGAGGACTTCATCGACCAGTACCAGCTTGTGATCCTGGAACTTCTTGCGTATGTTTTCCTTTACCAGCTCCGGATTGGTCCTTATCAGTTTAATATCAATCATCTTACTCCTCCTGTCCGCTCACCTTATTTTTCAGTATTATATGTTACTTTTAAAAATTTGCACTTATTTTCCAGTTGCTGCGCTTCTTCGGGTATAAGGCGGGCATTTCTCCCGCTGCCCGTATAATAAAAAACCTTCCCTCCCATACAACCGCATGGGACGGAAGGATCCGCGTTGCCACCCAAATTGCCGGCATCGCCGGCCACTCGTCGGTACTGTAAAGGATACCACCCTCCGGCTCTTCACCGGCAGCTCCACAAAGCGGAAAGATCCAGCGTCCTGCCGGTTCACACCAACCACCGGCTCTCTGAATGGAGTCCCGGACCATAACTTTGGTCATCGCCCTTAAATATCAACAGTATTATAATACTAATGTTAAGGTTTATTATATCCATAACTCATACTTTTTTCAACTGCTTTGTTATTATGCTTCAGTGCCCGCATGCCTTCTCTCAGATTGATCCGTCAGGATGATGACATATCGGACATATTATGAGATCTTTCGATATTTCTATTGCATATTTTCAATGAATAAAGCCTTTGCGCGTCGATGTGTGTTTATATATTTTTATTGCTTTTTTCCAATTTATGGTGTAATATTCCTTTTATATTATATGGTACTACTGGATTTTTTAGGGAGGGAATCAAATGAAGAACAAAAGCTTAAATCTGTACGCCGACAAAGGAATAGAACTGTCCAATCAAAAGATACGTACCGGAGATGTGCTGACACTGACTTACTCCGGGCTTCTGGCAGCATCCGGAGCGGACAGGGTCTTTATTCATTACGGCTACGGGGATTCATGGGACGAACTGAAAACTGAAGAAATGATTAAGGACAACGGCCGTTTTACAGCCCGGATAGAGCTGAAAAAGGCCGGGAGCCTTAATGTATGCTTCAAGGACAGCGCAAACAACTGGGACAACAATTCCAATGAGAATTACTGCTTTAAGGTCTCAGCAAGGAGAACTGTAAGGAAATCCGGCAAGGAAGCCATTGCACAATAATACATCAAGCTATCCGAGGGGTTCAAAATGGTATTTGATAACGCATACAATATCAGGATCACAAGCATCAGTCTCAGCAGCAGCAAAGAACGCGGCTATATACTCAGAGTTTTTACAAAGGAAAAAATAAAGAGTATACATGCCAGGGCGATAAGAAAAGCATGGAGCGAATCCATATGCTGCAGAAAAAGAAAACTGACTATAAAAAGCAACGAGATCAGAATACAGCTGAAGAAAGGAGATACGATACAGAAATACATAGACCGTATATCCAGTATAATCAACAGAATAAAATACTATATCAATGAATCAAGATATCTGAAACTCAAAATGCGCATGAAGCACGCCAGACTGAAAAAGAACCTGCCCTCGAAGACATATTGGCCGGCAGGTCAGAAAAACGTCAGAAAAGCACTATGAAAAAAGTGATCTGAGGGTACACGCCCATGTCCCTCAGATCAGTCCGCCTTTGTCTTATACAGCGAGCAATCATACTCCTCCGGCCGACAGTCATACTCTATCTTTATCATATAACGCGAACAGTCATGACTCTATAATGGCCTTGAAAAATTTGCCTCTGCTTTATTCCACTATTGCCGCAAGCATATCCGATCTTTACCCTTACTGCGGTCAATAGTTTTCAAGGAGCTCCACAAGGCATTTTAGTTCGCCGTACGCATCCATGTAGGCATACTCGCCTTTTCCATCACCGTATTTACCTCTCTGTACGCATTTCATGCCGAAGCTCTCGCATGCTTTCACCTTACTGTCCATATCCTTTACGTGGAACGCAATGTGATGGATGCCTTCTCCGTGTGTATCCAGGAAATCCTGCCAGGTGCTTTTTGCTCCGTTGGGCTGTATAAGCTCTAACTGTACATTAGGCCCCACATCGAAGAAAGCCAGCAGACAGTTGGCATCAGGTGCCGGTTCACCATTGACGGTGGTGCCGGTGACCTCATACTTCCCTCCGTCAAAATGCGGAGGCGGTTCAACCCCGAAAAACTCGGCAAACTTCCTTTTTGTTTTTTCGATATCCCTGACTACGAACCCAACCTGCGTAAGTATATTAGTGCCGATAATGCCTGCCATTTGACAAAACCTCCTTATCCATGCTTTTTATTATCCATGTTTCAGCTAATAATTATTTCCAACGAATTACCCCCTGAGTACAATAATTCCGACTGAACCGAAACCTGCTTAATCAGTCTGCTGCTATTCTGTCGTCAGAACAGCTTCTTACTGTCCAGCAATATAGTCACAGGGCCGTCATTGATCAGCTCCACAGCCATGTCGGCAGCGAATACGCCCGTTTTCACATCAGTTTGCGCCACATTCTCCAGCTTCTCCACAAAATACTCATAAAGGTGACGGGCATGCTCCGGTCTTGCCGAATCCGTAAACGAAGGCCTCTTTCCCCTCCTGCAGTCCCCATATAAAGTGAATTGCGATACTGCCAGCAGTTCGCCGTTTATGTCTCTGACAGACAGGTTCATTTTCCCGCCGTCATCCTCAAATATCCTGAGATTGGCTATTTTCTCAGCCAGATAGTCTGCATCATCTTCATTGTCGTCGTTTCCGACGCCGACCAGTATCAGCAATCCCTTGGAAATGGCGGACACGACCTCGCCATCTATTGCAACACTTGCTCTTTTTACTCTTTGCACAACAGCACGCATAATATCACCCTTCGAATTTCATTTCTCAGCTTATTATCTCATATTTGAGCAAATTTGGACATAAGGCGGCTGAAAGTTGAGTCATCACAGCATCCCCGGTCTGAAGCACTGCAGTTACTGCCGGCTCATACCTTATTGAGGTCACAGATGGGAAAGCAACTGGGTCATACTGCCTGAACATGGTCACAGATGGCAGATCAGCCGGGTCACACTTCCTGTTTATGGCCACAGATTGCAAGACACCCTGATTATACTGCCTGAATAAAGCCACAGCAGCCTTTGGCAGGCATTACAGCTCCCGGCTGTTTTATTGACAAAGCTTTCCGTTAGTTGTATTCTTGATTAGATAGTTACGGGTGCATCGTTTTACTGTATCTGCCATATGATCAGTATTAAAAATCAACAATCACCTGCAATTGCGGCATCCTGCCCGAATCGGGTTATGTTGGACGAACAGGAAATTTTCGCTTCCGGCCTGACAGGATTTAAAGGGTCAGTGACCTCTTTTCTGAATGCATGACAGATAAAGCAGCAGAAAGTCGGGAGGAAAGAAGGCATGAGAAGGATACTGTCTTACTTAAAGCCATATATACCAAGAATGATACTGGGTCTTACAATCAAGTTCACCGGTACCATAATGGACCTGCTGCTGCCATGGATCCTGTCCTATACCATCGATGATATAATTCCGCTTCGCGACACGAGACTCATATTCATATGGGGCGGTATTATGCTTTTATGTGCGATTGCCGCACTGATCACAAACATTGTTGCCAACAGGATGGCATCCAAAGTCGCCCGTGATGCAACGGAAGCTATCCGCCACGACCTGTTCAGCAAGATCATTCACCTTTCCTGCCGACAGGTCGATGAATTCACCATCCCATCGCTTGAATCGAGGCTGACAACAGATACATACAACATACACCATATGATAGGTATGATGCAGCGCATCGGTGTACGGGCTCCCATACTCCTTCTCGGCGGGATCATAGTAACTCTTTCCCTGGAACCTGTCCTGTCGCTGATTTTGATACTTACACTTCCATTTATCATACTGCTGGTTTATTTGATATCAAAAAAAGGGATTCCTCTTTTTTCGGAGTCACAGCGGTCGGTTGACAGGCTGGTACGCACCGTTCGTGAAAATATTTCAGGAATCCGCGTAATTAAAGCACTGTCAAAAACCGCATACGAAAAAGAACGTTTTGAACAGGTGAACTCCGAGGTCGTTCAAAACGAATCAAGAGCCGGCGTCACAATGGCGCTGACCAACCCGGCCATGAACCTTGTTCTGAATCTCGGGCTTACACTGGTGATACTGGCCGGAGCATACAGGATAAACGCGGGCCTCACAAAGTCAGGTGAAATAATTGCATTTCTGACCTACTTCACGATCATACTCAATGCAATGCTCACCATAACAAGGATATTCGTGATCTTCTCAAAAGGAACCGCTTCAGCGGAAAGGATACGTCAGGTGCTCGACGCTCCGGCGGATCTTCAGTGTGGGCAAGAGAACCATTCAGACAACGGGTACCACATTGCATTTGAGCATGTAACCTTCTCATACCACGGGAGCGACAGGAACGGCAGAACCGACAAGCCTGAAAACGGCCAGCAGAATACCCTTGAAGACATCAGCTTTGCTCTTAAAAAAGGAGAGACCCTCGGCATAATAGGATCCACCGGCAGCGGCAAGAGCACTGTCATTCGGCTCCTTATGCGCCTATATGATCCTGATGAAGGAGTCATCCGTATTTCCGGAGATGATATCAGAGGCATCCCGCCGGAGAAGCTGCATACCAGGTTCGGCGTCGTCTTCCAGAACGATTTCCTTTATTCGGATACCATTGCCGCCAACATCTCCTTCGGCCGCGACCTTAGTCTGCAGCAGATTGAAAAAGCTGCCGAATGCGCCCAGGCAAGGGAATTTATAGATCTGTTGCCGGACAGGTACGGGCATATACTGGCGATGAAAAGCTCGAACCTGAGCGGCGGACAGAAGCAAAGGCTTCTGATTGCACGGGCGCTGGCTGCGAATCCGGAAATACTGATACTCGACGACTCGTCCAGCGCACTTGACTACAAGACAGATTCTCTCCTCAGGAAAGCAATTGCAGAGAATTTCAGCGGTACCACAAAGATAATCATTGCCCAGCGCATAAGCTCCATTATGCACGCCGACCGGATAATGGTCCTCGAGGACGGCAGGATGCTGGGGTACGGGACCCATGATGAGCTTCTTGAAAACTGTGATGTATACCGCGAAATCTATGTATCACAAATGGGAGGTGAGTCTTTTGCATAGTCCAATGAAGGATTTCCGGCAGAGCGGCGCTTCCGGCAAGAGCCCATCACACCCCGGAGCAGGCATGAAGCAGGTCTCATCATCAGATGAAAAGAAAAAACTCACCTTTAAGCAAACAATGAGGATCATGTCGAGATTGTGGCAGTACCTCTACAACTACAAGTGGTATGGCCTGATTGCCCTTATCCTTTCGGTCCTCAGCAATCTGCTGGCTCTGGTAGGTCCCATGCTCTCAGGCAATGCCATCGATGCCATAGGCACACAGGCCGGCATGGCACAGTTTGACAAGGTTTTCTTCTATTGCATCCTGATGGTCATTTTCTATATCGTGTCATCGGTACTGGCATACATATTGTCCATTATGATGATACGTCTCAGTCAGAAGGTAATTTTCCAGATGAGAAGGGACGTATTCAATAAACTGCTGGATCTGCCTGTCCGCTTTTTTGACAGCCACCAGCCCGGTGAGATCATCAGCAGGATCTCCTATGACATCGATACGGTCAATGCATCGCTTTCCAACGATTTGCTGCAGATATTCACCAGTCTGTTCACCGTCGTTATATCACTGGTAATGATGCTCTATATTTCACCGGCTCTTGTGCTCGTGTTCGCTGTAACGATCCCGGTGTCCATATTCCTGACAAAATATATGACCGGAAAGGTGCGTCCTCTGTTCCGCAGACGCTCCGCAAAGCTTGGTGAATTGAACGGCTTTGTGGAAGAAATAATCACGGGACAGAAAACAATAAAGGTCTACAATCAGGAAGAATCCACAATCAGCAGATTCGATGAGAAGAACAGAGAGGCAGCGGATGCATACTACAATGCCGAATACTACGGAAGCATGGTAGGCCCGTCAGTCAACTTCATCAATAACCTCTCTCTGGCGCTTATCAGCGTATTCGGAGCGCTCCTGTACCTGTTCGGCCGACTGACGCTGGGAAGCTTATCATCCTTTGTGCTGTATTCCCGTAAATTTTCCGGACCGATAAATGAGGCCGCCAATATCCTGAGCGAACTCCAGTCGACATTTGCAGCGGCTGAAAGGGTTTTCCGCCTGATAGATGAGGAACCCGAGCCTTTGGATGTTAATAATGCCCTTGTCCTTGAAAATGTCCGCGGCAATGTGCAAATGAAGGATGTATGCTTTGGTTACACACCTGAAAAGCCAGTAATCCGCGATCTCAATATAAAAGCGGATGAAGGAAAGCTCATTGCTGTCGTAGGTCCCACCGGAGCCGGTAAAACAACGATAATCAATCTCCTGATGAGGTTTTATGACCCGGACAGCGGTACGATATCGATAGATGATATAAACATCAGGAATGTCACAAGAAAAAGCCTGCGGCTTTCATATTCCATGGTCCTGCAGGATACGTGGCTGTTCCACGGCACGATATATGACAATATCGCTTACGGCAAAAAGGATGCGACAATGGATGACGTCATTGCAGCAGCAAGGGCTGCAAGGATCCATAATTATATAATGCAGCTGCCGAAGGGCTATGATACCGTACTAAGCGATGACGGGATTAATATTTCACAGGGGCAGAAGCAGCTGCTTACTATTGCCCGGGCAATGCTTCTCGACTCCAAGATGCTCATTCTTGATGAGGCCACATCAAATGTCGATACCAGAACGGAGCAGCAGATTCAAAAGGCCATGCGGAAGCTTATGCAGGGCAGGACCTGTTTTGTCATCGCCCATCGCCTGTCCACTATCCGCAACGCCGATACGATACTGGTCATCAAGGACGGCCGCATAGCAGAGCAGGGCAGCCATGATGAGCTGATGAAGCTTAATGGAGTTTATGCAGAGATGTACAATTCGCAGTTCCGCTGAACTGTATGCCGTCACGAAGCCCGGTCCTTTGCTCTGAGAATGGCATAATACAGCTTTCTGTTTTATATAGCTGCATCCTATCTACTCATTATTTATGTCATTGTCCCTATCAGCTGCCGGATTAGCCCCTGCCGTGCTGTTATTGGCTTGTGGATCTGTTTTTCGGTTTTTTCTCCAGAACAGCATTATCAATATTACAGAAATAATTATTGGCACAACCGACAGTATTGCACCCTGAATTATTGCGTTCTTATCGCGTACAAACTGTTCCTCCGGCTCAAGCACAGCATCCGCATAAGAAGTTATCTTTGAAATCAGAATGAGTGTAATACACAGGCAAAATGATGCAGCCGATCTGAGCAATTTTTTCATTATTACCCTCTCCCTTCTCCATGAGCACATTACAGTTGAAAATGGTAATCACATAAAAAACAATACTGTAATCAAATGCCCAATCAGATATGACGACAGATTCGCTCCCACCGCAAATAAAACAGGACGTCTGATCTTCTCGGAATATAATCTGAGAAGCAGCGCTTCCACAACAAACACCGGTATTTCAAGAATGAACAGTAACAATTCACTGTCCATGTAAGTCAGACCTCCTATTAAGTTCTGCAGAAATACCAGGGATGGATTCGTTATGAAATTCACCAGTATTATCAGCAGCAAATCCTTTTTGTTCGTCACCCTGAAAATCATGGCGAAAATGATTTCGATCGCAAGCGTCAGGCTCAGCGATATTGCCATACTGCCTGCAATGCCGTAATCCAGATACATATTGACACCCCTTCACTAAAAATTTCTTTGTATCAGCAGCGTTCAGGCATAGCGGAAGATATACCCGTCGTCCGAAAGGCTGTTCAGTTCTCTGCCATCAGCCCGCCTGTTCATATGACTTCCTGCCGGGTATACTTCGGTTTCGGCCCGCCCCCGCTGCAATCAGGCCTGTGTACAGCAATACAAGCGAAATAACCGAAGCTGCAGCAAAACCGGCCCCTCCGGAGAAGATAGGCGTGTATGCAAGATATACCGGCAAAAAGCCAAGAAACAAGCCGAAAGTCAGAAGCCCAAAGGTAAACCCCTTACATCCCGGCAGTATTTGTGAAACTGCCCACAATGTAATGGGCATCGTCATGTTAAAAAGAAAAACGGCTAAAACTCCTGCAACGGGATATTCAAAAAACAGGAAAAGTATTGCCGACAAGCCCAGAGAAACTACCGTAGTCTTTATAACTCCAATGGCATCTGCCAGAACACCGCCTGCCATTTTGCCAAGGACGACTGAACATACCAGTATGGTCCCCCAGGAGCCCTGCCCTTTCCATGGGAAAGATAATGTCATGCCGGTATAAGATCTCAGACACACCACAAGAAACATGCATACCAAAGCTGACAAGACTACTGTCTTTTTCTGTTGTCCACTGCCTGGTATGTTTTTAACATGTGCCATGTCAAGGCTTGAAAGCCGGAATGATAAACGCTCATTATCCGACCGCAAAATATGCTCTGCCACATACTGAAGTACTATTGTCAAAGCCGCTGCCAGCAGAAGTGAAGTCACTATACTATTACATGCATATATTCCCTGCTTCCCATAAGTGGTGCCTATATACAGTCCTAATGCTCCCGGAGCTACAAAGATGCCCAGCAGCCTGCTCTTACTGCCGCTTAAATTCAGAATATCTATGCCTCCTCCAATATGGAACATACCGTTGCCGATACCGGCAATCAATGCTGCAGCAACCGGATTTCCCCGGCATGCATACGCTGCAGCTGTCAGTATACAGCCTGCAGCGGCGAACACAGCGTTTCGGTTCAGTTGATCTGCCAGTAATCCCATTGGCATTTGCATCGCAAAAGCACAGAAATTGTACAGAAGAACACAAAAATACCACTGCTGTGTATCTCTGATACTGTAAAACAGCAAGTATGCACAGGCAAGATCTATAAGGAAGTGTATGGCGGAATACAGTAAAACCTTTGTCCGTATACTTTCCAATCGTCTCATCTCCTGTGATTATTTTCTTTTTTTCCAGTACCTGCTCACCCTAATGATAATCTTCTTACCGAAAAATAATCTGCAGCACAAAGGCCGCCGTCTTGAATAAACCCGCCAGCGCCTGAACCGCACACCGGCAGGAGTATCTGTACCTGACAACTGCTCTATCCATTCCTGTATCTGCAGATGAAACAGTTCTTTCGCCTGCTCCGGAAGTTTGTCAAATATAACTCTGCAGTTTCGATGATTCTTCAGCGGTACATTGTCCAGAGCATCTGGATCGCCCTGCCTGCCAGAAATGAAAAACTACAACGGGATTTGTTGCTGTATTTACAAGACATACAAGAAGCATATCCTTCTTGCTGCGCATTCCGAAAACTACTGCAAAAACAAGCTCCAGCAAAAGGGTCAGTGCAAGCGATATGCAAAGGCCCCCCACAATTTCATCCCATTGGAGTCCAATCATTCTGTTGTACCTCCGTCACGCAGTACAATTCTCTTTTTGTCAGTTATCGACATATTCTTTTTTATCTTTCTTCCCCCTAAAAACAACCCGTATCAAAATGACCGCCATGCCAACCACCACCACAATAGCAGCTGCTATCAGGATAATAGCATTTGGGCTCTCCGGCTGAGGTTCAATAATAAAATCTGGTTCCGGGGGTATAACGACATTGGCTGCCTCTTCTTCATTACGGGGTATTTGGTCATTTGACGGATCGCTCATGCAGATCCAGCCGTTGGCTTTTTGAAAATCGTCGACATAACCCCATTGCCTTCCATCCTCATCTGTGTATACATCTGTAATATACAGTTCTTCCCCGCCATTTCGGATGCACTTTATTTCGCCCGAGCCTGGATAGCTCCAGAACATTACTGCTTCTACATTCTCCGGCATCATAAAATCATCGTTAAAATGCACGAATTCGTCCCGGTGCCTGTCGTTGAAGCTCGTTAAGCACTGGTGAGCTATGGCAAATAAAATTAATGTCTGTATAATTTTACTGGTCTTATCCTCATCAGTATATGTCTATGGGTACCGGAATGGTTTTTTCACTGCCATCCGTGTCAGCAAATGAACGGGTCCATTCAGGAAGCGGCGGCTGCCTGCCTTCTTTGATCATCTTTTGCCATTCTTCATCTGTAAGCCTGTTTTCACTTACAAACTCGTAATAGCTGAAAACAGCCCCTCTTGTCAGGTAAAGCTTCCCTCCTACAGGTACGATTACATATATATGTGCTGCCGTACCGACACCTTCTTCCAGAAAATAACCCGGAGCAACAGTATGGACATCAGTTATGACAGCCATATTTTTATCGGTTTCTGATGTAATTTCAAACCACCTGGCACTCTCGGCAAATGAGCATATAAGGCTCTCCAATTCGCCTCCATAGTACTGTATACGGTTATACTCCATCTCAGTGAGTTCCTCATTTCTGAGTTCCTTGACAGAACAATTTATAAGGAACTGAAGAAGGTTCTCGAATCTTTCCATCTTGGACCCTAACTCCGAAGGCAGTATATTCCTTGCCTCCAGGTTCTCCCTCGAGTATCTGGTAAGCCACAGGAGCCTTTCATAAACGCCTATATTGGGCTCCACATAACCCTTGACCTCCGGAGGTATCCAGCCTCCCATTTCAGCGCCGCTCTGCTTACCGTACAGTACTGTATCATGTCTTAGCTCTGCCCAGCTCGCCAGAGCCGTGCTAAGAGATTTGTTCTGCCATGCCTGATTGGTCATGAATGACGGATATCCTTTGCCAAAGGGCTCCGTCAGTGTTTTCAGCACCCACAGCAAACCATAGTACATATTGGAATGCCACGTCTCCTGTGTATGTCTGTTGAATCTATCTCTCATGCTTCTAAAATTTTCTGTGTATTTATCCCATTTTGCATCTTCATCATATACATTCGTTAAAATATCATATGCCCGGTCGGATCCAAGAACCCCCATTACATCAAGCCCTTTCGGGAAAGGCCTTAAAACTGGTTCACACAGATTCTGCAAAATCTCCGAATCAGGTATATATCGTTGCCCCATAAACCTGAACTGGACACCGACCGGAGTATCCACTCCCGATATCTCTTTAACCCACTTTGCCTGTATCTGCGGATGCGGCAGCTTTTTCGCCTCCTCCAGCAGTCTGTCAAGTAAAGCTCTGTCCGCAAACATCTCCGGATCCGGTTCTTTACCATAGACCTTTACTATCATGTCTTTGAAATGGTATATAGTCAAATCGTCAGCATTTCCTGTGTAAAATACGGTGGGATCGTAGATATTCTCCCACAGGTCGATGTCCGCAGTGCCATTTCCTCCTGTAAACAGACTGTATGTTATGAGCAGCGCCTGCAGTGTCTCAGGAACAGCCAGTTCCGCTCTCCCTGCAGTTTCCCTGAACAGAGGGAATGGGACCTGTCCATACCACATCATTGCTTTAAAGAACCTTTCAAAATCATGTGTTCTGGTATAGTGGCCTCTGGGCTTATATTGGCTGTAGTCCATTTTGAATCCGAAGATAGGGGAATTTTCAAAACCTGCAGCATCAGATATCAGCCTGAATTCTGTATTTGCAAGATCCAGCGCCTCCTTTGGCATAGATGCGGGAAGCCCCTTTTCGAGGGCCAGCTGTGCAGCCGCGAAATATGCGATATTTTTCAGTGCTGCCTCCTTCACTTCCGGGTTGCTTACTTTCCGGTAAAGGACCACAGACTTCTTCAACATGCTCTCTGTGAGTTGTTCCAGATCCTTCAGCAGATACTCCGATTCAAGAACCCTGAGCGAGTAGTCAAAGAATACGTGATATGTATGCAGCACTGAATCTGCTGTTATGAAACTGGGAATCATCAGATACTCATTCTTTTCATAAACATAAGCCAGCTGCTCATCTCCGGACGGGATCACCACAAAGCCATTATTGCACAGCATTTTTAGCTGTTTGTCGGTAAATTTGCCAAATTGAACTGCATTCACCACATTTGACAGATCTTTTTTTACTTTGTATGGAGCTACCTTAGCCTCGTAACTCACAGGCTCCCACTCAACGCTAATATGTTTTCTCTCTCTTTCGGCAAAAAACAACTCGTCCTGAGATGCCATAAGCATATCTGCATCGTCAGCGCCAAGGTTTGTCGGTGGCATTACATAGGTTTTATCTCCTGCATCCGACTGACCGGCCGGCTCATCTTTACCCCGCATACCATCAATGTTGTCTTCCGAACCGGAGCACGCTGTGAACACAGCTGTGGATGCACACATCAGCACAATAGTCAGAGTAATTGCAATAACTCTTCTGGCAGGCATCATTCTAACCTCCCTCCTTATCTAAAG
>ENA-OWOZ01002214-OWOZ01002214.1-bioreactor-metagenome-genome-assembly--contig:-NODE-2214-length-15144-cov-3.261830_pt1 | contig 15144 bp, 21 predicted proteins | sample MGYA00238140_ERZ651804 | MGnify/ENA primary metagenome ERZ651804 (study PRJEB26910, sample SAMN07631232) | bioreactor metagenome | isolation source: Switchgrass digestor | place: USA: Dartmouth... | reverse complement strand
TCATATCAAATAACAAGTATGATCGTATAAAATACTGTTCTGAACTCTTGGAAATTCCTGCAGTGTTTGGTTCGCTAAAACCATTTAAAGCTGCATTTAAAAAGGGTATGGATATTTTAGGGACGCAGCCAGAGCAAACGGCAGTAGTTGGTGACCAAATATTTACTGATATTTTTGGTGCAAAGCGAATGGGTTTATATGCTATTTTAGTGAAACCACTGAGCGACCGAGAGTTTTACTGGACAAGAGTAATGAGGATATTGGAACGACGGCTTTTAAAAATATTAGAGAGTAAAAAATTAATCTAACTAACAGATTTATTTTTGGGGGGATGTTAGTGGAATTGTTGACAATAAACAAAGAAATGCCCCACTTCTTAGCGTTTAATTTGCATGAACCTTTTGTTTTAATAAATGAATTAAAAAAGATTGTAAAAGATTTGAAACAGAAAAATCCCAATTTAAATAACTACCGTCTAATGGATGTAGGTTTTACTGCGAACAAAAAAGATATATCACAAATGAGACTGTATTTTATCAAAAAAAGCCTATAGGGCTTTTTTTTAATGTCTTTTTTAATGTCAAGACAGGAAGGATTTTCTAGAAAATTGTTGAATAGTAGTATGTACAAAATCAAGGAGTGAGCTAAAGAGTTTATGAAAAGCCTTGAAGATTACTTGCTGCAGGGAAATTATTTGACACAAGCAGATTTAAAAAAAGCTAAAGAAATACAACTTAAAACGGATAAAAGATTAGATGAAATAATAATTGAAGAAGGTTTTATGACAGACAGTGAACTGACAGAAATTTTGGCCATTATTACTAGTTTGCCTCGTGTAAATTTAAATAAATTGTATATTAGTCCCGATGTAGTGCAGTTGGTGCCGGAGTATTTAGCGAGAAAACACACAGTTTTACCCATAAAAAAAGATGGGAATACATTATTTGTGGCGCTAAGCAATCCTTTCAATATATTTGCAATTGATGATATTAAACTTGCAACAAATTATAATATACAGGTTGTTATAGCCAGCAGAAAGGAAATTCAAAAGGCTATTGATATACATTATAAATTTCATTCAAACTCTGCAGCAAGTGTAATAAAAGATGATAATCAAAGAGATATTGACAATGAATTTGAGGTAGCGGAAAAGGCACCTATTATTAAACTTGTCAATACGATTATACAACAAGCGGTCATAAAAAATGCCAGCGATATTCATATAGAACCTGATGAAAAAAATGTGCGCATAAGATACAGGCTAGATGGTGAGCTAGTACAGATAATGCTTATCAACAAAGCTTTGCTGCAACCGATTTTAACGCGTATAAAAATAATGGCAGGTCTTGACATTACAAAGAGGAGATTTTTCCAGGATGGAAGTTTTAGACTGACTATAAACGGACACATTGTTGATTTTAGAGTATCTACGGTTCCTACTGTAAACGGTGAGAAAGCTGTACTCAGGATATTAAATCGCGATAAGTTTTTGCTCAAAATTCAGCAGTTGGGATTTAACGCAAGTCAAATAAAAAATATATATAAAATGTTGAACTTGCCTTATGGTATGATTCTTGTCTGCGGTCCAACTGGGAGCGGTAAAACTACTACACTTTATTCTATGCTTAACTATATTAATAAACCGAATAAAAATATAGTAACCCTTGAGGACCCCGTTGAATTTGCTTTACCAGGCATCAATCAAGTTCAAATAAATCCCAAGACTGGTATAACATTTGCTAGCGGGTTACGAGCTATTTTAAGGCAAGATCCCAATATAATTATGGTTGGCGAAATAAGAGATAAAGAAACCGCAGATATTGCTATTAGGGCAGCACTAACTGGCCATTTAGTATTTTCAACGTTACATACTAATAATGCATCAGGTGCCATTGTTAGATTGCTAGACATGGGAGTAGAATCTTACCTTTTGGCTTCTTGCCTTGTAGGAATTATTTCTCAAAGATTAGTGCGGAAAATATGTAAAAAATGTAAAGAAAAATATACTTCATCAGAAATCGAGAGGACATTTTTGGGGTTTAAAGGTCGAAAGCTTAAACTTTTTAGGGGCAAAGGGTGTGATTTTTGCAGTTACACCGGTTACAATGGTCGCACAGTTATAGGTGAAATAATAAATATTCATTCGGCGCACCGTCGGTTGATTTCAAAAAAGGCTTCATCACAAGAAATTGATAGAGTTTCCCGTAAACTCGGTTATAAAAATATCAAAGAAAATGGTATAGAGCTTATTAAAAAAGGCGTTACAACCACAGAAGAATTGATGGGATTGCTTTTTAAGTAAATTCCTATAAAGGGCTGATATTGATGGCACTTTATTATTACAAAGGGAGAAGTTTTGGTGGTGAAGAAATTAGTGGTCTACTAAACACAGAAAATATGTATTTAGTTGCAAAAAGAATAAAAGATCGAGGTTTTGTGCCAGTTAAGATTAGAGAAGTAAACACAAACAGTTTTTTATATCTGCTAATGGCTTTTTTTAAAAGACCAAGTCCTAACGAATTGGCAGTTTTCTGTAGACAATTTGGAGCAATGATAGAAGCTGGTGCAGATATTATAGAAAGCTTAAATTTCATTATCAACAAAACGCAAAATAGGAAAATGCGCAATATTTTTATAGATATTAATTGGCATATAAAATGCGGTTATTCTTTAGCAGATGCCTTAAAAAACTATCCCTATGTATTTTCTGAAGTTTTTGTTGCTATGATTGAAGCAGGAGAAGCTTCAGGAAACTTGAGTGCTATTTTTGAAATGCTTTCTGGTTATTATTCTGATATTGCAAGGCGAAGTGAAAAAGTAAAAAATGTATTGGCATATCCTTGTATACTGGGAATAACATCATTTGTGGTTATAATTTTTTTAACAATAAAAGTTTTGCCGGTTTATGCCAATATATATTCTTCCTTTGGAGCTAAACTGCCAAGGTCCACGCAAATGCTCATGTGGATAAGTTCACATATTGCGCAAATTTTTATAATAGCCTTGTTGCTGTTATTTGCATTGTTGCCTATTTTATCGCGATGCATCAAATCAGAAAGATTATCTTATCAACTAGATAAATTAATGCTTTCTATTCCTTTTGTCAGTGAATTAGTAAAAAAGGATTTGTCTGCTAGAATAATGCGGGTTCTATATATTTTAGTTTCAAGTGGAATACCTATTTTAAATGCAATAGAAATAGCTGCGGGCACAGTAAAAAACCGCGTTATGATAAGAGAACTTCAAAAAATGATGATAGGTTTGAGTCAAGGAAAGAATTTGTCTGAAGTTTTAAGCGAGAAAGTTTTTCCGCCAATCATGACAAAAATGGTAGCAACAGGAGAAGAAGCAGGTGTTTTAGAAAAAACCTTAGGTATGGTTGCTTTAATGCATGAAAATGATGTAGATATTTTGCAAGAAAGATTGATGGCACTTATGGAACCTGTAATTATTATTGTATTTACAATTATTACTGCTTTTATCGTTGTATCAATGGTAATGCCCATGGTTGAAATATATAAGCTATTTTAGCAGGGATTGTATATGTATAAAAGTAAAAATGTGCATAAAATTAACGGTTTTACTTTAATCGAAGTAGTATTAGTAATAGCAATACTTGGCTTATTGTCTGTAGTAGCTATTCCTAACTTTAAAAATACACTTGCCAAATACAAATTAGAAACAGCTGCCAAAGAACTTGCTCAAAATATAAGGGTAACTCAGCAAAAATCCATAACTAAAGGTGTTTCTTGTAAAATAGTGCTGGATCTAAATCGTAAAGACAATTATATAATGATGTCAGGCAGTCGAGGAAAAATGATAAAATTGCCACCAGGAGTGCGTTTAGATTGGACAACTTATTCTGAAGTTGATAAGACCATAGCGTTTTATCCAACAGGAGCCCCTAATAGAGGAGGCACTATAGCCATTACAAACGGTAGAGATACACTTTATGTTATCGTTTCAGTATCTACGGGCAGGGTAAGAATTGGGTATACCCCTCCATAACTTTATTTAAAAATTACAACTATATTTTTACATATTAGGAGAAATATCATGCGTAATAAGGGATTTACGCTTATTGAAATTATTATATCTGTAACTGTTTTAGCTTTAATCGCAGTTCCTGTCAGCACATTATTATCTCAAAGTTTATTTTCCAACATAAAAAGTAAAGAAATATTGATTGCAACAACATTAGCTCAAGAAAAAATCGAGGAATTAAAAGCCCTTTCATTCGATCAAGTTTTATTAAAACTTGGCACTCATATAGAAGAAAACATAAAGTTTGATGATTTATATTTTGACAGAAGTGTACAAATCCAACTTGAAGAACCAAATCTTATAAAAATAATAGTGAAGGTACATGGTAATAATGGGGTGGTACATATTGCTACGTACCGTGGCAACTACTAAAAATTCCAAAGGATTTACGCTTATCGAAATAATAGTCTCATTGGGCCTGTTAAGCTTAATTTTAACTGCCACTTTTGCTATGGTCAGTATAGCAGAAAAAGCTTACAAGCGCGAAGATTTCAGACTTTATGCACAGCAAAATGTAAGACAAGCTTTCCTGTGGCTTTCTTCAGCCTTAAGACAGGCCAGGATTGTTGAAGTAATATCTGAAAACGAAATTAAAATAACCACCGCTGCTGGAGAACAAATAATATTTTATTTTCAAAATGGAGTTCTATATAGAAAAAGAAACGCCGGTACGAACCCTATAGCTGAATTGAGCGATTTAAAATTTATTCAATCTACGAATGACTATATAGAGATGTTGCTATCAGTAAGTGTTCCATTTGAAAAATTGACTATAAAAACTAAAGTAACCCCTTTTGGAACCTGGATAAAGTAAAAAACACCTTGGTGGTGAAAAAATGTTTTTTAAGTCCTCATATTTGGGAATAGATATTAGGGCTGATAACATTAGAGTTGCTCATTTAGTAAAAAGGGGAAATAAAAACATAATAAAAGGGCTTTATGAAATTGAAAATCCGCTAGGCACCACAGTTTTTAAAACTCAGCAAGAACAATTTGCAATTAAACAAGTCCTAGCAGAAATTAAGCAAAGGTTATCCTCAAATAGCGTGGTTATTGGAGTTTCTAGCAATTATGCTGCATTTAGATATGTCAATTTTCCTTTATTAAACAAAAAAGAGTTAAAAGAAGCTATATTTTGGGAAATGCAGGAATTTGATACTATCTTTAGTGATGAATACATAAGTGATTATGAGATACTAGAAGAACAAAAAAATATCTGTCGTGTTTTATTGGTAGCAGTTCCCAAAAATTTAATAATGACTTACACTAAAATCTTAACTGAAGCAGGATTTAACATAAGGGCAATAGATGTATATCCTCTTGCTAATGCACGTGTATTAAAAACTGAAAAAAAGACCGATGTATCGGCAATTATAGACTTAGGTGTTACACACAGCGAAATTACCATTGTAGAAAATGGCATATTAATTTTAAATAGGAATCTTGATTTTCCCTCTAATATCTCCTTTGAAAATTTTCTACAAGAAATCTCTAGAATTTTTAATTTTTATTTTTTGCAAAGCAAAAAGTCCCCGATTGATAAAATAATATTGTTAGGGAAAAACAGTGCATTAAAGGAAGTTTTTAGGAACTATTTTAAAATTGATACTTATTTAGGAAACGAATTAGAATGTAACTTTATTGTTGAAAATCATTCAAATATAGAAAACCCAATGGATTTTTTCAGTGCTATAGGTTTTGGTTTACGAGGTTAGACTATGCATAAATTAAATCTTCTTCCTAAAGAAATTTTAGTCGTACAAAACAAAAAGAGACTAAGCCTTTTTTGTATATTAGCAGGCGGCATTTTGTTAGTTTTATTAATAGTTATTATTATAACCACCAGCAATTCGATACTATTTTTAGAAGATGAAATTTTAAAAGCACATCAAGATATTGCTAAAATAAAGTCTAAAATCCAAATTAACAGCGACATTCAGAAAATATTAAATGACTTTGAAAAAAGACAGAAGATTTATAATGATGTATTTAAAAATAAAACAAATTATTCTACAACAATCAATTGTATAGTTGATTTAGTCCCAAACGAAGTAAGCATAATTTACATAGGTATAGAAGAATCCGGTAGGATTAAAATCAGTGGATATACTCCCAGGAATGTTTATGTTTCACGGTTAATGGAAGATTTAAAAACTATAGATGGCGTATTAGATGTATTACTAGGTTTTACGCGTTTTACGGAATTTAGATATGATGTAAAACATAATTATGCTTTTGAAATAATTGTTGAACTGTCAAAGGAAAGATTGCAATGAGAAAATACTTAGGTGGTTTTAGGAGATCTGTTACAAAGAGAGAGCTGGTGTTGATTTTTTTGTTGGTCATCAGTTTTATTTTTTTTAGCGTATCCTTTGCAATTGTGCCTAGGATAATTAAACTAAACAGTTTAGAAAACCAGCTCAGTGAACTCAACAAAGAAAAATCATCATATGAAAAATTATACAGAAAATATCTAAATTACGATGAAATTTTGGGTAAATATACCGACTTGCTGAAAAGTGTGCCTGGAAATAACGACCTGTCAAAGTTTATCGGGGAACTTGAAGTATGGGGAGAACAACTAGGAATCACCATAATTTCAATATTGCCCCAAGACATAATAACAGAGAACTTTTCAGAAATTGAAGTCAATATAGTTCCTTGTGAAATAACAATTGGTGGAGAGTTTGATTCGCTAATAAGTTTTCTTGATAAGCTAGAAAGCTGTTACCGAATTTCCCAAGTTAATGAATTGCGATTAACAAAAATTGAGGATATATCAAATTCAAATTTTCCGTGGACCCTTACTGTTAAAGTCAACCTATACTATTTTCCTCAAACAACTTAACAGCAAACTTCAAACTCTATTCAAATAAAAGGAAATATGGTAATATTATTAGGGAATAATTATAAACTCTGGGGGAAATACTCACAATAGCAACTTTACAGGATATCTATATTTCAAAGGGGGGGTTACTTGTTTCAGGTTCGCGTTAATAATTTAGCAAAAAAACTCTCTGAGAACAATTTAGAAGGACTAATTGTAAGTAAGCCTGAGAATATTTATTATATATCCGGTTTTTCAGGAGAAGGCATAGCAATAATAACTGGCTCCCAAAATTATATTATTACTGATTTTAGATATTCTGAGCAAGCAAAACATGAGACAAGTTTTGAAGTAGTAGAAATAGGCTCTGGCGTTTCTCATTTTTCGATTGCCCACAATATTATAAAAGAATTAGGCTTACTGACTATTGGATTTGAACGTCATTCACTTACTGTCAAAGAGTATGATAATCTGATCTCTCATTTTAAAAATATAAAATTACTGAAGACTGATGGGTTAATAGAAGAGCTAAGAATCATTAAAGACGAAAATGAAATAACCTTTATAAAAAATGCTCAAAAAATAACTGATAAGGCTTTTGAACATATTTTAGGTTTTATCAAACCTGGAGAAAGTGAACTAGATTTAGTAGCTGAATTAGAGTACTTTATGAAAAAAAGTGGCTCAAAGAAAGTAGCTTTTGAGACAATATTAATTTCAGGTCCTAAAACGTCATTGCCCCATGGAATACCTTCAGAACGCAAATTACAATATGGAGATTTTGTTACTATAGATTTTGGTGCTCGTTTCAATGGATATTGTTCTGATATGACAAGAACTATCGTAATTGGTAAACCCTCAGAGCAACAGCAGTCAATTTATAATACTGTCCTTCGCGCACAAATAAAGGCTTTAGAGTTAATAAAGCCAGGGTTAAAGGGTAAAGATATTGACTATGTTGCCAGAGACTATATTTCTGAGCAAGGTTATGGTAAAAACTTTGGCCATGGATTAGGTCATGGTGTAGGGTTGGAGATTCATGAAGAGCCTAGATTATCTCCCAAAAGCGAAAGTACACTCTTGCCGGGCATGGTTGTAACAGTCGAACCTGGGATTTACATAGAAAAGTTTGGCGGGGTAAGGATAGAAGACATGATTGTATTAACCGAAAACGGGTGTGAAAATTTAACTCATAGTGAAAAAAGATTAATTTGCTTATAATTGGAGGTGTTTTTATTGATATCAACTAATGATTTAAGAACAGGAGTAACAGTGGAAATCGACGGCGATGTTTACATGGTAGTTGATTTTCAGCATGTAAAGCCGGGAAAAGGAGCCGCCTTTGTTAGAACGAAAATAAAGAATATAAAGACAGGACAAGTTTTTGAAAGAAACTTTAGAGCAGGCGAAAAGCTCAACCGCGCTATGGTAGAAAGAAAGACCATGCAGTATTTATATTCTGAAGGTAACGTATACTATTTTATGGATACCCAAACCTATGAACAGATACCTCTTAACGAAGATCAAATGGGGGATGCCATAAAATACTTGAAAGAAAATATGGAAGTTATGGTTATGTTTTATGATGGGGTGTCCATTGGAATAGAACTGCCTACTTTTGTAGAACTTGAGGTAACTCAAACTGAGCCAGGATTTAAGGGTGATACAGCAACAGGTGGTTCTAAACCTGCTACTTTGGAGACTGGTCTGACAGTCCAAGTGCCTCTGTTTATAAACATCGGTGATGTAATAAGAGTAGATACAAGAACAGGGGAGTATTTAAGTAGAGTGTAACTTATGAAAGGAGGAATGACTATGCATGATATCAGGTTAAAAGTGTCTTATGTGAAGGGCCTTGCTGAAGGTCTTGAAATCCAAGACAGCAAACTTAAAAAGGTATTTTCAGAGATAATAGATGTCTTGGATGAAATGGCAGAAGCAATTGAGGACTTAGATATGGCTATTGATGAAACTCAGGAATACGTAGAGTCCATTGATGAAGATCTTGGAGAATTAGAAGATGATTTTTATTGTGACGAAGAAGATGATGAAGAATATGATGAATACGATGATGATGAATATTATGACGATGAGTATGAGTATGATTTTGACGATGAAGATTTTCTAGAAGCAGATTGCCCAAAGTGTCATGAAACAGTGTATATTGATAAAGATTTTGTAGTAGATGGCAAAGCAGAATGTCCTAATTGCAAAACTGAAATAGAATTTGATGAAAGCGAATAAAAACAAAAAAAACTGCTTTAAGGTGTAAGCTTTAAAGCAGTTTTTTTTGTTTTTATCTCAGTCATAATAATTAAAAGCTGTAAATATAAATTTATAAAGAGGAGGACAAGAAGGTGAAAGGGATACATATCAGAAAAAACTTAGAAGCTATTTTGGAAAACGAAATACTACCTATATTACCTCTTCATATAGCTCAATTGATAACGTCTATAAATTTAGAACACCTATCAAAGTTGGAGGAAATCAGATTAAGAGTTTTCAAACCTTTAATACTTGTAGTAAACTCTAAAGATTTTATGCTAACTCATGATGGAAAAATAACTCAAGATTACAGTCAAGCTTATTATTTGACTAGAGAAGATATATTTAAAACCTTCCATTTTATAAGTCAATATTCAGTTTATTCATTTGAGGAAGAATTGAAAAATGGCTATATAACTATTTCAGGTGGTCATAGAGTCGGTTTTTCAGGTCAAGTAATTTTAGAAAATAACGCTATAAAGACTATAAGAAATATTTCAAGCATAAATATAAGAATTGCTAAAGAAGTGATAGGGGCAGCAGACAGAGTAATGCCTTACATAATTGACAATGGAAAGGTGCTAAATGCACTTATAATATCGCCTCCTAAAGCTGGAAAAACGACACTTTTAAGAGACATCGTGAGGCAGCTCAGTAATGGAGTGGATAGTCTAGGTATCAATGGCTTAAATGTAGGGCTCGTAGATGAACGATCAGAAATTGCCTGCTGCTATGAGGGAGTCCCTCAAAATGATGTGGGCATAAGAACAGATGTTCTCGATGGCTGTCCAAAAGCAAAGGGAATAATGATACTTCTACGCTCAATGTCACCAGATTTAATTGCCACTGATGAAATAGGAAAAAGTGAAGATGCCTTGGCAATAGAAGAGGCTATAAATGCAGGTGTTGCCATATTAACTACTGCACACGGCTTGGATCTGGATGATATAAAAAAGAGGCCTGCCATAAGAAAGCTGATAGAAAGATGCTTTTTTGATAGATATATTATCTTGAGTAAAAAAATGGGCCCTGGGAACATAGAAGCCATACTGGAAAGTACAACTGGCAAAAATATGCTAAAAACTGTGAAGGAGGGAAACAAATGTGGCTGAAACTGATAGGAGGAATAATGGTTATTGTTTCTTCCAGTATGATAGGGTTTATAATAGCTGGCAACTTCAAAAACAGGCCTAAAACATTGAGAAATCTGCAGGTGGCACTGTCTATGCTTGAATCTGAAATAAATTATGGTCATTCGCCGCTGCCACAGGCTTTTAGAAGTATAAGTAAAAAATGTGAAGAAGATGTCGCCAGACTTTTTGATTTAGCAGCCAAAGAGCTGTCTTCACGAAAGGGTCTAACTGCCAGTGAAGCGTGGGAAAGGTCTTTAAAAGAATTTTTTAAAAACTCATACATTACAGAAAATGATTTTGAAATCTTAATGGCTTTTGGTAAATATCTGGGTTCTACAGATAAAGAAGATCAGATAAAAAATATAAGGTTAGCGTTAAACAATTTAAGACAACAAGAGATAAGCTCAATCCGCGAAAAAGAAAAAAATGAAAAAATGTGGAGATATTTAGGCGTGTTATCGGGTATTATGATTTTCTTATTATTATTTTAAGCAAAAGAGGTGTTAAAGTGGAAGTAGATATTTTGTTTAAGATTGCCGCTATCGGTATTGTAATTTCGATTTTAAGTAAGGTATTGGACGAAGCTGGAAGAAAAGAACAAGCCCAAATGACTACTCTTGCAGGCGTGGTAATTGTCTTAATGATGGTGATACAACTCGTCAGCCAGCTTTTTTACAATGTAAAAACTATGTTCCAGCTTTATTAGGAGGATCTTTATGGAAATAATCCAAATTGTGGGACTCTGTGTCGTCACAACAATACTGGTAGTACTTTTACGAGAGGATAGACCCGAAATAGCTTTACAAATGAGCATAGTCGTAGGGGTTATAATACTGCTTCGCATGATTAATCAAATTCTTGCGATTGTTGAGTATTTAAGAGATTTATCTTTGAGAGCTAATATCAGCAATTTATACATTTCTACTGTTTTTAAAATTATTGGAATAGCTTATATTGCAGAATTTGGTTCTCAAATATGTAAAGATGCTGGTTCACACTCAATTGCGTCAAAAATAGAATTCAGTGCAAAAGTTTTCATTCTAGTTTTGTCATTTCCCGTTTTGATGGCAGTTATGGATTTGATAATTAAAATCCTTCCTTGAATGGAGGTTTAAAATTTTTGAAAAGACCGTTAGTTTTCATCATCATAATAATATATTTGTGTATTTCAACAAATATAGTTTTGGCCAACGACAAAATTAATGACGAAATTATACAAAGACAATATGGGGTAATAGACAAAGCTGAATTTGATACTTTTATAAAACAATTAAATTCCACCTATCAAGACTACATGCCACAATATGGCCTAGACGACTTGGTGAAAATCATAAGAGGGCAAAAAAATTATGACTTTAAAAATTTAATAAGAGGCACAGCAAGATACTTTTTTCGTGAACTTTCCGCAAACGTGCGCTTATTAGGTGAACTTATAATTTTATCAATAATTTGTGCTGTTTTTAAAAATATACAAAGTGCTTTTCAAAGCGATAATATTGGAAAAGTAACCTATGCTGTTACCTTTCTTGTGCTGATAGTGATTGCTATTCAAAGTTTTGATATAGCTTTAAATGTTGCAAGGGAAACCATTGACAAAATGGTAAGTATCATTCAGGCGTTAATGCCAGTAATTTTATCACTGCTAGCTTCCATGGGAGGCCTGACCTCAGTTGCAGTTTTTAATCCCCTAATATTTATAGCCATATCCGTCACAAGTACGTGGATCAGAAATATCCTCCTTCCAATTATTTATTTCGTAGCTGCATTAGGGCTTATAAGCAATGTTTCTAACCGATTTCATGTATCGGCATTGTCATCTTTTTTAAAACAAATATGTGTTTTTCTGTTAGGGCTTTTCCTAAGTGTATTTTTGGGCATCTTAGTTGTTCAAGGGGCTGCTGCTTCAGTGGTAGACGGAATATCCATACGAACTGCCAAATTTGCTTCAAAAAACTTTATACCCATAGTAGGTGGTATTTTTTCTGATACTGTGGATACTGTCGTAGGCTGTTCTTTGATTCTAAAAAATGCTATCGGATTTACAGGGTTAGTAGTAATTTTTTTAACAATTTTATTTCCTGTAATTAAAATTCTTGCAATGGTATTTATATATAGTAAAGTGTTTAAACGAAATGGCCGGCAATTTAACATTTGTTGCAATTACTGTAAGCTCTGTGGCGCTGATGTTTTTTGTGGCAGTTACGGTAATTATTGCTTCGGGAAATATAACCCTTATGATGAGGTGATGCAATGGTTGGTGCTCTAAGCCAATGGATTAGACAAATTATCATGGTGGTTATGTTTGCGGCCTTTGTTGACTTTTTAATACCCGAGAACAGCTTTTTAAGGTATGTAAAAGTCTTTTTAGGTCTCTTAGTGATGATTGCAATCATAAATCCCCTTATACCTTTGTTTCATAATAGTTTGTCTTTTGACGATATTCCTATTGTATATGAAAATTTTGTGGATAACAAAAGTATAGCAACTATGTCAGAAATTATAAACCAAAACAACAGTCAAATGACTATTGCACAGTACAAAGCAAACGTTGAAAAATACATTTTTCAAAAAATAACTGATCTAACCTCATATAATATAAAAAATGTGTCAGTGAAAATAGACGAAGATGTTTCTAGCAACAACTTTGGAAAAATAACATATGTAAAAATCGCATTAACTAAAAGTCCAACTGATGACGTAAACCCAAAAGGGAAAATATTGATTGAAAAAATAAAAATCGGCGATGAATTATCAGAGTCAAGTAATTTTATAGAAAAGCCTAATACGGAGTTTAGGGATATAATAAATTATTTAGTATTAACCTTTGATATTCCCGAAACCAATATTTATATAAGCTTGGAGGATTGAACATATGGCATCAAATAATAATTTAAAAACAATTATAGAATGGATTAAAAATCCCAAAAATAAAATCATATCTAAATTTATGTTTCTATTTACTCTTGGGTTGCTGTTGTTGTCTTTAGGCAAATTTTTAACTGCGAGTGATAACCTGCAAAGCAATAGTGAATACTTAAAGTCATCTGATATTATAGAGCAGAACATGGCGCAAGAAAATATATCTTATGAGGATAAGTTAGAAAGACAACTAACTGAATTGTTGCGTCAGGTAAAAGGTGTAGGCGATGTTAGTGTCATGATAACTCTTGAAGATGAAACTTTAATTGAACCTGCCTTTAATACAGTTAATACCGAAAAGACATCTGAGGAAAAAGATAATGAGGGAGGTGTTAGGACAATAATTGAAAAACAGACTAATCAACAGGTTGTGCTCCTTAGAAGAAATGGTGAAGAAGAAGCTGTAGTTTTAAAGAAAACTGCCCCAAAAATAAAAGGTGTACTTATTGTGGCAGATGGAGCTTCATCATCGAATATTAGAGAAAAGATTATGAAATCAACAGCAACACTTTTAGATATACCAATTTATAAAATAAGCGTATTAGAAAAATAAATGTCATTGTCTTTGGCAAGAAGCTCATAAATTAGTTTTATTTACGGGAGGGAAAAGGGGTGTCCTTTGTGATACGCAAAAGAACGATTTTGATATTTGTATTTGCTTTTATACTGGTGATGTCTGTTTACATGATGTTCTTAGGCAACTTTCCGAAAGTAGTATATGAAAAAGAATTAGATTCTGATGACTTGGAAAAAGTTTCAACTTCCACTTCCAATGATGATCAGATTGTGCCGGCTGTTAAAAATCTAGAAAGCGACTTTTTTATAGAGTACAAATTGGAAAGAGACCGATTAAGAGGTCAAGAAGCTGATTATTTAAAGGAGCTTATAAATAATCCTAATGCCAGTGCAGAATCGAAAGAAAAAGCACAGCAGGAATTAATAGCACTTTCCCAAAAGGTGGAAAAGGAGATGATTGTGGAGAATCTAATAAAGGCAAAAGGTTTTGAGGACGCGGTGATTTTCTTTTCAGATGAATACGTAAATATAGTAATTAAAACCGATGGGCTTTTGCAAAAAGATATTGCACAAATCACGGATATAGTTACAAAGACAACAGGTTTTCCTATAGATAAAATTACCATTATTGAAAGAAAATAGGGTGTGTCAATTGTATAAATCTATATATTTTGCTATAATATTGTCAGGTTAATACCATCTGGAAGGAGAAAGAAAATGAGCAATCCAGAATACAACAATGAGAAAGGTTCAATAAAAATTGCTGATGATGTTGTAGGTGTAATTGCAGGCCTTGCTGCTACAGAAGTTGAGGGAGTAGCAGGCATGAGCGGAGGCATCGTCGGCGGTATTGCCGAAATATTGGGGCGCAAAAATCTATCTAAAGGCGTTAAGGTTGAAGTTAATGAGAAAGAAGCTAAAGTGGATTTATACATGATTATTAACTATGGTGTGCGGATACCCGACGTTGCATGGAATGTTCAAGAGAATGTGAAGAAGGCCATAGAAAATATGACCGGCTTATCCGTAACAGAAGTGAATATACATGTTCAAGGTGTAAGTTTTGGCCCCTCTAAGGAAGAAGACGGCAAATAACCTAATACCCCCTGATAAGTTATGTTCAGGGGGTTAATTTCCTTTAGAAAGGAGTTTATTTATGAAGTTCTTGGACAAGCTTGTGACGGTGTTTTTATCCCTCCTTTCAATTTGTGTGTCCTTGTTTTTTATAGTCACAGCTACTAAAGTAGTTAGCCTGCAATATTTTATGACAAGCTTATCTACGCTATATGGCAGCTGGGAAGCTGGTGTCTTTGGCATCTCCTTACTTGTATTGAGTCTATGCATTCTTGTGTACATATTAAAGCCCCGGGAACTTCCTGAAACAATCGTCAGCGAAAGCGATCTTGGAAAAGTGGCAATTACATTGGGTGCAGTAGAAAG
>ENA-OWOZ01002211-OWOZ01002211.1-bioreactor-metagenome-genome-assembly--contig:-NODE-2211-length-15160-cov-3.006232_pt1 | contig 15160 bp, 15 predicted proteins | sample MGYA00238140_ERZ651804 | MGnify/ENA primary metagenome ERZ651804 (study PRJEB26910, sample SAMN07631232) | bioreactor metagenome | isolation source: Switchgrass digestor | place: USA: Dartmouth... | reverse complement strand
TCAGGTATATTCCGTTGAAGTAAAAATTGTCTTCGTTGTTTTCTCTCAATAATCCGGTATGCACACCAACTGCAGAGGTAACTTTTACCGGTTGCATCTCCATCACTCTCCTTGTGTAAAAAAGTAAATTGTGTGGGAATAATGCTCATCATTTTATGTTTTGCACTATCCCCACACCTTTACCTTTTATATTACCTACCGCTTAACTGTGAAGCTAAAGCGTTATCAGTTTCTTCAAGAGTCTGTGCAACTGCCTCGAGCTGAGATGCAATTCCATTTAAAACTTCCGGAAATTGATTCAACGGAGTCTGCAATTCATTATACTGTGCAAAGAATTCATCCTGTGCTGCACCATCCCATGTACCTTCAAGGTTTGTAACCTCGTTCATCAGGTATTTTAGAATGTCAACTACTTCATCTGCCTTTGCCTTAAAGTTTGCTGCAGCTGTCCTGAGCTCTTGAGGAGTTATGGTAATTCTATCTGCCATACTCTTCACACCTCCATAAATAATTAGTATATTTATCTATACAAGCATCTTTATAAGATGACTTTGTAAGCAATTAAAGTGTATTTCCGATAGAAGAAATAGACTCGTATAGCGCCTCATATTCATTTTTTGCATTAATAAGACATTCCTTCAGATGCTTTATTATTTTTAAATGCATTTGCATATTTGTTTTCCAAGTTTCTTCGTATGTTTGGAAAAATGCTTCGCTTGCCGCAGACTTCCATCCCGTATTTTGAAGGGCATCCACAGAAGCACTTAATGTTTTTATTAAGGATTCGAAATCGTTATAGGACTTGTCATACATCGTTATGGTCTCACTCAACTGTTCTAAATCTACTTTTAATTTTTTTGCCATAACTCATCACCTCTGATTTATCATTGAAGCAGCATTTCCAGTAACTTGCTTTTTGATGCAGCTGTAGCCCTATCCATTTCTGCCTTGTCAAATTCATTTAATTCCTTATATAATTCTGCTCTAATCAAATAAGCTTCAGCAAAGTCTTTATTTATGGCAAGCAGGTAATTAACCATATCAAATGCTTTATCATACTGCTTAAGAGCTTTGACATACGCTTGGCGATCCTGCATATATGACCTGACCGGGTGTTTATCTTTGTATTCTTGATCGTAAAAGTCATGTTTACATAATATGCTTCTTATTGCAATAGAATAGAATATCTAAGATTTACGGAGAAAAAGAACTCTTAATCTTTTACTATGAAGGATTTCGGGGTTCTTTTTTATTATGCCAAAAGTGAAGAAAGTAAGGTTTGCATAATTGACGCTGTTGTAAAATTATGTTAACCTGATATTGTAAAAGAAAGCACTTAAATAAGTTGCATGAATTCCAAACATATCAAAGAGGGGGAACAATATGAAGAATAATCTGAAGAAAAGAATTAAAAAAGGAATTGCTGTTTTAGCTGCTTCTCTAATGCTTACGGCCATCAATCCCGCATATGCAGCCGATTATTCCATCAAGATTGAGCAAAATGGATATCTTAGAAGTGACGGTAATTATTATTTTTGGGATCCGTTGAAAGCTGTAGCAAAAAATATAAGATATATAAATAATGATGTTTACATAACTACTGACGGAGAGTGCTATTATTATCGTGGTTATTATAACTATAATGGTAAAAAAATACTGGACAATGTGGCGATGATTTCAGATGTAGTTCATGATTCTTACTATGATTATTTTTATTATTTGGATACCGATGGCAATTTGATGTATGCCCAAAAGAGACAGGATGATATTGAGACAAAGGTTGTTATTGAAAAAATAGGCAATTTAAAGCAGCTCGACTCCAGTTATGCTCTGACAGGGAAAGGAGACCTGTATTATTTAGGTGTGGACGAAGCGAGACTGATAGATACCAATGTAAAAAGCTATGAATACTTTCCTACACAAATAAACTATAATGGAGAGTACACGTTCTACTCTATGCTTTATTTAAAGAATGACAATTCTTTGTATTCAAGCTATGGGGTCGACCTGTCAAACAAAAATGAGAAACCAAGGCATTTGCTGAACAATGTAACGTATTATGAAGTTAAAGGCTTGCAGCTCAGGGCAAAGACCTCTGATAACACGTGGTATGCATGGGGCGACAATAGTTCATATCAAATTTATAAAGACATAGTTGACGGATATAATGTTGCGCCAAAGTATGTGGATGTGCCCAGAAAAATAACCGACAATATACTGTATCAGGAAGAAGGATATGAACTTAGGCTGGATGGCAGCTTTTACAGAAAAGATAAAGAATCAGGCACAGTAAAATATACATTGCTGGATACAGATGTAGCTACTGTGACCAAACCAGGTAATGGCTACATATATCAGAAGTTTAATGGTGATGTTTATCATATTAAAGAAACTTGGGCCAACCATTATTATCAGCCTGTCCCTGGTACATCAAAATTATTGTGCAAAGACGTAGCAATAAAAGTTACGGATCCCGATAAATATAGGGTAGAGTATAATCTCAATATTTTTAAAAAAGATGGCACAATAGTGGTAATTGACCGTGATGGCAAGGTGATTGATACCCTCATCCCTTCAAAATATTTCAGCTCAAGCAGTTGGGCGCAGGCTGAACTGCAGGAGGCAGACAAGCTTGGACTTCTGGATTCTGTTATTGATTATGTCTTTGACAGAGATATTAGCCGAATGAAATTCTGTGCTCTGATTGTCGATATGTGCGAAACATATTTGGGCAAAGAAATGCCTGTATCTACTTCAAATCCTTTTAGAGACCTGGACTATGATGATGTGAAGGACCAAAAAGATATCATTCTAAAAGCTTACGCTGCAGGTATTGTAAATGGAACGGATGCTACAACCTTTAGCCCAAGTTCCACCATTGACCGCCAACAGATGGCAGCCATGATGTATAGGGCGGCAAAATACTTAAACCCAGGAATAAAAGCTGGTAATCCTGCTAAGTTTGCTGATGCCGATAAAATCAACAATTGGGCCGCCGAAAGCGTAAATGCCATGTCTTCCTTGGGCATTATCAAAGGCAGCGATGGCAAGTTTAACCCAAATGAAAGAGCGACAATTGAGCAATCCGCCTTGATGGTATTGCGCTTATTCAAAGTACTAAAGCAGGGAGCATAAAGCCAGTGCAATAAGAGGCATTATTAAGCCGGGTATAAATTTCTTGCTTATTGCATGGTACCAAAAGGTATGGCATAAAAAGCTTATCGGTACCTGTTCATTACTCTAATGCCCGCAATATTTTTATCGCTGCTCATGAAAAAGGATTTTTAAGCTGAGGATTTAAAGCTTAAGTGTAATAAAAAAGCAGAAAGAACTCATACCATATTGTATGTATTCTTTCTGCTTTCTTATACCTAAAGATGCACAATATGATTTTACTTACCGAACACATTGATATATCCCTGAATAAGCACCACCAAGATGATGGCAGGCAATATCCAGGTAAGGTATCCTTTCAGAGCACGGGGTACTTTTAATCCCTTTCCAGCATTGACTTCCTCAAGGTATTTGTCAAATCCCCAACCATAGCGGGTAACGCAGAAAAGCAGATAAACCAGTGAACCTAAAGGAAGCAGATTATAGCTGATTATGAAATCTTCCAGGTCCAGTATGCCGGTGCCTTCTCCTAAGGGCTGAATCCAGCTTAAGACATTGAAACCTAGAATACATGGCATGGAAAGCACGATGAGCAAAAACATGTTAATAATGGATGCCTTTTTTCGGCTCCAACCCCATAGGTCCATTCCAAAGGAAATTATATTTTCAAAGACGGCGATAACCGTGGAAAAGGCTGCAAAGGACATAAAGATGAAAAACAGTGAGCCCCAGATTCTTCCACCGCTCATTGCGTTAAAAATATTGGGCAATGTTACAAATATAAGTCCTGGCCCTTGTCCTGGGTCAACGTTAAAAGAAAAGCAAGCGGGGAAGATGATAAGTCCTGCAATAATTGAAATCGCAGTGTCTAATACAGCAATATTAATGGACTCACCAAGAAGTCGGCGATCTTTCCCGATGTAACTACCGAATATAGCCAGGGAACCGATTCCTATGCTTAAGGTAAAGAATGCCTGGCTCATGGCAGCAAAAATTGTTTCCCAGATGCCATTTTCTTTTATCTGATTAACATCGGGCATGAGATAAAAGCTTAAGCCTTTACCGGCATTTGGAAGCGTCATGGACTTAACTGCCAGCAGCACGATGATGGCCAGAAGCAATACCATCATGACCTTGGTAACCTTTTCAACACCTTCCTGCAAACCAAGGGAACAAATTCCAAAGCAAACAACAGTTGTTATAACCATCCACACAGTCATCTCTACCGGGTTGGCTATAAGGTCTGAAAATATTTGGCCGACCTGCTGGGTATCAAGACCATCAAATTGGCCTGTCAGCATCTTGTAAAAATAAGCCAGCATCCAACCGGCAATGGTGGTATAAAACATCATTAGTATGTAATTTCCGGCTACTCCGGCATAGCCCATCCAATGCCATTTTTGCCCCTTTTTCTCCAGAACATTAAAAGAAGTGGCAATGCTTTTCTGACTGGCACGTCCTACCGCGAGCTCCATTGTGATGATTGGAATACCGAGCATAAAAATAAATATCAGATAGATCAGAACGAATATTCCTCCGCCATATTGTCCTGCAATGTAAGGAAACCGCCACACATCACCTAACCCGATGGCACATCCCGCAGATATCAAGATGAAACCTAAGCGAGAAGCAAACCTCTCTCTTTTTTCCATTTTTTTCACCTCTTAAGATTGTTAAACTAATCCTACATTAATTCACCGGAAACAATGGCCTTAAGGTTGCTTAAGCTCCCCTGATGACGGCAGATGTCCCCATGTCAGAGCTTTAAGGACATGGTATACTAATTTTAAGCCAATTTACCGCACTTCAGGCGAAGCAAGGATTCAGGCAATTGCTTTCCAAGTAATGCTATATAACAAAGTAGAACTAACTCATTGAATAGCAAACCGCAATAAATTATATTATATTTTTTGTCAACTATCAATGAATATATTCGAGAAGCATAATGAAACTATTACGGGAGATGGGATTATTAGGCGCTGTACGGCTTGACAAAAGGGCATTAATGTACTATAATTGTATTTGTTAAAATCTTAACAATTGTTAGTCATTACCAAAGAACCTTAGTTGGGGGGTTATCTGTTGGATGTATATATTTGTGTAGGGAGTTCCTGCCATTTAAAAGGATCGTATTATATTTTAAAATCATTTCAAGAGTTCATAAAAAAATACAAGCTGGAAGACCAGGTAGAGCTGAAAGCTTCTTTTTGCCTTGGGAATTGCACAGATGGTGTTTCGGTTAAAGTGCAGGACGATATGATTGGAGGCGTAACCCCTGACAATGCGGAGCAGAAATTTAAGGAAGTAATATTAGAAAGGCTGCAATATGAGCATAATTCAATTTAAGGAAGCAAACTGCAAAAATTGCTATAAATGTATTCGCAACTGTCCCATAAAAGTCATTGCTTTTAGGAACGATCAGGCTGAAATTGTTGAAGAGGAATGCATCCTATGTGGAAGATGTCTTACTGTCTGTCCCCAGAACGCCAAGACTGTCAAGAGCGATATTGACAGGGTGAGAGGTTTCCTGTCCAAAAATGAAAAGGTATATGTTAGCCTTGCCCCTTCTTATGTTGCGGCTTTTGATACCGATGAACCCGAAAGGGTGGTGGCTGCTTTGTTCAAGCTGGGCGTTACCCATGTTGAAGAGACGGCCATAGGAGCCACACAGGTATCAAAAGAATATGGAAAACTCATGAATGATAAAAAGATGAACAACATTATAACCACTTGCTGCCCTAGCATAGTTTCCCTTGTGGAGCGGTATTATCCGACATTGATCGATCAGATGGCGCCTGTGGTATCTCCTATGGTTGCCCATGCCAGGATGATGCGGAGCATGTACGGACCAAGGATAAAAATCGTTTTTATAGGCCCTTGTATTGCCAAAAAAAGGGAATGTACTGAAATAGCAAATGAAGGCAGCGTAGATGCCGTGCTTACCTTTGAGGAGCTGGAAAAATGGATGGACATGGAAGGTATTGACATTAACAGTATAGATGCCGGGGAGCTTAAAGGATTAAGCAATCCTGCGGCGAGGCTTTATCCGTCGCCGGGAGGCATTATAAAGACCTTGCATGCCGATGATAGAAAAAAGTATAAATGCATAAGCGTGGATGGAATAGACAGATGCATTGAAATATTGGATTGGATGAAGGAAGGTAAAGTAAAAAGCTATTTCATTGAGATGAATAGCTGTACCGGAGGCTGTCTTGGAGGACCCTGCATCGGAAAAGTGGAAGGCGGCTTTTTAGGAGCCCGGGACAAGCTGCTCAACTATGCAAGGAAAAAACTTAAGGATCCAACCCATGCATTAGTTGAGGATGCCAAGGCGCCGCTGGAGAGGAATTTTATTGACCGGTCAAAGCCCATGGACATTCCGGATGAAGATACAATTAGAAGCATATTGAGCATGATAGGCAAGGTAAACAAGGATAAGGAGCTTAATTGCGGCGCATGCGGATATTCCACCTGCAGGGATAAGGCGATAGCTGTATATAATAAAAAGGCGGATCTTAAGATGTGCCTTCCCTATATGAGGGAAAAAGCTGAATCCATTTCAAACATAATAATGCATAACTCACCTAACGCTTTAATAGCTTTGGACAAGAACTTAATCATACAGGAATATAATTTGTCTGCCTGCAAGCTTTTCAAAATGGAGGACACAGATATGTCCGGCAAGCATATCTATGAAATCCTCAATTGTCCTGATTTTGAAGCTGCACTGCAAAACGGGGAAAACATTCTGGACAAAAAGTACTACTATGATGCCTATGGAATTACTGTGATGCAGTCAATTATTTATGTAAGGGAATACGATATGATTATCGCCATCATCAAAGATATTACGGAAAACGAAGAACAAAGGAAGAAGATATACTCAATGCGTTCGGAAACCATAGACATAGCGCAAAAAGTCATTGAAAAGCAGATGAGAGTGGCCCAGGAAATTGCAAGCCTCCTGGGGGAAACAACAGCTGAAACCAAAGTAGCCCTTACAGGATTGAAAAAATCAACATTAGCTGATATGGGTGAAGAAAAATGAGCCTGTACATTGATGCAAGCTACGAAAGTTTAAATAAATTCAATGAGGAGCTATGTGGCGACAAGGTTGAAATAATAAGGAACAGGGATTCGGTCATAGTAGTCCTGGCAGACGGACTGGGAAGCGGGGTTAAGGCGAACATACTCGCCACCCTTACAAGCAAAATAATCGGTACCATGCTGACAGAAGGCGCCAGTGTTGATGAGGCAGTGGAAACTATTGTAAATACTCTGCCGGTTTGCAGGGAAAGGGGAATAGCCTATTCAACCTTCTCCATACTGCAGGTGTTTTACTCCGGAAAGGCTTATCTTGCCGAGTTTGACAATCCGTCGATGATAAGGCTGAAAAAAGGTGTTTTTGTGGATGTTGAGAGGGAAAACAGGGTCATCAACGGCAAGAGGATTTTGGAAAGCAGATTTTCCGTAAGTCCCGGAGATTTATTTGTGATGATGAGCGACGGCGTGATCCATGCGGGTATTGGAAGTACGCTGAACATGGGGTGGCAGTGGGAAAATGTAAAGGATTATATCGCGAAAACCTATAGACCGGATATGTCTGCCAGAAACATGTCCAAGCTTTTGATTTCGGCATGCGATAACCTGTACTCCCGCATGCCTGGGGATGACGCTACTGCAGTTGCAATAAAAATAAGGGAGCCTGTCCAAGTCAATATAATGATAGGTCCTCCGGTGGACAGGAGCATGGACGGGTATGTTGTCGGCAGGTTTATGGAGCAGAAAGGCAAGAAGATTGTATGCGGTGGCACTACATCCCAGATTGTGAGCAGGGAACTGAACAAGGAAATTATAACGACCATCAATTATTTTAATCCTTCAATACCACCTACCGCTGAAATAGAAGGGATAGATATGGCTACAGAGGGTGTGCTCACCTTCGGAAAGGCCTTGGAATTTGTCAAAAACTGCTTTTCTTCGGAAAGCACTATAAATGATTTTCTGAGCTTGAATAAACAGGATGGTGCTTCCCGATTGGCTAAAATTCTGCTGGAGGAAGGCACATCAATGCATTTTTTTGTAGGTAGAGCTATCAACCCTGCCCACCAGAATCCTGAGCTTCCGCTCAATCTCAGCTTAAAGCTTAAACTGGTGGAAGAGATGGCCGAGTACCTGAAAAAGATGGGCAAGCATGTTGAGGTGGAGTATTATTGACCCAATTGAACTCTGTAAAAAGGATGAGTTGATCAATGACTAGGATGATGTGCCGGGGGATTTGCTTAAGCTTTTTCTCCGGAACTCTTTATCATAAAAGAAAAGGCATTTTTACTTCAATAGAAGGATGAAATACCAATGGCGATGAGGACGATTACGCTTAAATTGCACAAACCCGGAGCCCGTAAGAGACGGATCATAGATGAGGCCATATACAATTATTCCAGAGCATACCAGTATCTTTTGGACAAAGCTCGCAAAGATATCGATAATTTACGGAAAAATTACAAGGATGAAAAGGGCAGATACAGAACAACGGTGATTTCCAAATGGGTGGACAAGAACACGGCAAGGGAGCTGAACAGATTTGATATCGAGCCCTTCAAGGATTCGCTGATAATGGATTTTGGCATGACTATGGCAAGCTACCTTGCATTGAAGGAACTAAAATCCGATGCGGGGTTTCCCGTGGCATATATATCTCCTGGCAGATGGGAACAGGAATACGAGCAGATTTTTTCCGAGTTTGAGAAAGGGCAGCGGTCTGAAGCTGAATTTGAGAAAATCGTATCAAAAATGGCAAAAAAATCCGAGACTTTGAAACCTTTGTTTTTCTGCCGTTATGATACCAAGAGGGATTACTGCCTTCTATATGACGAGATGAAAAACAGGTATTATGTCAAGCTGTATCTGATGAATGCCAGGAGTGAGAACAGAAAAGAAATCAACTGCAGGAAGGATAGAGTGCTGCGCTATATATTCAAAGGAGGAAAAGAACTGGAAAGCAGCGGGAGAAAGGAACGTTACCTGCTGGTTCCCCTTAGTTTCGGGAAGTGGCAGGAGGCCTATCTGAAAAAAGCATTGGAAAATCCTTCGATCCTTAAGACAGCCAGGCTGTCAAAAAAGGGAGAGGAGTATTATTTATCGATAAGCGTTGATATAGGGGATTGTGAGGCAGTAAAAACAGAAAACTATCTCGGAGTATCCAGGGGAATCAAAAATGTCCTGAATTTTGCTGTTGTAAACGGAGAGGGTGAAATATCGGACAAAGGCGGGATAGAGCTGGAAAAGACAGCGTTGAAATTTTGCCCCAAAAATGGCAATGCTCTGGCTGAGGGCGGAAAGATTTCCTCCGGGGACCTTCACAAGCTGGCCAATATGATTGTGGAAAAGGCACTGGAAAGCAAGGCTCAGGTTATTGTTGAGTCCCTTATCGATAGAGGTGACTTGATTAAATGGGAAGACGAAAACGGACGGCTTTGTCCTTCTTCAATCAGCTGTTATGCCTATAACCGCATTGTGGAAATATTGGATTACAAGCTTCCGGGGGCAGGCCTGCCGCCACCTGTCAAAGTAAGCCCTGCAGGAATATTCTATACATGCCCCAATTGCGGACTTCGCTCAAAGGACAACAGGTTCTCAAAGGACCTGCTTATCTGTATAGCGTGCGGGACAGCTGCAGCAGTTGAGGAGGCTGGTAGCCTGAACCTATCGAAAAAACTCATAAAATACAAGAAGGAAATGCTTAAAATAAAGGTAAAGAGGATGCCCGAAGGCATGATATTCCTCAATGAAGACATAGGGCTGGAATTCGCGCCCACCGGGACAAAGGATTTTTTACAGGAATTCAAAGAGGAAATCCGGAGGATGGCAGAGGATTTGAAAACTAAAAAATATATAAACAGAAAAGACAAGGGCTTCAGGAAAAAATACAGCCTGATAAAAAAACTTGAGGAATGCGAGAACTTTAGTGATATAATAGAACTGGAGATATAGATTTATACAGCCATGAGAAGTACTCTTTAAATGGCCGGAAGATGAATGGCCCACTTGTGTGGGAAACCCTTTAAGGCTGAGGAAAAATTGATACGGGAGAAACATTGACAAGAAGCCCCACTATCATCAGATGGGGTGCTTTGATAAATTTCATATGGTGTGCTTGCTGCCGCACCATGGTCTGGGAGCCAGGGTAATCCGGTTTTCGGACTGAAACTTACAGAGTAAGCATATTGATATATGAAAGTGCAGCTATCTAGAGAATAGCGAAGCAGCCTTGCAGGCACAATCCTGTGTGGCTGCTTTGCTGTTATTTGCCGAAAGCTTATAAAGCTTAAAGCGAATCCCAGCAGCACTGTTCCGGGAGCCTGGCGGGCAGTTGGAGCGCCTTATGATAGTCAAAATTGCGGCAAGGTTGTCGTTGGAATACTTAACCGGATACAATAGAGAAATTCAGGGTAAAAATATAAGCAGGAGGAGAGGTGAGGCAAATGGCGATAAAAGGCAGGATACATTCCTTTGAAAGCTTTGGTACGGTGGATGGGCCGGGCATCAGATTTGTGGTGTTCATGCAGGGCTGTCCCCTGCGCTGCATATATTGCCATAACAGGGATACATGGGATGTATCGGGAGGCCGTGAATATACGGTGGACGAGGTTATGGAACAGGTAAAAAAATATTTGACATATATGCGTTCTTCCGGTGGCGGAATTACGGTGACGGGAGGAGAACCGACCCTGCAGGCAGGCTTTGTTGCAGAGCTTTTCAAACGATGCAGGGAAATGGGTATTCACACGGCACTGGACACCTCAGGGTTTGCAGCCGTGGAAAAAGTAAAGGAGCTCCTTGAGTATACCGATCTGATTCTGCTGGATATCAAGCATGCTGTTGATGAAAAGCACAAGGAGATCACCGGAGTAAGCAATGAGTTAATAAAAAAGTTCGCTCTGTATGCGTCTGAAAAGGGAATTCCCATTTGGATAAGGCATGTGCTGGTGCCGGGATATACCGACAGCGAAGAAGATTTAAGGTTGGCAGGTGAATTTATAAAGCAGCTGAAAACTGTTGAAAAGGTGGAAGTATTGCCGTATCATAATATGGGTGAATACAAGTGGGAGAAGCTTGGCCAGGAGTATAAGCTAAAAGGAGTAAGAAGCCCGACGGCGGAAGAGGTCAACCGAGCCGTCAAAATATTGGAAGGAAAGCAATAGTCTGGATATAGGGAAAGACTTTCAGATACTTTGTAAAATGAACGGGGGAAAATGCATGAAGTACAAACTTATTTGCTGTGAGGTATTTTTGAGGGAAGCATGCCTGGCGATAGCTGCTACATCTAATACTGTCGATCCGGAGTTTACGCCCAAAAACGCCCATGAAAATTCCAATGAACTGAGAAAGATCATACAGGAGAAAATTGATTCTGTAGAAAAGACGGGAGGTTATGACGCTATTTTGCTGGGTTATGGCCTTTGCGGCAATGGAACTGCCGGAATTGCTGCCCGTTCTATTCCTCTGGTAATCCCAAGAGCCCATGACTGTTGTACCATATTTCTAGGGTCCAAGAGTAAGTTTATAGAATATTTCAAGGATAATCTCAGCGCTGAGTGGAGTTCCACCGGATATATGGAAAGGGGAGGAAAAGACTCCTATCTCAGGGAAAGCGATACAAGCAAGCTTTTGGGCCTGGACAAAGCCTATGAGGAATATGTGGAGCAATATGGGGAGGAGAATGCAAGGTATCTCTGGGAAATGCTGCATCCGAAAAATGAAAGCGACGAGCTTATCTACATCAAAGTGCCGGAAACGGAACACCTGGGATACCTGAAAAAACTTGAAAGCTATGCTGAGGAAATCGGAAAGAGAGTAAGGGTATTGGATGGAGATATGCGATTGATCCGCGGGCTTGTAAACGGTGACTGGAACGAGGACGAATACCTTGTCGTGCCACCTGGAGAGACTATAAAACCCGTTTATGACCATGACAAGATCATCACTTGCTGATGCTGCTGACCTATGTATATCGGTTCAAATAGTGAGAGTGAAAGCCTGGGCATGAAAGCGAATGAAATAAAAACCCAGGTATGAAAGCGTAAGAATTGTAGCTTGGATTATATAAAATAGAAAGATAGCATGCCGGGTATGAAAGTAAAAGAAGCGAAAATATGGACATGGAAGCAAAAGAAATGAAAATCTGAGTATGAAAGCTAATGAATTAAAACATGGGTATAAAAACAGGAGAGTTGCATATCCGGGTATAAAGCAAAAGATCTCTAAGCCTTGGTATGCAAGGATTTAAGCTCAAATTTGCGATTATGTCTAGCGTGTATGCATTATATAAAAATGAAAGGTGGGATTGTATGGGAGAATGCATATGTGAAAGCTGCAAAAATCTAAAAAGCGTCATTGACGATGAAAATGGAGAGTCCCGGTTTGAATGCGAATTTGGGTTTCCTTCCGATGAATGCATTGATTGTGAAGCTGATGGCTGTGATTTGGATTGCGATCACTATGAGGAATGTGATGATGAGGAGGAGGAAGAACCTGTCATAGTACACTGCAGCCGATGCGGAAAAGAGTTGAAAAAGCTTATGCAGGACGATGAAGAAGGAGAGATAATGTGCGTTGACTGCTTTCTCAAGGGATAGGCTTTCCGATGGCCGGAACTTTGAGCCCCTGATGCAGTGATCATTATCGGCGCGATGCGGGAGGAGGCAAGCCTTTGGAAACTCGTTGACATCTTTGAAGAACGTGCTGTATAATGTCAGAAATGCAATTATAACGGATAAAAATGACAGAAGCTACAGGGGGTACAGCAGTTGCAGCAAAAGGTAAAAGCTTTGAAGGCAGCCTTTCCCTATACGATTCCAGTCATGACGGGATATCTCTTTCTCGGAGCTGCTTATGGCATACTTATGAGCAGCAAGGGTTACGGTTTGGGATGGTCGGTTCTGATGAGCGTGTTTGTTTTTGCCGGGTCCATGCAATATGTGGCGGTCAATCTGTTTACAACGGCCTTTAACCCGGTAAATGCTTTTTTTATGACCCTTATGGTAAACGCCAGGCATTTGTTTTACGGATTGTCTATGCTTAAGAGGTTCAAAGATACGGGGAGAAAAAAGCCCTATCTTGTTTTTGGACTTACTGACGAGACGTTTTCCATTGTGTGTTCCACTGAGCCGCCGGAGGGTATTGACAGGGGCTGGTTCATGTTTTTTGTCACATTGCTCAACCAGATTTACTGGGTAGCTGCTTCGGCAATCGGTGGGATGCTGGGTTCAATGTTTTCTTTTAGCACTAAAGGCATAGATTTTGTAATGACGGCCCTGTTTGTGGTAATTTTTGTAAACCAGTGGCAGGCCCAGAAGAATCATGTTCCTGCACTGGTTGGCGTGGGAGTGTCCCTGATCTGCCGGCTTTTGTTTGGAGCAGGTAGATTTATTATACCGGCTATGATTCTCATAATAGCTGTATTTTCGTTGTTCAGGAAGCAGGTGGAGAGGGGGACTGGAGAATGACGCAGAATACGCAGCAGTTGCTTGTTCTTGTTGCAGTTATCTCACTGGGAACAATTTTAACCCGGGCGCTGCCTTTCATACTGTTTCCTAAAAATAAAAAAATACCCGGATTTATAAATTATCTGGGTGACGTGATACCCTATGCGGCGATAGGTTTGCTGGTGGTATACTGCCTCAAGGATGTTTCGGTGCTGGCTGCACCTTATGGAATCCCTGAAGTCGTTGCCGTTGCTTGTGTTGTGCTGCTTCATGTTTGGAAGAAAAGCACTTTGCTGAGCATTGGCGCGGGAACCGTGGTCTATATGCTGTTGGTGCAGTTTGTATTTGCTTAAGGTTTTGGCTATTTTCATTTTTGCTGTTTTCAATTTTTGATGGCTTCTGAGGGGCTGATTTGCTGAGGCTGTTGGACTATTTGAAAAACCGATGCTTTGTTGTGTTTTCGGTGATTATGATATAGATCCATATTTAAGCTTGGTAAAAGGTTTAGCACAGTTAACTAATTATGTCTATTAAACAAATTATTCAAACGCCGTGACTTAATGAACCCAAAAACTTAATGAACCCAAAAAAGTGATGAACACATAAAAAAGTGATAAGTACATAAAGAGCGACAAATACATATAAAGTGGTGATACGGATGAGCAGAATAGGTTCGCAAATAAAAAGGATCAGGGAACAAAAGGGCATGACCCACAAGCAGCTGGGTAAGGCTGTCGGGGTTAATGAAAGCTTTATCAGGGATTTGGAGTCGGGCAAAAGGATAGCAAACGATGATTTGGTCAAGAGAATCTCAAAGGCTCTGGGTCAGGAGATAAATGACCTGATGCTGGCTATAGAAAAAGAAGCGCCGGTTCCAGAAAAAGCTGTGGTTAAAAAGGCTACGCTTGGTGTAAAGCCGCAGGAGAATAAAGTTCAGGAAATGTGGAGTGATGCTTTGGATTCGGTACTGAAAACCGTACCGGTTTATGAGTATGATCTGACAAAAGTCGTAGGCAGCAGGCAGCTTCCTGTGATATCCAACAAGGTTGAGGGATATGCCAAGGACAAGGTTTTTTACCTAAAAATACAGGAAAACGATATGATGGGCTTTAGAATTATGAAAGGTGACATCGCCTTTGCTCATGCTGCCCATGAAGTAGAAAACAATGCGATATGCCTGGTGGAATATGGGGGAAAGAGGGCAATACGCCAGATTAAAAAGCTGGAAGGCGGTAAGCTCCTGCTTATTAGCAATGATGGGCGGCTTTCCACGGAAACTGTGTCGGAGAAAAGCTTGAAAGTGCTGGCAAAACTGGTCAAACTGGAGATCAAGTTATAACTTATTTCCCAGGAAATTACGCTGCCGGAGTATCAGGAATGAGCAAATGTTTTCGCCAGAAGTGCTTTTGAACGGCTGTTCCCGGCATGATAAAGGATGTTTATATCTTTTACAATAATGTATTAAAGGCGTACAGGCCGATTGACGGCTTGCACGCCTTTAATGCTGTCATCATATAAAGCTGCTTTAATTATATAGTGTATTACATGGTCATTTTGCT
>ENA-OWOZ01002210-OWOZ01002210.1-bioreactor-metagenome-genome-assembly--contig:-NODE-2210-length-15169-cov-3.161543_pt1 | contig 15169 bp, 17 predicted proteins | sample MGYA00238140_ERZ651804 | MGnify/ENA primary metagenome ERZ651804 (study PRJEB26910, sample SAMN07631232) | bioreactor metagenome | isolation source: Switchgrass digestor | place: USA: Dartmouth... | reverse complement strand
GAAAGATCTGTCGGAAATTGTATCTTTACCTGTATCGTTACTTATTATCACCGGAATTGCTTATATACCTGGTTATATGAATGCTTTTTTGGTGGTTAGTCTTATTTTTGACAGACAGCCATCTTTTAAAAATGAAAATCCTTCAAAAGATATAACAATTCTTATCGCAGCCAGAAACGAAGCAGAGAATATCGGAAATACATTGGTCTATATTGCAAAACAGGATTATAGCGGTCATATCAAAGTTTTTGTCATTGATAACGGTTCAAGCGATGAAACCTCATCTGTAGCCTTATCATACGGGGAAAATCTTAATTTGGATGTTACCGTAATTAACGAAAAGAAACCTGGAAAATTCAATGCATTAAATACCGCGTTAAAATATGTTACCACAGATCTTGTAATAACATTGGATGCTGATACCTTGCTTCATCCGTCTGCCGTTAGATTTTTGATTGCAAGGATAGAAAGTGCACCTAAGGATGTATGTGCTGTGGCCGGTTCGGTGTTGGTCCGCAACAGCCGCGAAAATATTATGACAAAGATACAAGAATGGGACTATTTCCTTGGTATTGCATCTATCAAAAGATTACAGGGATTATATCAGGGAACGTTGGTAGCTCAAGGAGCTTTTAGCGTGTATAAAACTGATTGTGTTCGGGTAATCGGGGGCTGGCCTGATGCAATAGGAGAAGATATTGTACTGACATGGAACCTCCTGAAACATAATTGGAGGACATATTTTGAACCTTTGGCTGTTGCTTTTACCAATGTTCCAAACACCTTACGTATTTTTGCAAGACAGCGGTCCCGCTGGGCACGTGGAATGATTGAAGCACTTAAAACAACCAAGCCATGGCAGCAGCCTAGTACATATACTAAATACCTGACCGGTATAAATCTGCTTATACCATACCTGGATTTGGCTTATACTTTCTTTTGGTTACCCGGGCTTATTCTTGCATATTTTGGTTTTTTCTGGATCGTTGGACCTGCGACATTACTGGTACTTCCGCTTACATTTATAAGTTATTCTGTTTTATATACATATCAGAAGTATGTATTCAGAAAACTTAATTTGAAAGTAAGAAAAAATGTTGCCGGATTTTTATTGTTTATGTTATGCTATCAAATGATAATGTCGCCTGTTTCAGTCTGGGGTTATACGCAGGAGGTTTTCAGACTAAAAAGGGTGTGGAAGTAGCAGGCAAAATGCCTTAAAAGTATTTTAAATTGTATAGTTGGGGGATTACTTATGGCTGATATTGTTCAAATAAACGATACTACCTGGCGTATCGAAGACAACGGAGTACGATTCTTCTTACTTGCCGGAACCGATAAGGCACTGCTTATTGACAGCGGTATGAATACACCGAATGCAAAGGATATAGCTGAAGGTATTACAAAACTGCCAATAATGCTGCTTAATACGCATGCAGATCCGGATCATATATCAGGTAACGGAAGCTTCGATTATTTTTATATGCATCCTGATGAAGAAGATAATTATAGAGCCCATGGTGGGTTAGGAACTATTGTGCCTGTAAAAGATAATGACGTCATAGATCTTGGAAGCCGACCGCTGAAAATCATTTTCATACCTGGGCATACACCCGGAAGCATAGCTATATTGGATATAAACAACAGGGTACTTATTTCGGGAGATACCGTTCAGGATGGAAACATTTTTATGTTTAGGGAAGGCAGAAATTTGCTTACGTATGTTAAAAGCTTAAAAAAGCTGTCTATGTTTACAGATGACTTTGATACAATATATCCGTCCCATGGCTCATTTCCGGTAAGCCCGGAATTAATTGAAAGGCTTATTGAAGGTGCAGAGCAAATTATGAGTGGGACAGTAAAAGGTAAGATTATAGATATTTTTGATACATCAGCTATGCTCTATAAATTTCCATATGCCGGTTTTATCTGTGATATTCCTGAATAAAAAAGTAAATGGGCTACCTGACATCGATTTTTTCTTTGCTGTTATGCCTGAAGAATCAATGGCAGGAAGGCCTTATTTTTTTGCTTACAAATATAACGGCCGGGATAAAGATCATAAAGTTAAGTTGCAGATTAAATAACCGTTTTTAATATGGCTAAGAAAAGGAATATTACGAGTTGTTTTTGCTTTATTGGTTATTATGTATTAAGACTGTATTAAATATTAGTTAGGGTTGAAAATGGAACTGTTGTTATCGACAAGTATCAACTATTATGGAAAAAAAGCAACCAAAAAATGATATCATTACCTAAAATAGTTTATGTTTATGTATAATTCGACAATTTTAAAATGTATGAAAAATGATTACATTTGGCAACCAATTTGTGTAAATTGATAATACTTATCAATTACAAATCTTAATTAAACAATTAAAAATGCAAAAAAGAATAAAGTTATGCGGTCATAAAATATATGTTATATATAAATTTATTTAAATATATAGATAAATTTGGTGCTTAAAAGCAAATAGTCAGAATGATATGTAATTCGTAGTCTGATGTCAATCAATTCGAATTGACAAGTATTGGAATACCAAATAAAATTGGGATTGAAGATTTAATTCTTCCGGTTGGCGCTAACTGAAAATTACTCTTTAATTTGATATAAATATAATCAGAAAGGGGTTGTGCTTATGTTTCTGAAAAAACTTTTTAAAGTTGCATTGATTTCTTGCCTAGCAGTTGCATGCATATTAGGAAGTATCACATCATTTTCTAAAGCTTCCGCTGACGATTACCTAAGTAAAGTATATAGTACTAAAAATTATGATCAGCCGTATGCAACAGACAGAGTGATTGTAGCTTATAAGAAGGATACGGCAAGCCTTTTGGCAGCAAGCGGTCAGTTAACGGCTTATGAAAAGAATTTAAGTGGTAAATTTGGTTTAAGACTAAAGCATAATTTATCCAGAAAAAATGATAAATATGATGTAAGGCTTTATACCATTGATGATTCATCTCAAACCGTTCTCGATGTCATTAATGAACTGAAAGATGACCCTAATGTAGCATATGTTGAACCTGATTATATTATCCGTGCTACAGATAGAATTCCAAATGATCCATATTATTCAAATCTTTATGCACCCGGTAAAATCAGTGCTCCTAAAGCTTGGGACACCCATACCGGATCAAAAAATGTAGTAGTTGGCGTGGTTGATACTGGCATTCAATATACGCATCCTGATCTTGCAGGCAATATATGGGTAAATCCCGATGAAATTCCGGGGAACGGAAAAGACGATGATAATAATGGCTACATAGATGATATATATGGCTGGAATTTTGTAAGTAATAATAACAGGCCGCTTGATGATAACGGTCACGGTACCCATGTAGCCGGAATAATAGGAGCTGTAGGAAATAACGGCATTGGTGTAACAGGTGTTACATGGAATACGCAGATAGCAGCTTTAAAATTCCTTGATGCAGATGGTAGTGGTTATACTTCAAATGCTATTTTAGCAATTAATTATGCTGCTGAAAAAGGATTTGATATTCTTAACAACAGCTGGGGCGGCGGTTCATATAGCCAGAGTTTAAAAAATGCAATTGACGCTTATAAAGGTGTATTCGTAGCAGCAGCCGGTAATGAAGGAAGAAATAATGATAGTTACCCTACTTATCCGGCAAGCTATACTTCAAGTAACATTATTTCAGTTGCTGCAACTACAAGTACCGATGCTTTAGCAAGTTATAGTAACTATGGCAGAACAAGTGTAGATTTAGGTGCTCCCGGTTCTTCTATTTACAGTACATACATAAATAGCAGGTATGCATCATTAAGCGGTACCTCTATGGCGGCACCACAGGTTTCCGGAGCCCTTGCATTGATTAAATCCTATAAGCCTTCTTTAACGACTGCTCAACTGAAATCACTTATTTTGAATAATGTTGATAGTGTATCAAGCTTGAGTAATAGGACTGTAACCGGTGGCAGATTAAATGTTGCAAAAGCATTAGCAGCGGCTAAATCTAATTAAATCATAAAAAACTGTGTCGGCAATTTATGCCGGCACAGTTTTTCATAGAAAATTGTAAAAAGTAAATTATGTTTATGTTTTTAATAAAAGCTTAGCCGTTTTTGTAAAATTTTTATTATGTTTTAGTTTGTATTGAATTTTATTTTTTAATTATAATAGTATCATTTTAAGAAACATTTAGATAATAGATAACATTGTATGGTGCAGCAGGAATTTGCTGATTTGGCAAGGAAGAAAAAGAAAGATAGAGGATGGCTTAAAGATGTAATAATTAGTGTATGACCATAGCAATTGAGTGATATTTCTGTATTAATATCTGAAATAATAACAGACAATAATGAACAGATTCTTTGTAAACTCCAAAAGCAAATATCGGCTTATAATATGCTACATAATGTAAAGGAATACACACTGTGCGGTTTTACTATTCCAAACGGTGTGTTTTTTTATCTTAAGCAGAGTACTTTACTTATTGTTGAAATTACATGTTAAAAAAATAAATGTCATTTGTTAATATTGTAACATATACTGGGAAAATAATAAAAATACTTACAAAAATAGTCATTTTTAACATTGACAAAAATATAACAATTAAATTAAAATACATACAAAAATTTACATAAATTTAAATTTTAGGAATAAAAGACAGTATAATGGCTTTACGCTATTAATTAAAAGGAGGGATAAGTACTATGAAGAAAACTTTATTATCATTAGCATTAGCGTTATTACTTGTATTCAATACTGCTACATATGCCTTTGCAACTTCTGGCTCACAATCAACAACTAATAGCAGCTTATCAGCAACCCTGACATCCAATGCATGGATCCAAACTATTTCTGATTTGGACGGTACAGGAGAATTCCAGGTTTCTGCCGTCTATAGCAGTACTAACAGTGCCTACAAGAACCCTGACTGGATAAAGACTGCATGGGATTTCTATGCAATTGGTATCGGTGTTTCTATTAAATTTACAGAAAGTGTCAGCTCATCAGTAGGTGGAAGTGGTTACACATCCACATCCTCAGGTTACTGGATCAACTCAAATGGTGCAAATACAGCTTGGTGGAGAGGAAGAGTTGGAGCCACTGGACTTGCACTTTATATTGGATTATATAATACTGCCAGCGCATACAAAGCTGGTGTTACAATGTCAACAACTGTTAAAATCTGATAGATATCAGTTATGACATTGCCTGTAATATGATTTAAAATTGCAGCGTAAAGTCATATACTGTCTTTTATTATATATTGAGGAGTGAGCTAATGATAAAACAGGGTAAAATTAAAAATGTGTTAATCATTGTTATATTGTTTTCATTAATATTTATGTTCGCATTACTATATTTTCTGAAAAATTCTGCAAAAGATAAGTTGGAAACAGTTAAATTGCAATATAGCAAAAAGTATTCTACAGATAATCCGGATGTAGTAGATTATTTTAAGTCATTTATAAAAGATCAAAATATTGTAATGCATGAATTTACCGATGAAAAATCTAATTTAGATACCTTAATTTATTACTATTTTACATTGGAGAAAGATAACACCAACTTTGCATCTATAGCAGAAACTATAATGAATGATATCAGCATCAATATAGATGATTCCAATTACCTTCAATCTAATTTGTCAAATATTGTGGATATCATATATTTATATTCCAATATAGCACTAAAATATGATATTCACAATGATAAAATAAATAATACCATACAAAAAATATACATACCAATTAATGAATACATAAACTCTTTTACTCAAAAAGATATAGGATTATATGTACTAAAATGGAAATTATGTTATTGTTGTGCTATATTAAATATGGATATGTCACCTTTTGAAAATTGGCAAGAGTATAAAGTAAATATTACAAACCAAGATATTTTATCTGAGTATACAAAAGAAATTGTTGATGTGTTGTTTGAAAAAATAATTGAAAATAAGAAAAATGATATAAACGGCCTTTGTAAAAAATACTCAGACTTATATATTTCAAATGTCATTGATATTGACACATATGTTATATATATAAGTTTGCTATCGGATTTGTTTGCTTTAGACAATGAATTAATTTATAGTACAGAAATTTTTAATTTTTATAAAGAAAATTTCTATAGCAGTTCACCTTTTCTTTTATTCTGGGCTTTTAGGACGGTTGAATACTGTAATAAATCTTATAATTACCGGATAAAGGAATTATATTCAGGAACTCCTTTAAGTGATGACGGGTTTGCGTCTACTGCGGCACTTATAATTCCAACTTTCCGCAGGTTGTATGCATATTTGGAAATCTGCCGTTTCCTTGGTATAAACATATCTGATTGTAATGTTAAAAATTGGATTGACAAAATAGATAAAAATGCAATTATGATTGATGATTTATATTATGCAAGATTAATATTTAACGAATATCCGGATTTTGAATATTCCTTAGATAATACAATAGATAATATGATGAAGAAACTTGATCATGTTTCGGTTACAGAAACGAATAGTTATCAATTCTATTCATTTTTGAAGGCATTATATTATTTCGATAAAAACGGAAAGAAATTATATAATAAGTACAAGTCTTATATCAACAGTAAAGGAGATGATATAAATATTATTGAAAAGTTGTGGAGTATGGAGCTCGATTATTTATATAAAGGGAAAAAACCTGATTTTTCTGATATAGAATCATCAATTTTAAATGCCGATGATGAAATTAAAACAGATATATATTATAATTATGTTAATTTGTTACATATTAATCCAAATGATTTGGATGAATTAGTAAATGAAAAAATATTAGCTGAAATTCAAAAATATCGAACTAATGGAGGATATTATAATAATCCTGTTTTTAAGTATGTTGATATATATAAAACTTACCAGATTATGCATGTCATGAATTTTATTCAAATCAATTTATATTAGGAGGGGCTCATATTGGGCAACATACTGGAAGTACATAGACTAAGCAAAAAGTACGGTAATAATACAGTATTAGAAAATATAAATTTTTCACTGAAAGAAAATGAAATAATGCTTATAAAGGGAAAATCCGGTGCTGGTAAGTCTACATTGTTAAATTTATGTTCTATGATTGAAAATCCGGATACCGGAGAAATATTTTTTAACGGAAGAAATATGAATTCTTATTGTGAGAAAGAAAAAAGAGACTTGATAAGAAATCATCTGGGTTACATTTTTCAGGATTTTAATCTTTTTGAAGACTTAACCGTTTACGATAATCTTTATATATATCTATGCGTAGTATCAAAATTAAGTAAAGATTATATTAATGAATTAATTAAAAAAACACTCGATGAAGTAGGACTGTTACAAAAGCTGAAGCATAAAGTAAAGCTTCTTTCAGGGGGAGAGCGGCAGAGAGTTGCATTGGCAAGAACGTTACTTCTTCCCCGTAAACTTGTATTTGCGGATGAGCCGACTGCAAATATAGACGATGAAAATTCTGCCGTAATAGCTAAAATTTTTCAAAAATTAAAAGAAAAAAATACTGCAATTATAATTGTATCCCATGATGATATATTTGACAGTATTGCTGATAAAATATATTTGTTAGAAGGTGGACAGCTGTGTTAAATGTAATTAATGTGTCAGAAATATTTTTAAAATCAAATTTTAAAAAGTTCATTTCATCTATTTTATCACTTGTGACCTTTTTGCTTATAGCCAATTTATTATTGGGCTTTATTTTATCAACAACCGGTGTTCTGTCTGATTCTTTAGCAGACAATAATACAATGCATTTTATGGAGATCTTAATTGACAGCAGTATAGAACGTGACATAGAAGAAATAAGAGAAAATCTTCAAAAAATAAAGCATGTCGAAAGTATTATATGGGATTATTCACATCCGATTCTGCTAGAAGCCGTTAATTCCGATTCAAATGCCATATTAAATATTATTGGAATACCTAAAGCCGCTTTAAAATACTTTGGTGCAGAAACAGATAAAGAAGAATATTTTTTTATACCGTCAGGCAAAAAGGATTTATTTGATATCGGTTCGGAGGCAATATTTGAGGAAGGCGAGTATGTCATAAATGATGACGGTAAACTGGATGCCATTATAACGGATCATTATGTAAAGATTGATGGTTATTATAAAGAGTTTGATTTTGATATGCTTCCTCCTGAGCTGGCTTTAATTGATGAAGCCAGAATGTTGGCTGTTGTAGAAAAAATGTCTCCGGACGGTAAGCTTTATGTTAAGAGAGTGATTTTAACTGTTGATGATATATCGTATATGAAAGAAATAGAAACACAAATAAATAAAATATATCCTGATGTTACAATTCGTTATTCCCTCAAATACAGTAAAGATTTACCTGCTTTTTCTGTTATACTTATTGCCGGTAGCAGTATTATTATTTTATTCCTGTTAATTATTTGTGTTATCAATATAAGAAATAATGTTAATCAGATATTAAATACACGGAACAGAGACATAGGTTTACTGTCATTATTCGGAACTGATGAAAAAAATATTAAATTAATTTTTATACTAGAGTTTGCATTTTACGGTTTCATGGCATTTATTTTTTCTACTGTTTCTGTCGCTTTAATATTCGGATTATTTAAACTGGCATTGAATGTTGATTTGCTGACCAATTATTTTTATTTCTATGTGTTACTTGATTTAATAATCTCAGTTGTGATTTTCTGCCTGATAAGCATAGTCCAAATAAACAGCAGACTGAAAAAACTTAACAAAGAAAAATTATTTAAGGAGTTTTTAAAATGAAAAGAATGATTTTTATCATAGGAATATGTGTTTTTATATTATCAGGCTGTTCGGGGAAAACGAAACTTACGAGTTTACAAAGTATAGATTCAATTGGCTATATTACTGATATAAAAAACGGTAAGCTTTATATGAGTACGAAAAACTTAAGAACTGATAAATCGGAAATAATGTATTATAAAAATTCCTTATTAAAAAAGAGTTTATTCGTAGATGATTCCTCAGTTTCATCTTATCATTTATTAAAAGGAAATAATGAATCAATGAGTTTGTTATTTGATTCTAAGCAAAGCAAGCTTTACAAAATCGACTCTGAAAGAACCAGAATTTTAGGAGAAACTTTGAATTACGTTTTCTTTTACATAATAGATGATGACTATATTCACATACATCAGCTAAATAAAATAACAGGAGAAATAGAATTTACGGACAAAATAATAGAAATTACAGGTGAAATTATTGGATCAAAAGCAACCAGTAATTTTGACACCGACGAATTATACTGGTACTATAGTATGGATGGGAAAACTTACAGGTGCAAAATTAATTCAAATAATTTAAAATTAATAGAGGTCTTAAACTACCCTACAAGCAATATATTTTGTTTAGATAAATCAGGAGACATATGTTTATGCTTATATAATGCAGCAAATGTACCGTATTCTTTTGAGCCTGTTATAATAAGAACAGATTCTTCATCAGTTGAAATTACTTTACTTAATAATGATTTGGATGAAGGAATGATAGATTTTTCACTAATATATAACGACACTTTTTATATGGGGTACAGAAGTGGTAGTCTGTTAACTCTCTACTCCTGGAATCAATCAGACAGCCTAAAAAAACTCAAAGAGTACGCAAATGTCCGTGATATAGCCTGGACTATATATGATGATAAATTATACATATATTATGATGAAAAACTGAGCAGAATAAATTAATTATCAAAATGTATTTTCTGCGGAAGTTTTTAGTAAGCCGGAAAAACTTAGAAAATTTAACCTGAAAGATATATTGTAAGTTGGAAATGATATAACATAGATTTATGTTATATCATTTTTATTATGTATTAGATTGATTTTCAAATACCCTTTAGTATAATAATAAACATATGAATATAGTCGTTTTACCTTTATTTACAAGCAACTATTATAAAAAAGTTAAGTATTAACAAAAGGCATATAAAGAAATATTTAAAAAGGTGGTAAAATTGGCGGAATATATCCTTACCGTAGATGAACAGGACAGAGAAACAGGTTACATGGAAAAAATGGAGGTGCACAAAAAAGGTGTATTACATCGGGCTTTTTCCGTTATGATTTTTAATAATAAAGATGAAGTATTGCTGCAAAAGAGGGCAATAATAAAGTATCATTCACCCGGGTTATGGACCAACAGCTGCTGCAGCCACCAAAGACAAGGAGAAACTTTGACTGAGGCAGTATCAAGGAGAATTAAAGAGGAGCTTGGAATTACATGTGATTTTAAAGAAGCATTCAAATTTAAATATAGGGTAGAATTTGACAATGGCCTAATAGAGCATGAACTAGATCATGTTTTTATCGGTTATTACAATGAAAAAGTATTTCCAAACGAGGACGAAGTGGAAGAAATTCGCTGGGTTCCTTTAGACGAGCTTAAAAATGAAATGAGTGAACATCCGGAGGAGTTTACCTATTGGTTTAAAATTTTAATGGAGCAACCTAAAATGCAGTTAATAATACAGCAAATATCAGGGGTTAAATAATGAAAGTAAAAGACAAACAAGGTACCGCTAAAGAGAATAAAGCATATGCAATACATTGTATAGAAGCAGCAATTAACGGAGGGGCAAACTGGAATATCTTATGTGATATAAATGGGGGTGCTTACTAAATGATATTTTAATAAACAAAAGATGTTATATCCAGATTCAAAGTTGATGTCGGAGTTCATTGACATAATGATTTAGGGTTGGCTGTTGCCAACTCAATGAATGCGGTTATGGCAGGAGCCAGGCAGGTACAAGGAACTTTATAAACTCAGGTTATACCTATTATGCTAAATATATATTTGTAAATGATTTAAAAATATATTATTATTAATACAAAAAAGGAAGATTTAGAAATGAATATGTATTGGAATAGCAAGTTTAAAGAAAAAAAGTTTGTATGGGGTACTGAAGAGAGTCTGGCTTTTTATACATTTATTTTTAGAAGATCAAAGAAAAATAATAATTGATAAAATATATGGAATGCTGAATAAAAATGGAGTAGCGTATTTTATTACATCTTCGGACCAGGACGAGGATTACAGGAAAGGAAAAGCTATTGGCGATCACTTAATCGTTAATGAAAGAGGCGTCATGAAATATTACTACAATGAGGACAGTATCAAAAAAGAATTTCAGATATTTGACAGAATAGAGATAAATACTTTTTCTGAAATGCACACCCATGATTATTTACATGAGCATATCAATTATGTAATAAAATGTATAAAACAGGGGGATAAGATCCAGCGATGTTAAAAGAAATGAATGTCGGAGCCATTGTAGCAAATGATTTTGCTAGGATATTTTACCGTAATGCAAATAATTTGGGAATTTTGGTCCAACAAATAGAAGCAGCATGCGGTAAAGATCAAAGCAAAAAAAATTTTCTAATTGCAATACTAGAGATTAAGGAGTTATAGAGATGAATGTAAGTATAATTGAAGTAAAAGATTCTATTATGAAATCTCAGTTTGCCAAGGAAATTTTGAGGAGTTTGCCGGAGTGGTTCGGTAATGAGAAAGCTCTGAATGATTACGCAGAGGGAGTCGCAAGCCTGCCCTTTTGGATTGCATTAAATAGTGATGAAAATTGCATAGGTTTTATATCAATTAAGACACAATATGGACGTACCGGTGATATTTATGTTTTGGGAGTATTACCTGAGTATCACAGAAGAGGCGTAGGAAGATTACTGGTGTCTAAAGCAGAAGAATATTTAAGATCTAATAATTACAAATACATAATTGTAAAAACTTTAAGTGATATCGTGGAATATGACCATACGAGAAAACAAGAAAATTTTATAAAGGTATTGGTTTTGAAGAATTAATAACTTTAACTGAAATGTGGGATTCTGAAAATCCATGCCTGATAATGATTAAAGTATTATGAAAAATATAGATTATAATCATTCAGACCATGTAAAACTTAAGGCAGTACGCTGATTTTAGCAATATGATATTACATTTGAGCTACAATATTTTTTATAATTAACATATAGTTTCAAGCAAAAGAGAAAAATACTTTGAACTATAAGAATTTCGGAAGTTAACCTGAATTTGAAGGTTACTGCCGGAATTTTTTTATTGACAGTTTTAAGATGAATGAAAATGACTAAAGACAAAAACATCCGATTAAAATTTAATTGTATTATTAAACACCTCAAAACAAAACCGGATATTTAATTAGATGTATATAAAAATATATTGACAAAAATTATTTTTATGATAATATATAAGCATAATTGTTTAGATGAATATAAAAATAAATATATATGAAAGAGGGAAACCCGATGGAAAAAAGAATTATTGAGAAGATGGTAAAAGCAATGAATTTTGAGAAGAACGAAGTGGTTTTCATCAACTTCTGGGGTACGGCTGATGAACTTACAGATCTTTATGATTTTGAAAATGCTATGAAGAATGAAGGGGTTACAGTAAAGGCATTAGCAATTACAGATGAATTTATTCTAGAAGAGGTTGGTGGAAAAGAGGCACCGCTTCCTGAGAGCTGGTTTGATAGGTATGATGAAGCTGAATCGGTTGTGGATATAATTTCGCGCCCTCCGGGTATGCCGCCACAGGGACTTGCAAAGGAAAAGATACCGCTTTTTGGTGAATTCTTAAGAGGCATATTTAAAAAAGCTTCCTCAAAGAAAAAATTTATTCAGGTTACCATGCCTTCAAGAACCAATGCTATGATGGCAGGGATGGATTATGAAAAGTACCGTGACAGAATTATTAAAGCACTTGACATTGATTATGATGAACTAAGAAAGAATTGTGAGAAGAAAATTTCGGAATATAGAGGTGACAAAAGAATAATCAAAACAGGGGAAAATTGCATACTTACTATGGAAACAACCGGACGAAAATGGTATATTGATGCCGGTGATGGAGCTTTCCCTTGCGGAGAAATTTTTATCGCACCTCTTGAAGATAAAAGCAACGGCTCAATTTTCTTTGAAACATTTGCTGCAGAGGGTGTGGGTGTATTTAAGAATGTCACTCTTTTTGTAGAGGCGGGCCGTGTTGTTTCATCCGACTGTGATAAGTTCAATGAATTTTTAAAGACACTGCCTGAGGGAGGCAATGTAGTTGCAGAGCTTGGTATAGGTATGAATCCGAATGTTGACTGTATAGAAGGAGATTCAGCACTTGATGAAAATGCTTTAGGTACATTCCATATAGCAATCGGAATGAACCATCTTTTTGGTGGTGTAAATGAGTGCCCGTTTCACATGGACTTTGTTACAACCGGTGAGATATTATAATTACTTACAGTTGAAAAATCAGATGTATAAATTAAAATAGAAGAAAGAAGGTAAATACATGAAAACAGTTATAGAAAATATGAATAAGTTTTTGGAGCAGAGAAAGGCGGAAGTTCTTGAAGAAGCTGCGAGGCTAATTGCTGACGAAAGAAAAGATGAGAGTAACTTTTTAAAAGCTAAGGCTAACATCTACAATGTTTTCAAGGCTTTGCTTGGTGCTTCTTCTAAAGCCTGTAATGATAAGAATGCATTTTATGCTGATTTTAAAAAGAGGGCGGAAACAGTACCTGCCGTATGGAGAAAATCCCTTGAGGAAGCTTCAAGACATGGAGATACTAAAAAAGTTCTTACAGAAGAAGCAAAGCTATCTGCAGCAGATGAGATTATTGCAAAGTTTGATGAACTTATAAAAATGTAACTAGAATTTCAGAATTAATTATGCTTCTATAGTGCTAATACAATTGGAATATGCGCATGCGCAGGAATGGAGATGATAATTATGACAGAGACAGAAGCTATTAGCTTATTTAAATGCCTTGCCGATAAATCAAGATTACAAATACTTAAGTCCCTGATTCAGGAAGAAATGTATGTCGAAAGGCTGGCTGAAAGACTGAATCTTTCGCCTGCAACGATTTCGTTTCATCTTAAAAAGCTTGAAACAGCAGGGGCGGTTAAGTCACGAAAAGATCAGTATTATACAATGTATTCAATCAATGAAGACATCTTTAAGTTGCCTATAATTGAAATACTGAAGGAAAAATCGGAAGAACTTGATAAGCAGGCAGAACGTGATGCACAATATCGTAAGAAGGTTATAGATTCATTTTTCCAATACGGAAAATTAAAGAGTATTCCAAGCCAGAGGAAGAAAAAGCGTATTGTCCTTGAAGAAATAGCAAAGTCTTTTGAGGCAGGAAAAGAATACACAGAGCGTGAGGTGAATCTCATCATAGCGGATTACCATGATGATTTCTGCACAATCAGGCGTGATATGATTTCAGAAGGAATTCTTGAGAGAGAAAACATGATATACAAGAAGGTACTATAATTATTTTATAATGTGATGACAACTGTTTATAAGGTAATAAAATTTACTTATTATCTTAATATTAAAGGCTTCCTGACTATCTATCAATTAATAATAGTTGGATGCCTTTTTATTTTAATCTTTTTTACTGAATTTTTTCTCTTGTTAATTTATCCATAAGTGTTCTATTATTTAGTTAACCATGATATTTTATAAACTTTTTTATTTTTATGTAAAACCTTATATTGTCAACATACAAATGTTTGGATTCACTTATAATGTCAATATACAAATGTATGCTAATCAAAAGAATGATATGTTAGTTGAATTTAAATTACAAAATTTAAAGTATATGTAATACATCGATGTAATTAGCAGAAAAAATAATACGTTGTGGGAGAGCGAGTATGAAGACAGTGGGTATTGTTGCCTGCTCCAACGGACAAAAGGCGGAATTTATTAATCAAAATGAAGAATTAATCAATTATTTGCAATCGATTGGGAGCAAGGTTGTTCTAAGCAATTGTATCTATGAAAAAAACGGATTCTTTTCCGGTACTGCAAAAGAACGTGCCGGTGAGTTGATGAAAATGTTCAATAATACGGATGTTGAAGAAATATATGATATTTCAGGTGGTGATCTGGCAAATCAGATACTGGATGAACTGGATTACACAGAAATTAAGAAAAGTAAAGCGATTTTTTGGGGTTACAGTGACCTTACAACTGTAATTAATGCAATATTTTCACAGACAGGTAAATGCAGCGTGTTGTATCAGGTTAAGCATTTGGTATGTGGTAAATTTACTGAAAAGCAAAGGTATAGATTTGAAAACAGAAAAGAACTGTTTAATTCTTCTTTT
>ENA-OWOZ01002209-OWOZ01002209.1-bioreactor-metagenome-genome-assembly--contig:-NODE-2209-length-15179-cov-3.242286_pt1 | contig 15179 bp, 11 predicted proteins | sample MGYA00238140_ERZ651804 | MGnify/ENA primary metagenome ERZ651804 (study PRJEB26910, sample SAMN07631232) | bioreactor metagenome | isolation source: Switchgrass digestor | place: USA: Dartmouth... | reverse complement strand
AAAAGCCAATAAGTATGGTGTCACAGCTTACCAGGTAGCCCAGGCCGTGCAAACAGGCCTCCAAGGGGCCACAGCTTCCCAATTCCGCACAGGTGGAGACGAGATTGATATTAAAGTACTCTTACCTGAAGAAAATCGCAAAACCATTGACAGTCTGAATCGGCTAATGGTAACCTCAGCCCTTGGGTTTAATGTGCCATTAGAAGAGGTTGCCGAAATCCAATACAAAACAGGTCCCCAGTCCATTACCCGGATTGACCAGTCCCGGACAGTATCCGTTATCGCTGATATTTTCGGTCGGGACCTGGGCAGTGTAATGGCTGATATTGAAAGGGAAGTCAGCATGATTCCTTTGCCTGCCGGTTATGAAATCGAATATGGGGGACTCAATAAGGAAATGGTAGAGGCCTTTACCGATTTGGCTTTAGCCTTGGTCCTAGCCATTATCCTGGTCTATATGATTCTAGCCATTCAATTTGATGCCTTGCTAACACCTTTTATAATCATGTTCAGTATTCCCCCTACTTTAATCGGGGTGGTATTGGGACTGTTGCTTACCGGCAGAACCTTTAACGTAGTTACCTTTATCGGTGTCATCATGCTGGCCGGTATCGTTGTTAACAATGCCATAGTTTTAGTAGATTATATTAATACTTTGCGCGAACGTGGCCTAGAAAGAAGAGAAGCCGTCTTAAGAGGAGGGCAAACCCGTCTGCGGCCGATTCTTATGACTACTCTGACTACTGTATTGGCGCTAATTCCTTTAACCTTGGGAATCGGTGAAGGAGCGGAACTGTCCTCACCTATGGCTACCGCCGTAGTATTCGGTTTAAGTTTCTCCACCTTAATTACTCTTGTTTTAATCCCGGTAATGTATACTATATTGGATGACTTAAGCCGCAAGTTTAAAAAACGATTTAAGAAGCCTGTAGATGGAGAAACATCAATTGAGGGGATGTAGTCATGAAGTTAAAAAATAAGAAGCAGTTGATACTGGAAGCGGCTTTTGAAGTGTTTAGCAATAAAAACTATGCCAACGCCCGGGTAGAGGAGATCGCCGAAAAGGCCGGAGTGGGCAAGGGTACCATTTATGAGTATTTTCAAAGCAAAGCCCATCTTTTTTTGGAAATGCATAAATGGCAAATGGAAGAATACCTGGCCCGTATGGAAAAGGGATTGTCCCGGGAGGCTTCCCCTTCGGAAAATATTTATATGCTAATCAAAAACCATACTCTCTTTACGAAAAAATTTAACAATATAGCCGGTAGGTTAGTAGATGAGGTGGGTTTTAACACGGAGTTTAACAAAGAGCACCGGCAGGTAATGCTAAATACCTATAAACGGTTGCTCAGCAGGGTAAAAGAAATTTTAGACACCGGAATTCTGATGGGTGAATTCCGGCCCATGGATTCCCAACTGGTGGCTGATGTCCTTTTCGGCACCATGGGCGGTATCTCCCATGCCATGATCCTCTCCGGCAATAAACAAGACGTAGAAGAAGTCAGCCGCACCATCACCGATTTACTCCTAAACGGCATGTTGAATAAAAGGTCAATGTAATATTGAATAAAGCTCGAAAAATATAGTATTCTTTTAGTGAAAATGGTATAATATGGTCAAGTGAAAGAATAGAAAAAAGAATAATCTTCTCCAAGTAAGTTAATACTATTAATTATAATTACTTACTTTCGGAGAAGGTTATGGCAATATATAGAATAAGGAAAAAAGTAGGTGAAAATATGTTGCCGATAAAAAAAGTTAATACTAATAACACAAATGAAGACCATCCCGTTTATATGGTTGCTGATACAAAAAATGTCCTTAAGGCTATTAATAAGAGTCACAAAAAACATGCAAAAATGTTGAAGTTACTTGCCAGATAAATGAAATTTGTATTATTAAGTAAGGAACATATCTATTTAATACACAAAAAGTCTATTGAAGAATTTGGAGGACAACAAGGTTATTTTGATTATACTGATAGTAAAATCGAAAGTATTTTATCTTTACAGTATCCTGTTTTTGGTCATGACAAATACCCTTCAATTTTTGAAAAGGCAGCGATGCTCTTGTATTTTTTTACGAAAGGACATTGTTTTGTAGATGGCAACAAGAGAGTTGGTATTAATAGTGCGATAGTTTTGTTGACTTTGAATGGATATGAGGATTTTTTAAATGATTATGAAGGATATGATAAAACATTGGAAATTGCAAGTAGTACACATGATGAATTGGAAAGAGACAGATATATTTTGGAACTTGCAAATTGGTTAAAAATATATTTTAAATAGGTAAAATAAACAGGCAGTCCCTTCCGGACTGCCTTTTTCCCTTGTCATTGCGAACCTCGGCACTTAGTCATGTCATTACGAGGCCCGCAGGGCCGAAGTAATCCCCTAAGGTTATCATGTCATCGCGAAGGAGCGCAGCGACTGAAGCGATCCCCTTCCTCAACCTTAATCATACGACCGAAGGGAGTCTCAACCTCAACCTTAACCTCAATCATACGGCCGTAGGCCGTCTTTAGGCCTTAGGCCGTAAATTGCCCTTGTTACAGAGTCTTTTGCCTGATAAAATTAACTAGTAGTATCATGTTTGAAATAACACATCTATCCCAAGATAACTCGGAGGTTTAAACAGTGAACATACTAACCAAAAAACAAATCAACTCCATAGCCTATATTTTGATCGCTATCGCCGTACTTGCGTCTCTTTACTTAGCAGTCCAAAGAATCAACATTGAGAGAGGCTACGACCAGGTACAAATCATCGTCAATAATTCCGAATTATTTTCTTTAGCTAATGCTAATAACCTAGAGGTAAAAGAATTAGCCCAAATGTTGCAGGAAAAAGGGGTAACCGGCGTTTTAGTTAAAGAAATCAGCCTAGGAGATCTGGTGCGAACAGGGCAAATCAGTTTTCACCAAGGCGGGGAAGTGAAGCTAACCTCCTTTGGAAAAAAGCTGTCTTCGCAAGTCCCTCTGTCTGAGGCAAATGTAATAATTGCTATTCATAATAAAGCACTGGAAAACCAATTGGTTCAACACTTAACCCATAAATTAGCCGGAATAGAATACTACCCAGGTGAAATTTCTGTACTAACAGTACCGGTTAATCTTCCTAATTCTGATGGTGAGCTGAAAGTAATCTATGATGACCTTAAAGACCTGGGTGTTGGCTTTGACATAGAGAGACTGACTGAATTAGCAGACCTGGGGATGCAAATAGTTCCACAAGTAAGGGATTGGCCTCATCCTAGCCTGGAGTCTTTAGACTTTATGGTAGAAGAAGTCAAAAAAATACCGAATCTAAGCATTCTAATGTTTAACGATGAACAGGTTCCCGGTAATCCTGATAAATTGGCCTATTTAGCTAACCTATTAACGGATTCCCAGGGAAAGGTTTTGGCACCTATGGGTATTGTGGAATTTTTCGATCAGAAGGGTATTAATAAATTCGCCGTTCTTTTAAATAAAGAAACTGTCAGAGTACATTCCATTTCCTTAAACGAAATGAAAACCTATACTCCTCAAACGGCTATTGACAGATGGGAACTGGCTGTAAAAGAACGGAATATCCGTACCCTTTTTGTGCGGTTTTTCGGCATGAACGAGCCGGCCGTGGCTTTAGAAACAAACCTAACTTACTTAGAACAGCTTAAATTAACCCTGGAAGATAATGGGTACAATATAGGACGGGTGAAACAAATCGATTCCCCCCTTTATTCACGGATTATCGTTGGTTTAATAGGCTTAGGGGTAATCGCCGGTGGAGTATTGCTCCTGATGCAAAAGAACTGGAGGTTATTGGCTATAATATTGGGGCCTTTAGGTGCTCTGATTTGGGCAGCAATCCTCTATCTAGACCCCTTATTTGCCAGAAAATTAATGGCCTTGGCCAGTGTAATCGTTTTCCCCACTTTAGCTTTTTTGGTTGTTATGAGGGAAAAAGAAAGGACTCTCTTAGAGAGCGTACTATCGTTACTGCGATTATCATTAATCAGTTTAATCGGAGCCTTATTAATGGTGGGGCTTCTTGCCGACAAGCTGTTTATGCTGAAACTTGACCAGTTTGCAGGAGTAAAGATAGCCCATATCATTCCTTTAGGGTTAATACCTGTCTTAATATTTTTATTCGACGGTGACCCTATCACCAATGTTAAAAAACTTTTAGACAAGTTTATCTCCTATAAAGTAGCGTTTTTAGCCGGTGTGGTTCTTGCTGCCGCTGTCATCTATGTCTTGCGAACCGGCAATGTAGATACCAATTTAGTCTTAGGTATTGAACAAAAGATGCGGGATGCTCTACAAAATATCCTGGGAGTACGGCCCAGAACCAAAGAATTTCTTATCGGACACCCCTTTACTTTATTAATCCTCTATTATGGATTAACTAGGAAAAACTGGGTCTTAATCCTGCCCGCTATTATCGGACAAGTATCATTGGTCAATACCTATGCCCATATTCATACACCATTACTTATTTCATTGGTCCGCTCCTTCAACGGCCTGTGGCTGGGCATCATCTTTGGTATCGCCCTTATCGTTGCCTGGAAAGCAATACTTAGAGTGAGCGAGAAACTAAAAATAAAGCATGACGACTTTCGGGTCTAACTTTTGGGACAGCATGACGGCTTTTGGGCTAGCTTTTGGGACGGCATGACGGCTCACTGGCTATACTGCATGACAGCATGACGTCTTTCGGGCCAATTATTCGGGACGGCATTTTTACTCCGGGGCTAATAATTTGGGTCATTATTGTGCTTTAATGGTAACTAAGTTTCACTATAGCAAATGAAAATTTCACTGGAGCGGTTATACTGAAAATCGGCTAAATAATCTTTGCTTGCCTCCTGCTCCTTGCATCTTGAATGATGCATCAAGCAGATTTGCCCAATTGCAGATGCATCCCTAAAGGTGGGCTTAAAAGCAGATGCATCATGCAGTAAGCCCCAAAGCAGATGCAAATTCAAAAGAATCCGATGTATTACTGTGGTTCAATATAGTATGGAGAGGATTTCCCATTATGAAAAAAATTACCCTTTCCGGCTATTACGGTTTCGATAATGCCGGTGACGAAGCAGTCCTATACGCCATTATCAATTCCCTGCGCAAACTAAGAGCCGATATCCAAATCACCGTCTTATCCAATAATCCAGCGCATACTGCCCAATTATATAATGTCAATGCCGTAAATCGCTGGAAAATAGCAGAGGTTTACCGGGCTATCCGAAAAAGCGACCTTTTGATCAGCGGAGGGGGTAGCCTCCTCCAGGATGTAACCAGCAAAAACAGTATTCTCTATTACCTAGGCGTAATCGGCATAGCCAAATTTCTAAAGAAGCCTGTTTTCATCTATTCTCAGGGTATCGGACCCGTTAATTATAAGCGAAATCGCCTGCTAGTAGGCAAAATGTTAAATAAAGTTCATGCCATTACCGTTCGCGACCCTCAATCACGCCAGGATTTAATAGATATGGGCGTCAAAAAAGAAATCACCGTTTCCGTGGACCCTGTCCTGGCAATAGAACCGGAAGATGTAGAAATTTCTCATGGGCGGGAACTTTTAGCCAGTGCAAACGTCAATAACATTGATGGAAAAATATTGGGAATATCTTTGCGACCTTGGGCAACAGATGAAAATAATTTTCAAGCCATTGCCCAGGCCTGTGATACATTAGCCCAGCAGGGCTGGCAAATAATCTTTATCCCTATGCATTTTCCTAGTGATGTCCAAATCGCAGAAAAAATTCAGAGCCTAATGCGAAACCCATCTCATGTATTAAAAGAAAACTATACACCTTACCAGACACTTTGTTTGTATAAAACAGTAGACCTGGTCATGGGCATGCGGCTTCACTCTTTAATTATGGCTGCAGTTTTAGAAAAACCAATGATCGCCATCTCCTATGACCCCAAAGTAGACCGCTTCATGGAACTTATAAATCGACCGGAAATTTTACCAATAGACAACCTAAAGACCCAACAAATCCTTGACTTGGTACAAAATACCTGGGAAAATAGAGATGGCTTTGTAAAACACCTCAAAAAAACAATCCCCCCCCTCCGCACTCAAGCCCTAATCCCCGCTAGGATGGTGGTGGAGATTTTAGGCCAAGACTTTTTGAAACGTAATTAACTTTGGGGCTATGTAATATGTCCGTGTGTGGCTAATGGGGAAATTATTAGGTCCGTGCCGCTGTGCCACCGTAATAATTATTGAGTATGGATGTGTTTTTTATGTATATAAAGAAATTTGAAGATTTGCGGGTCTGGCAAAAAGCTCATGAATTAGTAAAAAGAATATATAGTAAAAATGAATTCAACTTTCCTTCTAATGAAAAGTATGGTTTGGAAAGCCAGTTAAAAAGAGCGGCCGTTTCCGTTCCCGCAAATATAGCCGAGGGATGTAGGCGGCAACATTCCAAAGAATTAATACAATTTTTAGGTATAGCATTAGGATCATTGAGTGAAGTCAGATACTATTTATTACTTTGTAAAGATCTTGGTTTTTTATCGGAAGATAACTATAAAGAGCTTCATGAAGAATGTATAATTATTGATAAAATGCTTGATAGCTTGATATTAAAAATAAAAAGTGCTAAATAGTGAACATGCAAATGTTTTTCTCGGCGGCACAGTAGCACGGTGGCACGTCAAGGAAGCTAAACATGCATGTTTGCACGTCTATCCCAAAAAGGAGGACCTCAAATGTTAGACATAAATGACATCAAAAACATCCTTCCGCATCGCTACCCTTTTCTTCTCGTTGACCGAATAATAGAACTTGAGCCGGGAAAACGAGTAGTGGGACTTAAAAATGTTACAGCTAACGAAGAATATTTTAACGGGCACTTTCCTGGATATCCAGTTATGCCTGGAGTACTTATCATTGAAGCCTTAGCCCAAACCGGGGCAGTAGGCGTATTATCCATGGATGAATACAAAGGTAAATTAGTCCTCTTTGCCGGTATCGATAAAGTAAAATTCCGCCGGCAAGTAGTACCCGGTGACCAACTGCGCTTAGAAGTGGAAGTAACCAAATTGCGAGGCCGGGTTGGCAAATGCCAGGCCAAAGCTTTTGTAGGAGAAGAACTTGCCGTCGAAGGAGAATTAATGTTCGCTGTAGCCGACAATACCAACAAATAACCATTGAACGCCATGTCCAAAAGAATTACAATAAATAGATGGGAATATTGATAGTGTCATTGCGAGCCCCGAAGGGGCGAAGCAATCCCCTGCAATGTAGGAACTTATGAAACATGAAAAGACAAAGATTACTTCACTGCATTCGTAATAAATAAAAATTATGCATCAAGCAGATTGGCATAATTGTAGATGCATCCTTAAAGGTGAGCCTAAAAGCAGATGCATCATGCAGGAAGCCCCAAAGTAGATGCTTATTCAAAGTTACCCAAAATTATTCAACCTCAACCTTAACCTTAACCTCAACCTCAACCATACGACCGAAGGGAGTTTAATGATGCAACCAATACTATATATACTAATTAGCTTCATCTTAACATATACTCTCGTACCCTTGGTAATCAAACTGGCCTTCAGGGTAGGTGCTGTGGACAATCCTTCCCAAAGGAAAGTGCATACCCAACCTATGCCTAGATTAGGAGGGCTGGCCATCTATATAGGCTTTACCGTCATAGTCTTACTTACCCAGCCTCTGACCCAGCAAATTATTGGTCTACTTATTGGTGGTACCATTATAACCATTCTTGGAATTTTCGATGATATTAAAGATATCTCACCAAGATTAAAACTGGCCGGCCAGATTCTAGCCGCCTGTGTCCTGGTAGTCTATAATATTGACGTGGACTTTATCACCCATCCCCTCGGTGAAGGAATACTACCACTGGGGTATTTGAGTATTCCTGTGACCATTTTCTGGATAGTAGGCATTACCAATGCCGTTAACCTAATTGATGGCTTAGACGGTCTTGCTGCCGGGATATCGGTTATAGCGGCCATTACACTGGCCATTGTCGGGTTTTCGGAAGGACAAATCCTTATGGTAACCTTAGCCTTAATGCTGGCTGCTTCTACCCTGGGTTTTTTAAGGTACAATTTTCATCCCGCCCGGATCTTTATGGGGGACAGCGGCTCCATGTTCTTAGGCTTTAACCTTGGTGCACTGGCCATCATGGGTCTAGTCAAAAGTGTTACCATTATCTCTATCTTTGTACCTGTATTAATCTTAGGTATTCCTATTTTCGATACCTTATTTGCCATTATTCGTAGAATTATCAATGATAAACCTATTTTCAAAGCTGACAAAGAACACCTGCATCATTGCTTATTAAATAAAGGTTTTACCCATAAACAAACAGTCCTGATTATTTACGCTATTAACATATTCTTAGGTGGGACAGCTATTGTTTTAACCTATCTGACAACAGTTCAAGGAATGTTTATTTTAGCCATAGTTTCAACTTTAACCTTATGGGGTGCCCAAAAAATCGGCATCATGGGCCGCCACCATACCTCCAAACAACTCTCCCAAAAAACCGTCGGAAAATAATGCGGAATGGTTTTGCCATTCCGCATAGTTTGCGTCATTGCGAGTTCGGCACTTAATTGCTCTAAGCTAAACAATCAGTTGGTTAAGTGCCGGACGAAGCAATCCCTTTATCCGTGTTATTATTGTGAAACCGTGGTTAAAAAGCAGGAATTTATCGGAAAATGTAGAAAGAATACGTGGGTGAAAAAATTGGCCAAAGTAAAAACACATAGAAACCAAAAAATTAATACCGAACAATTTTTAAACAGCTTTATCTTAGTACTAATCTGCATCCCCTTATTAGTCAGCCCATTTTTTAGAGGCTTATATTTTGAAGGAGAGTTTTTACCAATAGCAATATATATTGCCCTAGTTTTTGCAATATATCTATTCCTATATGGCAAAAACCTTTCTTTATTTTCCAAGCCCTTAGACTGGGCTATTATTGCCTTGCTTTTAGCCTATCTTATTTCAACAATAAACGCAGCCTATCTCAGGGATGCTTTACTAGGAGCAGTCAAAATAGCAACTTACTTCTTACTATACATACTAGTATCCCGCAGTGTTAATTCAGAAAAAAATAAGCAAATTATCTTAAACACTATTTTTGTAACCGGTGTACTGGTAGCCTTAACAGGTATAAGCTCCCAATTAGGCATCTATGAATTTTTCGGTGCCTATGTGGGAGGCAGAATCCATACCAGTCTCCAGTATCCCAACTCCGCTGCAGCTTACTTGACAGCTATCTATCTAATCGGTATCTATCTCTGGAATTTAGAAAATAAAAGTTATATAAACTGGTTATACGGTGCCGGAAACCTTTTAATCGCCTATACACTTATCGGTACCCAGTCCCGGGGTGGCTTTTTAGTAATTGTCGCCGTTCTTTTTCTATGCATTATTATCTATAAATCAGACCGGCTAAGAATGCTGACCAAATTTTTATTAACATTCATGATAGCCTTAATCTGCTACGCCTTGAGTTCCCAGTTATCAGCAGTCTTAACCCTAGGTGTTATTCTTTTCGGTATGGTATGCCTTAACGGAATCATAGAGGTTTTCTCTAAAATAAGCATAAAAAATAAAGGTTTTAATGTGAAAACCATCGGACTTATATCACTTATTTTTATCTTTTTACTCGGTGGAGTTATATATTACATAAATTATTCTATAAATGTTACGTCTGAAGTAAATTTGCTCAAAAACAGTGAATTTATAAACGGAAAACAAATTCATTGGAGTGACAATGGTAGTGGTGGCGATAAGAGGGAGATAGTGAAAAAAGACGGTCTGTACTGGATGAATCTTACAAAAGGGGATAAGGAAAGTGGATACTGGGGTATTAGCCAGCTAGCTAAGGAGTTTAAACCCAACACTTCCTATACAATATCATTTGATGCTTTTAGCAATAGTGAAGATAGCCAATTACAGATTATTGTTCATCAGGTAGGGCCCGATGGTAATAATCCACAAATTTCTGCTATCTTAGATATTGATGGTCAAAAACGATATAGTTATACCTTTAAAACCGCTGATGTACCTGAGAAAGAAAGTTTGCGTATTCATTTACTTCTTCCCAATATTGCTGAGAAACAAGACATTTATATAAGTAAAATTCAACTAGAACAGGGAGAAACAGTAACAGCATATGAAAAAACAAGATATGTAAATGAACAAATAGCAGGATTTATTAATAGAATTAAAAGTATAGATTTTAAGGAACGGAATGTTCTAGAAAGGTTTTATTTTTATGAAGATGCTTTAAAAATATTTAAAACATCTCCTCTTATTGGTCTCGGCAGTGGAGGATGGAAAAATGTATACTTTCAATACCAAAACCATCCCTATTTTACCAAAGAAGTCCATAACCACTATTTAGATGTACTGGTTTCTACAGGTTTTTTAGGTTTCATTTTTTGGCTTAGCATCTGGCTTTTAGTCGCAATAAGTTTGTTCAAATATAGAAGAAAAGAAGAAAACAATTTTAACGAAACCATTATCCTAAGTTTAATAACTCTAGGTACACATAGCCTTGTTGACTTTACCCTATCCTTAGGGGCAATCTGTTTCCTTTTTTATGGCTTATTAGGATTAGTTAAGCAAGATAATATATCTTTACCTATTAAGCTTGATATTAATAATCGTTATTTCCAGTATTCGCTAAATTATCTGGTACTTTTGTTTATTGTATTTTTCGCTTTCTCCTTTAGTGCCGGCGATAATGACCAGATTGAATTAAGGTTAGACCGGGGACTGCCTATTGATGCAGGTAAAGTAGAAGAAAGTGTAAAACTAGATAGACTTAACGCTAACCTTTATGTGGTCTTAGCTGCACGGGACTATAACAATTTTGCTCAATCTCTGAATATAGATGATTTACAAAGTGCGCAAGCCTATATAGACAAAGCGATAAAACTCCAGCCAAATAACCCTTCTTGGTATAAACAAAAAGCAAGGTATCAATTTAGTGAAGGCAACTTTGAGGGAGCTATCGCTCTATCCCAACAAGCAACAAAACTAGCTCCCTTACAAGCCAGCTCCTACGAATTCGAAGCAGAGCTCTTATTACAAATCATTCGCGGTTTAAAAGAAAGAAATGATTCAAGCTATGAAAAATATTATGAATTGTTACTGGAAATACCCACAAAAGCCCAAAAAGCTGTTGAAGTAATCCCGGAAGATGCACTAAACTTTGCCCTAAGCTCGCGACCTGATAAAAGCCAACGCATCCCCGAAATCATCCAAGAAGCCCAAACCCTCATTGAGGGAGAGTAATCTCTGTCATCGCGAGCGAAAGCGTGGCAATTCCTGCCATTGCCATAAAGCAGAACATGAAAAACATAAAAAAATAGAAATAGCTATTTTACCGTATTCAATAAATTGACACCTGATGCATCAAGTAGATTAGCCTAATTGTTGATGCATCCTTAAACTGTGCTTAATAGCAGATGCATCATGCAATTAGTCCCTAAAGCAGATGCGCATTCATAGTATCCCCAATTTATTTGAAAGGAGCCATAACATGGAAGACCAAGAAATATCCCTCCGCGAACTAATCGAAATCCTACTGAAAAACAAAGCAATAATTGCCGTAATAACCATAGTTTGTGTTTTTATCAGCGGCATATTTAGTTTTTTTGTCATGGATCCAGTATATGAAGCCCAGGCAAAACTTATTGTTTCTGACCTTGTAAGTAAGCAACAAAGCTCTGAAGAACCTTCTATCATTGATAGCCTAACTCCTTATCCTGATTTCAATATCGAAAGTTATAAAGAGCAGATTAAAAACCCGGAGATTTTGATGAAAACTATCGAAGAACTCCAATTAGACCCGGAAAAATATACCGTATCCTCTTTGGCCAAAGCCATAACCATCGACCAGACCTCCGGTACTAATATTATTCGGGTTAAAGTAAAAAATACTGACCCAGAGCTTGCCGCCAAGATAGCTAACTCAGTGGCAGTTAACTTTACCAACTTCATCACCGATTTATCTAAAAAACAAGCCGGCAAGTCCTTAGAATATATAGAAAATCAGTTGAAGATAGAAGAAGAGAACTTAAACAAGGCTTTATTAGCCTATCAGGAATTTTTAAAACAACCACGGGGTGTCTCTGAGCTGGAAAGTGAAAAATCTTCAAAGATTTCTTTACTGACCCGTTACAAAGAAGAATTAGCCCAGCAGGATATTGAAATTTCTGTTGTTCAAAATGCTTTGCAGGAAGCACAAAAACAATTAGAAACAACAGAAAAATATATTATTACTAAGAAATCTTTGACTGATGATCCTGTGCTTTTTAACTATGTAGAACATGAAAATGATTCATCGGTTCAGGAGACAATGAAATTACAACTGGAAAGTGAAGAAGTAAATCCTGTTTATTTAACATTGCAGGAAAAAATAAGCGAATTTCAAATAAAATTATCACAATTGCAAGCTACTAAAGCTCAGCTTAATAATGAAATAGCTCAATTACAAAAAGAGCTGGAACAGATTCAGGTAGAATTAGCAGAAAAACAGCACCAGGAAGATATTTTAAGCCGTCAGGTTAATACAGCTCAAAAAACGTATAATGCGTTAATGGATAAATATGAAGAATCCCGCCTAACCGAGTCCAGTAAAATCGGTGAATCGGCAGTTGTCATTTCTTCCCAGGCTATTCCACCACTAAATCCAGTATCGCCAAATAAGGCACTTAACCTGGCTATAGCCTGTGTCTTAGGGATAATGCTAGGAGTATTTATTGCCTTCTTTAAAGAGTACTGGGTGAGTACAGGTGTAGAGGAACAAAAACAAACAATGTAATTTTCTTTTGTCTTTTAGGAAAATCGAGGTGTAATCATGAATAAAACACTTAGAGTATTCTTACTTATTATTGTAGATATTATCTTAGTAAATATAGCATTATATGGAGCTTTGCTGATTAGATTTGATGGGGATATACCTGTACAATCCATACCATCTTTTTATAATTTGTCCCCTATTTTTACACTGATTCTAATATTATGCTTTTATTTCTTCGGCCTGTATAAACGCCTCTGGCAATATGCCAGTATTGGTGAACTGCTTTCAGTTGTTGGTGCAGTTACAGTTGGTACTGCAGTTAATGTATCATTGACCTATTTTATTATAGAGGGGGGCAGTTTACCCTTACCTAGAAGCGTATTTTTATTAAGCTGGCTTTTATGTATATTCTTAATTGGCGGTTCTAGGTTAACCTGGCGTTTAATTAGAGATTATGGTTTGAAATTTCAAAATGGTGATGAAAAAGGAAAAACTGTTTTAATTGTTGGAGCAGGTGACACGGGGGTTTTGGTAGCTAAAGAGCTTAGGCGTCATTATGGTAATGGAATAAAAATAGTCGGATTTGTGGATGATGACCCTGATAAACAAAAACTGAAAGTACTAAACTTGCCGGTATTAGGTAATCGTGACAATCTTCCTAAATTAATCAATAAATTTTCAGTTGAAGAAGTAATTATAGCTATACCTTCTTTAGATGGTAGTGAAATCCGTGAAATTGTATCCCTTTGTCACGAAACCGAGGCCAAAGTTAAGATCCTTCCAGGAATGTATGACATACTAGAGGAAAAGGTGACTGTCAATCATATTCGGGAAGTACAGGTAGAAGACTTACTAGGAAGGGAACCTGTTAAAGTGGATTTAGAAGGGATATCCGGTTACTTAAAAAATAAAGTTGTTTTGGTTACTGGAGCAGGTGGTTCTATAGGTTCAGAATTATGCCGGCAAATTTTAAAATTTCTTCCTGCAAAATTGCTTTTATTAGATAACTGTGAAAATAATGTATATGACATAGAAATGGAATTAAGAAATACTGATCCTGAGGTAGAGTTAATTCCATTAGTTAAGGACATTAAAGATAAAAAGGCAATCGAGGATATTTTTTGTCATTATAAACCCTGTGTTGTGTATCATGCTGCTGCCCATAAACATGTTCCTTTAATGGAGGCAAATCCAGAAGAAGCTATAAAAAATAATGTAATGGGTACATATAATGTGGCTCAGGCCAGTGATAAGTATGGAGCTCAAAAGTTTGTCTTGATTTCCACCGATAAAGCAGTTAATCCAACCAGTATAATGGGTGCTTCCAAACGATTGGCAGAAATAATCATTCAGTATCTGGATAAAACCAGTAAAACTAACTTTGTAGCTGTCCGTTTTGGTAATGTATTGGCTAGCCGGGGAAGTGTAGTTCCTCTTTTCAAAAAACAGATTGCTGAAGGTGGTCCTGTTACTGTAACTCATCCTGAAATGGTCAGGTACTTTATGACAATACCTGAGGCAGTAGAGTTAGTTATTCAGGCAGGAGTTTTAGCTAAGGGTGGAGAAATATTTGTACTGGATATGGGTGAGCCTGTTAAAATCCTTGATTTAGCCAAAAATCTAATTAAACTTTCCGGTTTTAAACCAGGTAAGGACATAGAAATAGTCTTTACAGGTATTCGCCCTGGAGAAAAACTTTATGAAGAACTATTAACTGCTGAAGAAGGTACAACAGCTACAACCCATAAACGTATCTTTGTAGCAAAGCCCAATGGCCTAGATTCTGCTTTAATTGAAGAATTAATTCAAAATATTAATTCACATAAATTCCCAACTAATATGCAGGAAACGGAAGAACTAATTCGCAAATTTATACCACAATTTAGAGCAAGTGATAAAGAAAATATATCAAAAGAAGAACATTTAGAATTAAAATATAATCAGCAACGGAAAAAATAGTCGCCACAACTAATTCAACAAAAATTCATTCTGTTTCAACTAATTATTAACCATTTGTTATTTGAAAGGATTGAACAAAATGCCTAAAAAAATTTACCTTTCTTCTCCTCACATGAGTGAAGAAGGATATGAAATGCAGTACATACAAGAAGCATTTGCTTCTAATTGGATTGCACCACTAGGGGCAAATGTAGATGAATTTGAACGGGAACTTGCAGCAAAAGTAGGTGCAAAACATGCTGCTGCTTTATCTTCAGGTACTGCAGCCATTCATATGGCCCTTAAGGCCGCTGGAGTAGAAAAAGGAGATATTGTCTTTTGCCCTTCTTTAACATTTGCAGCTACAGCTAACCCTATTATCTATCAGAATGCAACTCCGGTTTTTATAGATAGTAATTCTGAAACCTGGAATATGGACCCTAAA
>ENA-OWOZ01002204-OWOZ01002204.1-bioreactor-metagenome-genome-assembly--contig:-NODE-2204-length-15208-cov-3.980900_pt1 | contig 15208 bp, 14 predicted proteins | sample MGYA00238140_ERZ651804 | MGnify/ENA primary metagenome ERZ651804 (study PRJEB26910, sample SAMN07631232) | bioreactor metagenome | isolation source: Switchgrass digestor | place: USA: Dartmouth... | reverse complement strand
CATCAGGATAAAGCTGTCCTGCCAGAAGTTCACAGCAGTGCTGCAGTATCTGGTGATTCTCTGTAAAATAGTTGCATGTATGTTCACGTTCTCCTGGCTCATCCATCCAGTACTTATATTTTAGAATTGTATGTTTGATTTCAGAAGCCAATTCTTCCGTTAGCAGCTTCGAGTTTCTATATTTATACATAATCCTAATAACTGCCGGTAAAACAAAGTCTCCGCAATCTCGTCCGGATTGAATATATTTTAGCGAAGCCATCAAATTATCAGCGTTTAGCGGGATGCTGTCAATTCCCCTTAATTCAAGTTCCAACTTAGCTACTTCATAATAAGCACCTGAAATACTCCTAAATCTCTCTGCAAATTTATTACCGGGTGAAAAAACATCTGCATGTGCAATTTGCAGTAAATAATCCTCGTACCGCTTTTTAAGATCCTCTTTTAGTTTTGACATATTTACCATAATAAGTTCCTTCTCCTTACTTTATTAATTTATGAACTTCTATTAGGTTATTTAATTTTATGGAAGGTTAGGCCGTGTTGCTTAAAAGCAACACGGTAACCCAACATATTAATGAAAAATGAATATAGTTAATTACCTTTCATAGCCTTATATGCTTCAATTTTTTCATCAATAACTTCCTGTCCGCCTTTATCAAGGTATTCCTGTACGTATTCGTCATAGAGCTTATCAAAGTCCCCAGGTTTGCAGGTTATTGTTTTGGCAAACATTTCACTTCCAACCTGTAAAAGAACACCCGAATATTTTGATTCAGCTAAAATTGGTCTGTCAAAACGTGGCTGGTAATATCCATCTTTAATTGACAGATTATATTGATCAATGTAAAGCTGTCTGTGTACAGGATTGGTGTATCTTAATGATGCTGCTTTTACATTCAACTCAGCATCACCGTAGTCAGAACCATTAATTGTTAATGTTGTATCTATCGAAGCTGGTGACATAGCTTTTCTATCACCTTCCGGTGCTTCTAAAGGAATAGGAATACCGTCTTCATTCAATTCGTAATTGACACCCTCTACACCATTTTGCAATGCAAATCTGACATCTTGCCTTGAGATGAAATCCAGGTAGATAATTGCTTCGGCAGGGTGTTCACAAGTCTTAGGTACAAATGCGAAAATTCCGACAGGACTGTAGATTTCCTTTGCTGTTTTTCCTTCGTAATTTTTAAATGGGTCCATCGCTGCAAGTTCTGCTCCAGGTACGTTCTTCTCAAGGCTTTCAAGAATTCCACCTGACCCTAATGGTAATCCACTGTCATTAATAAACGATCCAACCTTACCTTGAGATATCAGTTCTTTATAAGTAGCTGAATCTTTATCAAGTGGAAAATCCTTATTAATTAAGCCTTCGTTAAATAATTTGTTGAGAAAACGCATACCTTCTTTATAGCCGGGTTTTAGCCATTGGGGTAAAGTATAGAACTCTTCCTCAGTCATTTCTGTTATAAATGACTGTAAAAGTGTAGCTGCCGGCCACTCAGGCACAGAGTAATTCATGGTTAAAGCAAATGGTATATTGCTGTCACCAAGATTACCCGGATCCATTTCTTTGAAAGCCTTAAGCATACTATAAAACTCTTCAGTAGTTGTGGGCATATCTAACCCTACTTTATCTAACCAGTCTTTTCTTAGAAATGAACCATACTTAGCCAACAAAACTCTTTTTGCCGGAACAGCATATTGTTTACCATCAAACACTCCATAATTAAGCGTTTCACCGAGAAAATCTTTTAAGGTAGCTCCATACTGATCGATATATTCGCCTATTTCATGCACTCCGCCTTGCTGAATATAGTTATAAAGCATCGCTTCATCATAAGTAACACATATATCAGGTGCATCTCCAGCTGCCATCAGTATGTTTAATTTTTCTTTCTCTTGTGTTCTTGGTACCGGTACATAAGTTACATTGATGTAAGGAAACTCTTTCTTTAGATTCTCTTTGATATAATCCGTATTCCAGTTGTCATCAGCAGGTAATTGTCCGGCAACACTCCTTTCGAATACCTCCACAGTCAATTCTACTGGCTTCTTCTCCTCTTCACTTTTAGTTTCTTCAATTTTTTTTGGTCCAGAAGTATCCACCGAAGTAGACTTACTTGACTCTTCCGTTCCTTTCGAACATGCTGAGAATGATAAGGTTAAAATCAACAGCATTACAATTGGTATTAAGATTTTCCTTTTCAAAATAACTCTACCTCCTCTTTTTAATAACTTTTTTATTAGCTAAACAATCATTGGTTCACACGTTTACAACAGTCTTTTATACGTGTGCCAATAATCATTGCTCTTAAAAAATATCAACCTTTTACTGCGCCAATCATAACACCTTTAATAAAGTATTTTTGGAGCCATGGATAAACTAAAATAATAGGCATCGTGGCAAACATAACACATGCAGCCTTAAGACTTTCAGGCGTAATATTATTGAATAAATCCGCCCCTTCCTGGGTTCTTATTTCAACGCTCATTGCATTAAACACGATCTGATATAGTTTTAACTGCAACGGATATAGTTTAGGGTTAGTCACATAAAACAAAGCATCTTGAAAGGAGTTCCACTTAGCAACTGCGTAAAAAAGGCTTAATGTTGCAAGAACCGACTTTGATAGCGGAAGGGTTATCCTTAGTAGTATCCCGAAATCAGAGCAACCATCTAAACGTGCAGATTCTTCGAGGCTTTGAGATATTGTACTAAAAAAGGTTTTTAATATTATCATATTGTATGTACTTAGCAGTGGTGGAAGTATAAGAGCCCACATGGTATTCAGAAGTCCTAGTTCCTTAACAAGTAAATAATTTGGTATCGTTCCGCCTGAAAAATACATGGTAAATAAGATAATAAGCAAAAAGAATTTTCTTCCTTTTAGTCTTGTTTTAGATAGAGGATATGCAGCACAAATTGTTATAGCCATACTTAAAACTGTATACACTACTGTTAAGACAATTGTGTACAAGAGTGAACCAACCATAGTCCTATCACCAACAACAACCTGGTAGGCGTTTAATGTAAACTCCCTTGGCCATAACAAAACCTTACCTGATAAAACAGCATGACTGGAACTAAATGAAATCGCTATCTCATGTAAGAAAGGTAACAAGCAAACTAACACTGCTAAGGTTACTAGAAAATAAATAAAAATGTCCGATAAACTTATTCGACGCATACGCATAATATTATCTCCTTCCTCACCAAATCCCTTGTTCCCCTGTTTTTCTTGCTAAGTAATTGGTCGTCAAGAGGAAAACAATACTAACCACGGACTGAAACAGCCCTACTGCCGTAGCAAGTGAATATCGTGCAGCTTTTAAACCATAGTTATAGACAAATACACTTATGACGTTTGAATAATCAGCCACCAGCGGATTACCTAAAATATATGGACGATCAAATCCTATAGTCATTACCCTTCCAACGTTTAGAATAAGTAGAATAATTATTGTAGGCTTTATACCTGGCAGTGTTATATGCCATATCTTCCTTAATCTGCCGGCTCCATCAACTTCTGCAGCTTCATAAAGTTCACTGTTTATACCAGTAATTGCTGCAAGATAAATTATCGTGCCCCAGCCCATACTCTGCCAAATGCCCACACTAACGTAAGTGATTATCCAGTTCTTGGATTCTGCTAAAAAGGGAATGGAATTTAGACCTAAGCTTCGTAAAACAATATTGACTAAGCCAGTTTCTGTAGAAAATATCTGGTATACCATACCGCCTATAATAACCCAAGATAGAAAATGTGGAAGGTATACAATCGTCTGCGAAATTCGTTTATAAATTTGATTCCCTACCTCATTTAATAATATAGCCAACACAATAGGGGCGGGAAAACCAAATAAAAGATCAAGAAAATTAAGCAGAAGGGTGTTCCTGACTACTTGATAAAAATCCTTCATAGCAAATACTTCTCTAAATACGTCCAAACCGACCCATTCGCTGCCCATTACACCCTTAAAAAGGTTATAATCTTTGAATGCAATTGTCACACCGTACATTGGTACATATTTAAAGACAATATAGTAAATCATAGGAAACAACAAAAGTATGTATAATGCATAGTCCCTTTTCAGATAAAATATAATATTTTTTGTTGATTTTCTTTGATTTACTGTTCCCTTAGCTAACATAATTTACCTCCTCCCATCGGTAAATACAAAAATCTTAATGTCCTTATATATAAATAAGTATAAGCAAGAATGTAGAAAAGCCAAAGTGCTAACTAAAAACTTCATTATTCCTAAAACTATTCCACACGATTTCAAACCAGTTATTATCCTTAGGTATTGGCCGTACATGCTTCCATTCGGCACTAAATGAAAAATTCTTTTCCATATCGACTGTAACTTCACAAACCATTTTAGATAACTTATCTTCTCCGCTAAGGTATTTAAAGTAATCTGGTAATCCTTTTGCGGGCAAGGTACCATTTAAGTCACAAATCAGATAGGAACCTCTGCTGACGCCACCAGCCTCTATATATTCTTTCATAGCAAAAAGATACGCCACCTGTGTAATTAAAAGATCCCTATTTCTGAATGCATCAGGCAGTTCAGCAGCTGAGGAAATATGAGTAATACTCTCGATTCTCTGAAGCTCACCTAATGCTTCTTTATATGCTTGTTCAACTCCTTTCATAGAACGAAGCAGCGCACCTGACCTTGTCATGCGCTTTTGGATTGATTTTCTTATCTCATATACATTGGAATTCTTACAACTGTTTTCAACAAACTTCTTTGTCATATTTATATATTTTGATATTTCAACAAAATTTTCATTGACAAACTGTTCGTACTTCAGAGGGTTATTAGAATAGTGGTGACATATATACTGAGCTGCTCTTAAGCTTCCTGTCTGTGTCGAGTTTAATGCAGAACCTCCGGGCCTATACACGCCGAACGTTCCATTAACCTCACCTACAGGAAAAAAGTTTGCCAAATTGCTTTCCCACCATATATTTCCAAGAAGTCCACCGTTGCAATGCTGGGAACAAACATCGATTTCAAGATATTCCTGGCTTAAGTCTATTCCGTTCTTTTTATAGAGGTCAATTGCGGGTGCATTCATTTTTCTTAATCGGTCAATTGGTTTTCCAAACAAACACCCGGAATTGTATAGATATTCATACACTTCCTGTCCCAATAGTGAAAAATCAAAAGCGCCATTTTTTATAGCCCTGCGGGGATTATTAGTATAATCTAAAAATACACGTCTTCCTTTTACTTGTGTTTCGTTATAAACCAGAATATCAATTAGAGAAGATCCCTGTATCTTTCGTGCGTCAAAAGGCCACTGATATCCTTTTAAAAATATAGCGTTGAGCATTTCTGATACATCGTCATAATACTCATCAAGGAATTCCCGTTCATCACAACCATCCTGATTGGTGGATAAATATCTTGGTATTACTTGTTGATAAGAACCAGACAGATTCCATCTGAACTTGGTTGACGCAATACCAAACTGTGATTCGGTAAGGTTTACACCTTTTGCACCCGCTTCAAAAGCAATACCCATACTTCCGTTTTGGCATAGAGGATAAACTGATTTATGATACATACCTGCCGGCCCGCCAGTTGCATATATTATATTGGTACAATTAAATATCGTAATGCCGTGATTTTTACTACCCACTTCAGCAATATTTAATGCCACCAATCCAACTGCTCTTTTCTTTCCGTCTTCTTTCTCATTTGTCAGGATACCGATTGCTAGGTAGCCATCAAATATTAATATGGATTTTTGCATTACCTGTTCCAACAGTCTTTCAGTCATAAATTTAGATGTAAGTGGCCCGGCAGATGTAGCCCTTCGTCTGGGGTCATGATCTGTTTTGTATCCCACATACTCTCCGTAACGATTGTGAGGAAATGGTACTCCGATATTTACAAGTTTGTAAAAGCATCGGGTTGATAATGCCGCCTCTATAAGGGCTATATCTCCATGCATAGAACCGCCGTCATAGAGTGTATTTGCCATCTCCATTACCGAATCAGGCGAATCTCCGGCTTGAGTAAGTTTATAATACGTCTGTTTATCAGAACCAGTGTTTCTTGATGTTCCCATATATAAGCCTTCAGTTAGTATAGCTATATCCTTTTGCCCCATATTATAAAGGCTGTCTGCCGCATTAAGACCTGCTGCACCGCTTCCTACTATCAGAGTATTAAGGCTATAGATATCATATTTTATTCCGTTAATCTCAATACTGTCCCTTATCAAGCCATTTGCCCCCCCAACAACAAAACATTAACGGTAGTAATGGCTACCTATAACCGCCTAATATGAAAGCCACCGTCTACATTTATGACCTGACCTGTCGAAAAATCAAGCATCCCAGATGCCAGTACGGAAACTGCATTTGCAATATCTTCCGGGTATCCCCACCGTTTAATGGGAGTAATACCCTGCTCAATTAGTTTGTTGTACTTGTCCCTGACTGTGGAAGTCATATCAGTAAAAACAATACCCGGCCTAATTTCAAATACTCCGATTCCGTATTCAGCAAGCCGGTCAGCAAATAGTTTTGTAATCATGCTTATACCCGCTTTTGAAATACAGTACTCCGGCCTGTTGGATGAAGAAGTATATGCAGATATTGAAGAGATGTTAATTATCCTTGGCTTTATACCGTGATTTAAAAGACTAATCATGGTATTGGCTACAAGTTGCGTCATAAAATAGGTAGCCTTTAAATTAATATCTATCACAAAATCAAAACTCTCCTCACTTGTTTCAAGTAGATCAAGCCTTTCTTTCGGTGCAACTCCTGCATTATTTACCAAAAGGTCTATTCTACCAAATTCGTCCATCACTTTATTTACAATCTCTTTTCGCTTATCATCTACAGATATATCACCATGTATGTACATAACAGGGCTTCCGCATTCCTTTAGCTCATCTATTTTCATCTGGATCTTACTTAAATCTGAAGTACCATTTAATACAACAGCATACCCTTCTCTTGTAAGCCTTTGAGCTATACCGTATCCAATACCCCTGGTTGATCCCGTTATCAACGCTACCCTGTAATCTATCATACTTTGGTTCTCTCCTTTCCTATAACCAATTTAGCCTTGGAAATTACAAGAATAGATTGACGTTTATTGAGCAACTTCCTTATATGCCGACATATATTTTTCTGCATCCCTTACTACACACCCTGTATTTACACCAGCTCTTAAGAGTGTCGCACATTTACTGCATGCAATGCAGCTTTTACTTTTGTTTAGTTCACCTTTGTTAAGAATATCTGATGCAAAGTCGGGGTAAGCAAGAGCCATTCTCCCGAATCCTACTAATGATGTTAGTCCGTTTTCAAGGCTGCCAGCAGCAAGATAATGAGAAAACTGCCTCAAATAGCTATAACCGGTTCCCACTATGAGCATCTGTGGGTATGCCTTTTGAATTTCACCAATACCGTTGACCATTCTTGCAACACCTTCTAAAGGATGTTCTGGTGGCACATAGTCTCCTTTATCGTAAGGCCTGTTCACATGAGGATTTAGGTAGGGTGTTCCCATTGTAATGTCAATCAGTCTCACTCCATGTTCGTAGAGTTTACCGACAAGTTTAAGTGGTTCAGTGAAATCCGGTTTGAGATAATTTTCCCTGTCCACACCCCATCCATAAGGAAATTCTATTCCATCATAGATGTTAAGTCTTGATGATATAATAAAGTCTTTACCAACAGCATCCTTAACTTTATCTATTATATTTAATAAAAACCTGGTACGTCCTTCAAAGTCTCCTCCGTACTTTCCTCTGCGCGTAAAAGCGGATAGTAATTCAGAACATAAGTAGTAATGACAGGCTTTTATATCCACTCCATTAAACCCAGCCCTCTTAGCGAAAAGAGCAGCTTTTACAAATTCATCTTCCAGTTTTTCAAGTTCTTCATCAGAAACTACTTTTGCACTGTCTTCATTTTTGTATTTATCTTCAAAGAAAGGATTTTTACATGCTATTATAGGTTCAAATTTCCCGTAGGGCTTGCTGAACCTGCCCGAATGTGTAAGTTGCATTATAGTAACTGGAGAAAAATCATCCCCATGTTGTTCTTTTGCACTTTTTTTGATAGTCTCTACGATGCTTTGAAATTCAGAAATATTCTTTTCAGTAATTTGTAATTGATTAGGCGAAGCTTTACCCTCCGGTACAACTGCCACAGCCTCAAACCAGATAAGACCTGCTCCACCCCGGGCAAATCTTTCATAACGACGTTTTGTCAGGACGCCCGGGCTGCCATCATTAGTACCGTCGCAACCTTCCATAGGTTGTACTGCCAGCCGGTTTGGTATCTTTATGTTATTAACTACTGCCTCTTTATGAAATAAGCTCATGTCGTTGGAAAAATTAAGGTCAATACCCAGATTATTAGCTTCTTCTTTTACTTCATTGAGGTTTGTGTAATGAAAAGGCACAAAAGCCACGTTATCACTCCATTTACTCTATATTTTGGTACATATTAAAATGACGTCATTTGCTTTTAGATAATCGTAGTCGACAACCATCTTAATTGGTATTATATCAATCACATCTGGCAGTTACTTGAAATTTCTTGACAAAATATTAGCGTTTCTTGCTATAATATAATAAAAAAGGAAGAACACCATATGAATAGAGACATAATAAGTATTCCAGTGTTTCACAAAATAAATAATAAACAGTTTGAAATTGACGAACATAGCCATAACTCACATGAGATAATATATATTGTAGACGGTAAGGCCATGTTTGAAATAAGTAACCGCAAATATATTTGTGAGCCTAATTCTCTTATATTTATCAGCAACTTTGAATCACACAAAATGAAGATCCTCCAGTATCCTTACTCACGGTATTACGTATTGATAGACCCTCAGCTGTTCAATACATTATTAAGTTCACCAATTCTCGCATCCATCTTTAAATACCGTCCGGATAATTTCAGACATGTTGTTAACCTCAATAAAAATGATAAAACACATTTTTTAAAATTAATCAAATGGCTTTACTTTATCTACCAAAAAAACAATATTCTTACCAATGAGTACCTAATGTCGTGTTTAAACATTATATTGATTGAACTTTACAATAAATACAAAAGTGCATTCCCATTATTGCTACCGGACAAGTCGGCGCTAACTATATTAGATATCCAAAAATATATTGATGCAAATTATACACAAGATATCACTTTAAAAGATGTTGCAGATAAATTCTATGTAAATATGTATATGGTTTCACGTAATTTTAAAAAATACACAGGATTTACGTTCAAGGAGTATATAATTCTTCAAAGAATATCCAAAGCTAGAGAGTTGCTGATTAATACCTCCGATACAGTTACAAAAATTTCTATGGATTCAGGTTTTGGAAACGTTAATCATTTTATACGAACCTTTAATACAATTGAGGGAATAACACCTTATCAATACAGGATCAAGTTTAAAAAATTATATTTAGATTTAGAATAACCCCCAGCAACCAGATTAAAATATTTACTATATTTACAATAATATCAATGTTTTTACAGAAGCATTGATAATATAGAGATGAATTTTAGAAAAAAATGTGGTACAATTACAAATGTTTGAATTTTATAAACATAAAACAAGAAGAAATTTTCCAATAATAATTATCTCAAAGCAACTAGACTTTCTTACACTAGCTTAAACCAAACTTATAATAATTCTAAAGTATACATAAAGAGGGATCCATCATGGTGAAGTTGAAAAAAATATTACTCGCAACGAAAGTTAAATTATTAACAGAGTACGACACACATAGAAATGTAATGTTAATATTCTTTCTTTTTCAATTATTTTGCCTTATTACTTTAATATGGACTGCCCTTGCAGGTGAATATTTATTTGTCCTTCTTAGCATTGCTACAATCTTACTTTTGTTTGTTCCGTGGCTTGTAGAGGCTATTTTTAACATAATAGTATCACCTCCACTTAAGATAATCTACATGTGTTGTGCGGTAGCAGGTCCTATATGTGGTCCTGTATATAAGCTTTATTACATTATCCCTTTCTGGGATACAATGCTTCATACAATAAGCGGGTTTCTGCTTGCTGGCGTCGGTTTTGCTATTCCCGAAATTACAGACAGGAATAACGATGCTGCACCAAGTATACTTTTAAGAGTAGTATTGGCATTTTGCTTTTCAATGACAATTGCAGTTTTGTGGGAATTTTCTGAGTTTGGTATGGATGTAATTTTTCATACAGATATGCAAAATGATTCAATTGTAAACCATATAACCTCATACTTTCTTGGCAGGAAATGGGGCAGACAGGCGTTATTAAAAATATAACAAGTGTCAGCGTTAACGGCATAGACCTCGGCCTTGGAGGTTATCTTGATATAGGGCTTTTTGATACTATGATTGATATGCTCGTCAACTTTGTAGGAACCGTTATTTTCTGTTTTGTAAGCAGTAATAAAACCATTGCTAAAGTGTTTATCCCCATAGTTAATTCAGGTCAGATACTATAAATCCTGAAAAATAAAATAGAAGTAAGCTATTATAAAAAACTAAATAAAAGCTAAATATTTATTAGAAAACTATGTATTTTCTAAAAGTCACTCTGCTTTTTCTACTATTATAAGTGAAACAGCATGTGCTGTATGCTTACATTTTATTTTTATCTTCTTATCAGATGACTGTACCACTTGCAACGGCTCAATTAATTCAAGGCAGTCCTTGGATTTAATTGCATTATATTGTGCTTCTGTAGGCCAGTCAGGCTTCCCTTGATTAACCCATTCAGCATATGCATTACTATGGGTTTCATCGAGATAATAATGCTTAACAGTGGCTTTTTCGCTAGATGGAAGATTTTCAACAACAACTTCAACGTCAAACTCGGCTTTAACGTCCCAATCGTCATGATGACTGTATAAGAAAATTTGTACATTGCCATCATCAGAAATTGAGGCAAAGCCATCCAGCTCGGGTTCTTCTCCTGTACCAAACTTATCTTTAAACAAACGCACATCTTTTTTTGTGAACTATGAAGCGGAAGATATTTGTTACCAAGTTTTGCGAACATTTTAAAAAGGTTAAACACCGGCTTATCAATACCCTGTGTAGTAAACGTTCTGGTACCTTCAAAACACCTTTCACCAATAAATAAAAATGCCCATACTAAAGGTCGTACGTCCATATTTCGCTCTCTTGCAATCTCGTAAATCTTGTGGTAAGTACTGGCGACATATGTAGCGTAATATTCGGTGTTTCTGAAGTTCATATTTGCATTATCAAATCTTCCACCGGCAGCCCATCCATCAGGGTCCGCTTCTGACAGTACTATTTCCAAATCTTCATAGCCATATTTTTTTACAGTGTCAAGGCCGCATTCAACCTGTTCAACAAAGTGTTTAATTGACGGAGTCTCCTTTGGTGCATTTATTTTAAATGAAAAGCCGCCCCCCTTTACATGGAAAGTAATATAATCAAGACGTGTCCCTTTTTTGCCTGAATAATAGTTTACACCATTCCGGCAATGGTCTAAAAACTTATCAAGATAGTCTAAACTTTTTAATCCCGGCAATGGCCCGGTAGTTGCCGGCCCACCCAGCCTCGCATCCTGAAGAACTGCATGTACTGCAGCTTCAGTATAATCATAAAGCTTTAAGTATTCATCTAAAGTACCCTTCCAGTAGATAATGTCCGGTTCATTCCACAACTCCCAATACCACGTCAATACTTCATCTTGCCCGTATCGCTCCACATAATGTCTAACAGTATTAAAAATAAAATCGTACCATTTTCGGCCCTCTTTTTTTATAAAAGATTCTTCTTTTGTTTACTATAATCTTTATCCTTTGCTTATTGTAAATTTTTTAACTACCACAATATATTGTATCATTAACTCTGTCAATGTCAATATATATGAAAAAAAGAGGACTTAAGTCCTGAATAAGGGCAGACAATTGTCACATTTCCTGCATATGCTTACCTTACCGAAAAACACATTTTTTATAGTATCCAACAATTCCTTGTTTCTGAAATTCTCTATATTATGCATGACTATTTTTTTCGGCGCAAGGGTTATAAGAGAACTGACAAGGAGGTCATCATAATTTATATCCCCTTCCGAAATCTCGTCAAGCAGCTCTTTGATACATTCGCTGGTTATCTCTTCCTTGCGCTCGTTAAACAGAATATATTTTCCATCGAAGGTGGTATATACATGAATTGCGTTGAATTTCGGCTCCTGAATCTCCACAAAGTATCTGAGAAGTTTAATAAACTCCTTATATTCCCTTTCCATGAGAAAGTTATCCACTGCCTTGTCAACAATGTCTTCCAGGTCCCGGGTATAATCTTTAAGCCGGAAATTCACAAATCCGTCAAGAATCAGGTTGTTTGAGCTTTCAAAATAATCCATGAGACGTTTAATTATTATATTCCTTCTTCTTATGCGAAATAAGCTGTTAATCAGGCTGTTGTCCTCATTTTTCATTATTTTGCGAACAGATTTTTGTATTTCATTTTTTTCCCGGGCGTTGAAATAGCAGTAATTTGTGTTAATTACCCTACTAATGAGCTTATCCTCATATTTATTAATAATATAATCAGCCAGTATCGCTGATATCTTTGAAATCAAGGCATTGTAGTCCTGTACGGGCTTTCCGGAGCCGTTTTCACTGTCAATCCGGCATACTACAGAAACAGCCCCCTCCATGTCCACCCTGTCAACTTTAAAGTCAGAATTACTGTTGCATTTTTCTAATTTATTGGAAATAAAATGGACTATCTCCTCATCACTGTCAACTACTCCGATACTAAGGTAAGGCATACATATCACATCCCTTCAAAAGTAGTATACGTCTTTCGCTGTCAAATATCCTGTAAGCTCATGCCACGCTTTTATCCGCGCTTTTTCATTTATATTATATGTAGTTTGGATAGGTAAGTTACTACCTATTAATTTTCCAGCAGCGGCAACAGTGAACCAACGTCAGTGATTTCGCCCGACGAAAGGGATACAACGGACATGCCCTTTTCTGCCAGTCTTTGCAATATTTTCCCTGCGCCCTTAAGGGTTTCCACATTACCAGTTAAAGCCCAGCATTTTGGACCAAGAAGGCAGGAAGCCCCTCCGATAAATCCGTGATCCAGTCCCGGCAATTTTATGGCCGTTTCATCTTCCAGCAATATAACATCTAGGCCTTTCCTTTCAGCAGCCTTTAAAATTCCCCTGTCGCCGGTGATAATACAGTTTTTGTCAACAACTGAAACAGAACATTTAGTATAACCCTGGTTTACATGCACAAATTCTATACCTTTTTTCATCAGTTCCCTTTTCAATACGGGGTCAGTGTATTTTGTATTGTGAAAAGCCAGGCCGCCGGCAATGGCCACATTATAGGCAATATTATGGGGGTATCTGTTGCCGGGACAAGTCTCGCCCATAATAAGATTAAAACCCCATGCAGCCAGTTCATTAAGAAATTCCCTCTCGGTGCCAGGTGCACAGACTAAATCATACCCCCCGGTATGGCAGATAACCATATCTGGATGACAGGACACCGCTTCATATAACATGGCATGCTTTCTTGTACAAACCAGTTTTATACCCATGCCAGCCAGCTTCTTCCTTATTCCTTCACTGATTCTCCCGTCAGCCACAACAAGTTTCACATTTTTTTCAGGAAGATTCGGTTTTAGCAATGCAGTATAATCCATTTTTAATACTCTCCAAAATTTAAGTAAATAAACTTGTAAATCGTCACAAATTTTCACTTGTTAACATACTATACTAAAGAAAGTTAAAAATCAAAACTCATAAACTTGCCATAAAAACATTAACGAATAAAAGCGACTGACTGCCATTATTTTCTGTAATGGCGGTTTTCAGATAAACCGCGCTCTTTCAGGGAGCGCGGATTTTTTACGCAAAATATTATGAATGATAAATGCTTAACCGGCAAATACTAAGAAAAAAATTAAAGGAGATGTTTTTTATGGAAAGGACGCCAATAGACAGACTGGCGCTGGTTCTGGTAATAATCGGCGCACTGAATTGGCTTTTGGTTGGTTTATTCGAATATGACCTTGTAGCATCTATTTTCGGAGGCCAGGATGCCCTTGTAAGCAAAATAGTATACACGCTGGTAGGCCTGGCGGGCATATATTCCATAAGTCTGTTGTTCAGAACAGCAAAAAGGCCTGTACAGGAAGAATAAAAATTCAAGGCCAGGTATTTTCTCGAAAGTCACGCAAAATTTACGCGTGACTGATTTTTTATGACCGGATGATACAGTTTTCAGTTAATATACGGGTTCCCATGAATAAGCCTTCCTTACCAGGAATATGCTTTAGTGAAAATCCCTCAGGAGGAAGGTTTATGTATACTTTTCTTATTGTCTCATCTGTCCTGGCGGTATTTATAACTTTAATTCCCGATATATTTCCGTACTGCTCCTGCTGCCGGAAGAAAAAATTCAGGCCTTTTATCAAGCTTCACGTACCTGTTTCCTTCAAACTGTGGTATGGAGGGTACAAATCAGTTTGCAGGAAATGCTGCCGGAAGTATTACATTAACTCCATTGATGACCTGAATAATGTGCTTCGCTTAAAAAAATACACAGAAGCCAAGATAAAAAGTGAATTCTAAATGTTATAATATTATATGGTTTGTTACCAATTAACTTTAGGAGGAAGCCTTAATGTCAGAAAAACTGATGAAATATGACGTGGCAATCATCGGCGGAGGTGTCGCCGGAATCTTTGCAGCCATTGAGCTTACAAATCTTGCGCCTTCCACCAGGATAGTCCTGTTGGAACAGGGAAATCCTATACACAAGCGCAGCTGTCCTATAGTAAGCAAACAGACCAGGCAATGTGTAAACTGTCCCACCTGTGCCATAATGAAAGGTTTTGGTGGAGCCGGAGCATACTCTGACGGAAAATTCAATTTCTCCACGGAATACGGCGGCTGGCTGACAGATTATTTACCGCCTGAAAAAGTAATGGAGCTTATTGAATACGTGGACAGCATAAATGTAAAATTTGGCGCCACAGAAAAAACATATTCCACCAGTACGCCACGAGCCCAGGAAATAGAGAAAATCGCCCTTCAAAATGACCTTCACATACTCCACGGCTCAGTTAAGCATCTGGGAACGGAAAATAACATGGTTATCCTGAGAAAACAGTATGAGTATCTCAACGAGCTTATT
>ENA-OWOZ01002203-OWOZ01002203.1-bioreactor-metagenome-genome-assembly--contig:-NODE-2203-length-15209-cov-3.448784_pt1 | contig 15209 bp, 13 predicted proteins | sample MGYA00238140_ERZ651804 | MGnify/ENA primary metagenome ERZ651804 (study PRJEB26910, sample SAMN07631232) | bioreactor metagenome | isolation source: Switchgrass digestor | place: USA: Dartmouth... | reverse complement strand
ATAGTCCTGCTCCTCCAACCTGTTTAGCAGGTATGTTTCTTCATCAACGCTCAACGGCGGCGGTAATGCTTCGCTCCCTCCGATGTAGTGGACAGGATGTACTACGTTTTTCCTGAATCTGAACATCAGCTTGTAAAACAGATTCAAATACCTAATCCTAAAAAACAGCCTCATTTTTGCAAATATCTTCATTTAAAATCTCCTTTCACTATCTTGTCTATATAAGTTCAGGATTCATTAATGCCTTGTACTGCTCATTTCTTGACAATGCTTTGTTGTAAATGCCGACTATCACATCCCGCACACCCTTCTTTCCCTCATCTGCTCCAATCTCGATATAATCAGGTTTGAAACCGATAAGCATGCCATTTTCTCTGCCGAGAGATGTAAAGGGGATCAGCCGGAATCTTGAAAACCAATTAGACCCGGATATTGTAGCAGTAACTGAATTCAGATCGTTTTCCGAATCATTTTCAAAGATTTTCCTTATATCTTCTGGCAGCAGATCCTTTATTGCCGAGAATTCAACGACTACTACAGGCATATTCGTAAGCGGATCATGAAGCGAGTTGCCCGTGTCCACAAGGGCTGGCAGCTCTGTGGCTTTATTGTCAAATGCAATGCTGATTTTCACCAGCAGCTTTTCCTTGAGGAATCTGCTGTGAACAGCATCCCACACAACTCTGAGGATGATCAGCGCCAGTGCCACTGCAAGCAGGAGCTCAGTCCATGTTGTATTCAGAAAGGATAAAGGTGATATAAGGACGCCGTTTTTTATAATGCCCCAATCTCTGTTGAAAAACATTAGTGCAAAACCTGCTCCGGCAAAAAGGAAAGTTGTTGCGTAGAATATTGCCAATGTTTTCAGGAACACTGATATTTTTCTGAAGTTGAATGCAACTGCCACCATCGCTATTGATAAAAGAAATTTTGAAAAAACAGTGGCGTATACTTTAATATCAGGCAAAAGCAGCATCAGCACAAGATATACCGTACCAAGAAGAGAGCCAAGAAAAAGACGCAGACTGGCAGCTTTGTTCTTTGAGAACTTGGATGTGACCAATAGTATCAAATAATTAATTACTATATTTTCAAGGGCAACGATATCAAGATAAATCTCCACCGTATTACCTCACAAAAGCTGTTTTGTCAGACATCCCCTATTTTACATATATTCATATGCCTGTACTTTTATGAATCAGAATGTAATTAAATTATATTTTAAAGCTCGTGATTTTTATGTCATATGACACTGTAGAATTAAGGTATTTTAAGTTGACTTTAAGGTCATGACGGGAGTTGTATTAATCTTTCTATGGTTATACATTCGGAATTTTCTTGGGGACATTTCTTCTTTTGTTCGCTTTATGCAATTCCTATGCAACTGATCCAAATATGTATTTGGTAAACTATTGCAATAGTAGTTATGATTTAGATATACCGGCTAAAATCAAAACGAAGCAAAACAAAGGACTGTCCCTCTTTAAACAGACAATGCTGAAAGCCTGTCCCTCAGTGGTGAACTCATGCTGAAGGACTGTCCCTGTTACAGGAATTTCTCACTGAAAACTGCTCTAATGAAAAACCGTCTTGCATAGCTGCTTCGTTGAAGGACTGTCCCAAGATGCAAAACTGTCCCGACAAAGGACTGTCCCGATAACTGCTCCGATGGAGAACCGTCCCTGTTAGATGTTCCGTTGAAGGACTGTCCCTGACGCGAGCTCTCTTCCAATAATTGGCTTTGCTGAAGGACTGTCCCCCGACGAAGAACTGTCCCGGACAGTTGCATCAAAAAAGCCCTGAGTTAACTCAGGGCTCTTATATTAAGCATTGCTATTTAAATCTGTTCTTTCTTAAGAATGTAGGTATTTCAAGCTCGTCCTCTGTAACCTCGGTGCTGACATGACGCTTTACTGGCTGGGGTTCGGGTTTTGCAGGAGTTTTCTCATTTACCTTATTGTCTATCTTCCTGATCACCGGACCTTGTTCAAAACCGGTTGCAATAACAGTTATCAAAATCTCATCCTTAAGATTTTCATCTATTACCGCACCAACGATGATGTTAGCATCCGGATCCGCAGATTTCTGTACAAGCTCTGCAGCCATATTTACCTCGAACAGCCCAAGATCTGCTCCGCCGGTGATATTAAGCAGCACTCCTCTTGCACCATCTATCGAAGTTTCGAGCAGCGGGCTCTGTATTGCCTGCTTTGCAGCTTCTTCGGCCCTTCCGTCTCCGGAAGCTCTGCCTATACCCATGTGTGCAAGCCCTGTATTGAGCATGATTGTCTTGACATCGGCAAAGTCGAGGTTAATAAGACCGGGTACAGCTATAAGGTCCGATATACCCTGAACACCCTGTCTCAGCACATCATCGGCCATCTTGAATGCATCTATGATGGATGTTTTCTTCTCGGCAACCTGCAGTAACCTGTCATTCGGGATCGTAACAAGGGTGTCAACCACACTTTTCAGCTTCTCGATACCCTGTTCCGCATACTGCATTCTCTTACGTCCTTCGAACATAAAAGGCTTTGTTACAACGCCGACAGTCAGGATACCCATTTCTTTCGCAATCTGCGCTACTATAGGCGCAGCACCGGTACCTGTTCCGCCTCCCATTCCTGCTGTAACGAATACCATATCTGCACCCTTAACAGCCTGAGCTATCTCTTCCTTGCTTTCTTCAGCTGCTTTTTCGCCGATATCAGGGTTTGCTCCTGCACCAAGTCCTTTTGTAAGTTTATCTCCTATCTGAATCTTAGTGTTTGCTTTGGAAAGAAAAAGTGCCTGTTTATCAGTATTTATTGCTATGAATTCAACACCGCGAAGACCGGCAGTTATCATCCTGTTTACGGCATTGTTGCCTCCGCCGCCGACACCTATGACCTTGATCTGGGCAAAGTTTTCCATATCAATATCAAACTCCAGCAAATTGAATCCCCCTTCGTCATTGGTTTGGCATTACTTAAATAAAATAATATCTTATTCCATCCATTAAAGCAAGATAAGATTTATCAAAAAGTAGGGGCAATGTCGCAATAACTGACTAGAACAACTTTTTAAAAAAATTAATAATTTTTTCAAAAAATGACTCTACATTTTTCGTATTTTCCTGCTTTCTGACTTTAATCTCAGTTGCCTTGCTGCCACACTTTTTAACACTGGCAACGTACTTTATTATACCTGCTGAAACAATGAACTCAGGCTTTAAAACTCCTGGTATCTGCCCTGCCTGAACGACTCTGACCGGAAGTTCAAATACTTCCTGAGCAAGCTGCTTGCAGCCGTCTACATATGATATGCCGGCACCGGTCATAACTACACATCCCTCATCCGGGATGACGATGCCTGCCTTGTCAAGCAGCTTCTTTGATAATGAAAATATTTCAAAGACTCTTGCTTCAATGATCTCAACTATCTCTGAAACTTTTACGTTTTTCTTTTTATTCTCATTAATATCTAAAACGGAAATCTCCTGATCGTTTTTTATCAATGAAGTCAGTGCAAGTTCGAACTGTCGCTTGATTTTCTCGGCTTCCATATTAGAGATCCTGAGACCGATGGCAATATCGTTCGTTACATGATCTCCTCCGACAGGTATCGAATCATAAAATACAAGCCGCTTGCCCTGAAATACCGATACATCCGTAACATTTCCGCCAATGTCCAGAAGCACAACACCAATGTCACGTTCGTCCTGGGTCAGGCTTATTTCCCCTGTGGAAAATGCCTCCGCCACGATGCCGTCCACCTTGATGCCCGCTCTTTCCATACTTTTGACGATATTCTGAACTGAAGTGATCTTTCCCACAAGTATGTCAGCATCAACTTCCAGTCTTGTGCCGACCATTCCTTCCGGGTCCGTTATTTCATCATAACCGTCTATTATGTACTGTCTTGGTATTACATCTATGATCTGCCTGTCCTCCGGGATTTCGATATCACTGACCTTGCCCAGGATATTTTCAAGATCATCCCGCGATATTTCTCTTCCGTTTATACTAAGCCAGCTCTTATTATTAATAACGTTGACATGCATTCCGTGAATGTTGACATAAGCAGAACCAACCTTCATGTTGGCATCTGATTCAGCCTCTTTCACAGCTTCCCTGATACTTGCTGCGGTGCTGTCAATATCCACTATAACACCCTTTTTCAGTCCGCTGCACGTAGCCATTCCTCTGCCTGCTATTTCAATCTGAGAATACTTATTCACTTTTCCGATAAGTGCGCAAACTTTTGATGTTCCGATGTCAATGCTTACAATCAAATCACCCACGGAAATGACCCCCCACAAACTATATATTATCTTTTTTATCTGACATATTCAACATATATCTTCGAATTACTGCGAAATTCAGGAAAATTCTGTTACCAAAGGCGAAAATTGCCGCAAGGTACAGCTGCAGTCCCATCTGATCCCCTATATAAGCCAGTATTGCGGCAAGTATAGCATTGCCGAAAAAACCTGAAATGAATATCTTCATGTTGAATTTGCCCTGCATAGTCGCAGCAGCTCCCCCAAATACCGAGTCCAGTGCGGCAAGAATGGCAACTGCCATATATATGGAATATTGCTGGGGAATGTTAACAGGAATCAAAAAGACCCCTATCAGTATTCCTATAATCATGCCCAAAATTGGTAGCATATCTATTACCCTCCCGTTTCCGGAGTAAACACAGGATCATTTCCGGCAGAAAAGTCCAGTGTACCCCTTTCTGTTTTCTTTATATTTTTAATAAATATGCTGGATGCAGCATTTAATTTATAATGCAGGTCTTCAGCTTTACCCAGTTTGACTTTGATTCTTGACTGAAGCGAAACGACGATATTTGACAAATCGCTTACATCAATATAGTCAACTTCAGGAAGCAGCTTGTCCGTATTCGTGCTGTCAACTTCTTTTATTGTATCAAATACTTTGAAAGCTGATAAGAGCATTTCATCAGGAATATCTAATTTTTTGCCTAATTCGGCAGAACCAGGATTTGACGTCTTGATTACTGGTATATTGCTGTCTTCAGGCACGTTATCGTCTTCAGGCATATTACCGTCATCAGTTTCAGGATTTGCACCAGAATCAGTTTTTGCTTCTATTGCAGGATCTATTTCGAGAAGATATCCATCCTTGTCGATAAGCAGCTTTGTGTCCATGATATCGATAAGCGCGGCAGGTTCACGTTCAGTTACTTCAATACTGATCGTCGAAGGAACAACATACCTGACTTTCGCTTCTTTTATATACGAACAGTTTTCTAGAATTGCGTTTTCTGCATCACCGATACGAAAAATCCCTGTCCTGGATTTACTTGAGAACAGCAACCTGAATCCATTACGGCCCGTCCTTATACCCGACGCAGCTGCAAGGGCAGCTGCGTCATAACGGCTTGTTCCCCGTACTTTAAAATCCCTGATATTAAAGAAAGGTGACAACGCTGCATATATAATGGTAATAGCAAACAATGCAGTCACAAGAAAGAATCTGACTGCCCGCAGTATCCTCTTCACCCTTCTTTTTCTTTTGCTTATAACGTATGCAGGCTCTTCCTGCATTTTTTTAATCCTGTGTACCTTCATGCGGTTCCCCCTGACCATCCTGTACTTGCGAGTAGATCAGGTCTTTAATGATCCTGTTGATTAATCGACCCTTTGGATCGTCGCTCCTACCATGCTAAGTTTCTTTTCTATGCTTTCATATCCTCTGTCAATATGCTTGATGTCTGATATAACAGTTTCTCCTTCTGCAGCAAGTCCTGCCAGAACCAGTGCAGCTCCTCCCCTGAGATCACGTGCATAGACATTTGCGCCTATCAGTTTCTTTACTCCCTTGATAACTGCGATACGCCCTTCCAGCTTGATGTTCGCACCCATTCGCAGCAATTCGTCAACATGCTTATAACGGTTTTCAAACACAGTCTCGACTACTATGCTCGTACCTCTGGCAATTGTCATCAAAGCTACCAGCTGAGCCTGCATATCTGTCGGGAATCCCGGATAAGGCAACGTTCTGACGATATCTACTGCCCGTAACCTGGCTGGTCCGACAACATGCATCGTACTTCCCCTTATGCCGATCCTGCACCCGCTCTCTCTGAGGATAGAGATTATTGAACTCAGGTGCTCCGGTATTACGTTTTTCAGCAGCAGCTCTCCTCCTGTTATCCCCGCCGCCGCCATATATGTACCTGTCACTATGCGGTCGGTGATTATCGTATGCTCTGTATTCCTTAGCTTGTGTTCACCGCCCATAATCCTAATGACGCTGGTTCCTGCCCCGGTAACATGTACTCCCATGGACTGCAGGTAATTCTGAAGATCCAGAATCTCAGGTTCTTTTGCAGCATTTCTTATAATGGTCTCCCCGTCGGCAAATACTGATGCCAGCATTATGTTTTCTGTCGCACCGACACTGGGATAATCCAGCTGGATTTCGCACCCTTTCAGCTTCTCAGCTTCACAGTATATGAATCCCCGCTGGGCATCCTGCACCTTTGCGCCCATATTTCTCAGAGCCTTCAAATGCAGGTCAATCGGTCTTGGGCCTATTTCGCATCCACCCGGATGCGTAACTTTTCAGTCACATACGCCGTACTTCATCTTTTGTCCATCTCTAATTCTACCATTGACTGTAAATCGTATCAACTTAATTATGTACTGTTTAGAGCTAATATAACATCCTTTCGAGGGACAGTTCTTCCAAGATTTTTAGCTTTTTTAGCTTTTGCGGGACAGTCCTTCTATTGGCTCGAGAGATTGTCCCTTCTGTTTGGTGACAGTCCTTCTATTAGCTTGAGGGACAGTCCTTATGTTGGGGACAGTCCTTCTATTTAGGGGCTGGTCTTTCAACGAATGCGTTATCACCTGCGTCATCCATGCATAAGCTGCAGATTCACACTAATATTCTACTAACATGCATTGATGGTTTTGAAGCAACTAATATTGAAAACTGAAATCTTGTATACTATGATTATATAAAAACAGCAGGAAAGGATCGCTTGATGCGGTTTATGCCCGCATCACACAGGATGGTTTATGGCAAAGGTAATTCTGCTTAAGGGAAAAGAAAAAAGAGTTTTATATGGTCATCCATGGGTCTATAGAAGTGACATTGCCGATGCAGATCCAGATGCACTGCCCGGCGAAGTAGTCGACATATACAGCAGCAGAAACGTTTTTCTGGCTCGTGGATTCTACAATCCAGGTTCTCAGATCGCTTTGAGAATACTGACTTATGAGCATGAGGCAATAGACTACGGTTTCTTTTACAAACGTATACAGGCTGCATGGGAATACCGCAAAAAAATCGCTGACCTTAACAGCTGCAGAGTTGTTTTCTCAGAGTCTGATTTCCTCCCCGCACTTGTGGTGGACAAGTTTTCTGATGTATTGGTACTTCAGACTTCGGCTCTTGGAATAGAAAAGTATAAGGAACAGCTGGCCGATATTTTGATGGACATAATCAAACCTTCAGGAATATACGAACGTAATGATATAAAAACTCGCGAACTCGAAGGTCTGGAGCAGAAGACAGGATTTTTACGCGGCAGCTTTGATACAAATGTAAAAATGACAGAGAACGGAATTCATTTTATCGTTGATGTTGCCAATGGTCAAAAAACAGGCTATTTCCTTGATCAGAAAGAGAACAGGGCTGCCATAAGGCCTTTTGTAAAAAATGCAAAAGTGCTGGACTGCTTCTGCCACTCAGGTTCATTTTCTCTCCATGCAGCAAGCTATGGAGCTGCAAGCGTTTTAGGACTCGATATTTCCGAACATGCCGTTGATACTGCCACAGCAAATGCACGTTTAAACGGTCTTGACAGCGTTTGCAGTTTTAAGAGCGCAAATGTTTTCGATAGATTGAGGGAATATGATGATCAGGGCGAACGTTTCGATACTATTATTCTTGACCCTCCTGCCTTCGCTAAAAACAGGGCCTCAGTAGAAGGCGCTGTGCGTGGCTATAAAGAGATAAATCTCAGAGCCATGAAAATTATTGAGAGCGGGGGTTTCCTCATAACATGCTCATGTTCGCATCATATCGATCCCGAGATGTTCATGGATATCTTGTACAATGCCGCAATTGATTCCAGGCGTAAGGTAAGGCTCGTGGAATACAGGTCACAGGCTAAAGATCACCCTGTATTGCTGCCGGCACCTGAGACGGAGTATCTTAAGTGTGCAATACTGCAGATAGTGTAATAGTTATGACTTGGTATATGCCAGACACTTTATTCTCATAAAAAGTGTCTGGCAGCAATGTCCCATCTTATGTCTATTTGCTGCCGGAATCGGCCGGGATTGGATTCGCATGGATTTAGCCCGTACATTATCTGAAACCCCGTGCATTGTGCAGTTCCAATCTCCGGCTGAAACAGTTAAACATCTGCCGTAAATATATCAGTTCAGCAAAAACAATTTAGACATTAAGCTATAAAAAGCCATCTGACATTAGACTGTTATTGAAGTTTTTCAATGTATATTATTCTGCAGCTGACCTGAACATAGCTGTCAAATCCATGCTGCCATACTTTTCGTACACATTTTTAAGAATGCTTTTTTGTTGATCTGCAGAACCGTCCCCTATAACGACACCTGCAACACCCCTGTATATTCTGAGTGCCTCGTTAAGTGCCTCTGCATCATCGGTTTCAATAATGAAGGGGTCTCTGATATACCACTGCAGCCTGTCTACAATGTCACATAAAAACTTGCTGTGCCCACTCCTGCTGCTTACTTTGATGTATATCGCATCATACCCTTCGGCGGCAAGATCCAAAGCTGTATCTTCTGTCCATGAAATATCATTGTTTTGAAGGGCTTTAGCTATTTCCGGGTCTTCATCAGCATCAAGCCTGTAAATATTTCTGGTGTCAATGTCGCTGAGATAAATATACTTACTCGCAGAAGTTATCACTCCTGACCGCTTTTCATTTACATCTGCAGGCTTTATAGTGTCAATTTCATTTTTCAAGGCTCTAATAAACTCCGGCGTTGTTCCGCAACATCCTCCTATCAGCCTTGCTCCATAGCCGACAAATACAGATGCCAGTTTGGCAAAATGCTCAGGTGTTTCTTCATATGTTACACAACCATCAGCCATTTCCGGCAATCCTGCGTTTGGTTTCACACTTAGATAACCGGCACCTGCTTCATGCATTTTCTCCACTATGCCAGCCATATGCTCAGGTCCAAATGAGCAATTGACACCTGCCATATCCACACCCAGTGACTTCAGAACAGCAACTGCCGTGAATGGGTCTGTCCCCATCAGGGTTCGTCCGTTGCTTTCAAAGGCCAATGAGCAGATAACGGGCAGTTTTACCGTATCCCGGGCTGCCAGATAAGCTGCCCTGAGTTCCGCTATATCGGTGAATGTCTCAAAATTTATGACATCTGGACCTCCGTCAGCCACTGCTTTTACTTGCTCCTTAAAAAATTCATATGCCTTTGCAAAGGTAAGTTCTCCGGATGGCTCAAAAAGAAGACCCACAGGACCTATTGAAGCGCTTACGAAGGCTTTATCCCCGGCAACTTCCCTGGCCAGCTTTACCCCCCAATAGTTTATCTCATATACCTTGTCCTCAAGGCCAAATTTCTGCAAATGCAGCCGGTTTCCCATAAAAGTATTAGACTGAATAACATCGGAGCCCGCATCAAAATATGCCTTATAGACGCTCTTAACAGCATCTTTGTTTGTCAGGTTCCAAAGTTCTCCACATTCTCCGCCTCTAAGGCCCATTTTTTGCAGCATATACCCCTTTGAACCATCATGCAGCAACACCCTTTTTTCTATTTCCTTCAAAAAATCCATTTGTTACGGCCTCCAAATTCAGCTTTGATAATTAAATTAATCTTTTTGATCACTATTATAATATTATCTTCATTCAACTTCAATCATATCATTATTATGCCTATTAAATGCTGCCATATTTTTATTATTAAAAAACGGCCCAAATCTTCCGGGCCGGGGACAGTTCTTCAAATCAACTGGGGAGGGACAGTTCTTTATTCTGGTTGGGGACAGTTCTTCATTCTGTTTGGGGACAGTTCTCTGATCTTACTTAATCTTTTAATTCAACTATATTAATTTATAAAACAACACTTTAAAGCCCTATACCTAATTCATATTTTCCATACCTCAGGACGTTATATTATGTTTGACTGCGTATATGGCCGCCTGGGTCCTGTCTGATACATTTAATTTCCTGAAAATATTTGACAAATGGTTTTTAACCGTTTTTTCGCTTATATACAGTTTCTTCGCAATCTCCTTATTTATCAGACCTTCGGCTATAAGTTTGAGCACCTCAATCTCCCTGGCAGTAAGGTTATTTTTATCATTCTTCTCCTTCTCGCTCATAGTGATCCTGTTAAACTCCTTAACAAGCTCCGTGGTCATATTGGGCTGGATATAGGACTGACCTGAGTGAACGCTCCGGATTGCTTCCACCAGAACTGTCGTCTCTGCGTCCTTCAGCACATAACCAACTGCTCCCATTTGGATTGTCTTAAATAAATACTCCCTGTCCTCATGAATCGTGAGGACAATAATCCTGCTGCTTATTTTTTCTTCTTTTATCTGCTTTATTGCCTGCAACCCGTTGGTACCAGGCATATTGATATCCATAAGAATTACATCCGGGTTGAACTCCCTCGCTAACTGTATTGCTTCTTCACCGTTGCAGGCCTGTGCAATGACCTCAATATCATTTTCAAGTTCCAGAACCTGCTTAAGTCCCTGTCTGATTAACTGATGGTCATCGGCAATAAGAACCCTAATCCTGTCTCCCATCTTCAACCTCCTCTTCTTGTGCAATAGGTAAAGTTATATTCAGCCTTGTGCCCTTTCCCGGTTCTGAGCTTATTCTCAAATCACCGCCCAGCAGATCTACCCGCTCTCTCATGCTCACAAGTCCGAAACCACTTGATATATCGTCATTTTTCTGCGTTAGCTTAGCAGTGTCGAACCCAACACCATCGTCATAGATATACATTTTTAAGTCTCGTTTAAGAAATTCGATTTTAATCACTGCATTGTCTGCTTTAGCATGTTTAGCAATGTTGTTTAATGCTTCCTGAACGATCCTGAAAACGGTTAATGAAACCACCGACTCCAATTCCGGCTGGTTGCCCATTGTATTGAATGAAACAGAAATACCAGACTCTTCCTGGAACGTCAGAACATATCGCTGGAGCGTAGGTATCAGCCCAAGATCGTCAAGAGACATTGGTCTCAGATTGTATATGATTTTTCGAACATCCTGAAGACTGTCCCTTACGATTTTTTTAAGATTGCCCAACTCCTCGCGTGCCTTATTTAAATCAACATCTATCAGTCTTTCACATATCTCAGCTTTAAGAACCACGTTTGACATTGATTGCGCAGGGCCATCATGTATATCCCGGGCTACACGCTGCCTTTCTTCTTCCTGAGCCTTTATTATTCTAAGTCCCAGCAGCTGCCTTTGCTGCAACCCTTCCAATTGCAGGCTGACTTCCTGAAGATCACCGGATAAATATCCCAGCACCACTCCTACTTGAGTAATCAGGTTTTCAGCTTTCTGTACAGTTCTTACAGCATCCTTTATCCTAACTTCCAGCTCATTTCTCCTTTTTATGAGAAATTGCTCCATCTCTCTCTTAACAGCAAGTTCTATCCGCAAATTATCAGCCTTTTCGTAAGCTTGCTTAAGTTCTTCCTGTGAGTAGCTGGAAAAATTTTTATTTATCAGCATCAGTTTTCTTTTGCTCTCTTTCAGCGCTACTTCAAGAACCTCAACCTCACTGATAAGTCGTGATACCTGGTCTTTTAGTGCATTTAGTTCGTCTTCAAGCCTTTTGCATTCTTTACGGGAATTCTCTGCTATTTCATATATTTCAGACTTGCTTTCATTGATTGCTTGTATCGTCTTCTTAACTATTTTATCAAGCTGGGCGATATCAATTTTGTAACCCATTGAAGATCCACCTTTTTCTTTTGTTGATAACGAGTATACTTATTTTTTATTTCTACAAAAGTTTTATAATTCCTTTGTAATTCGACCTTATATCTGCTTTTTCTTGAATAGTGATGTGAATGATATAGGTAAATTCCTATTCCAATATCTGTTTTGAAAAATACGATAAATTTTGTGTTGACAACAAGTGCGCATGCCGTTATAATATGAAAGTGTTCAGCGGACACGCGCCATTAGCTCAGCTGGTAGAGCACCTGACTCTTAATCAGGGTGTCCTGGGTTCGAGTCCCCGATGGCGCACCAAGCAAAATTCCTTGAAAAACCGTCCAGTTAGGACGGTTTTTCTATTTTCCTCAAAACACTAGAACGCTCAAAAAGTGCTGTGAAAAGCTAAAATATATTGTGAAAGTTCTGTGGTGAAAATCAGGGCATCCTGGGTTCGGGTCCTCCGTTGACACACCAAAAGACTTCCAACAGTAGTTGGAAGTCTTTTTCAGTTTATTTGATGTTTCATCTGCTATGATTTGCAGGACTGTCCCTTACCCAAGGTCGTCCATAATTGTCTGTAAGCAATTTAAAACGATCTGTATTTCGAGCTGCAAGGCTATTGCTGTGTTGGATAGAAATTTTGGTAATCCAAATTAGCTGTCTGATTTTTTTCGATCTTGCTCTGTGTCTTTAAAGTATTGGCAGTATTCTCTTATTTGACACTCTTCGCACAAAGGCTTTCTCGCATTGCAAACAGCCCTGCCGTGATATACAAGCTGGTGGCAGAAACGTCCCCATTTTTCCTTCGGAATTATTTTCATTAAATCATATTCGATTTTCTCCGGGTCTTCATTCTTTGTCAAACCAATCCTTCTGGAGAGACGCTTTGCATGAGTATCTACGACTACTCCAGGAATTCCGAAGCAATCGTTCAACAGCAAGTTTGCTGTTTTTCTTCCTACCCCCGGAAGTTTCAGCAAGCTTTCCATATCCGAGGGGACATTTCTTCCAAAATCAGAAATTATCATCTTGCAAGCAGCTATTATATTCTTCGCTTTATTGTGATAAAAACCAGTTGACTTTATATCCTCCTCAAGCTCATGAAGATCAGCATTTGCAAAATCATCCACAGTCTTGTACTTTTGGAACAGATCTTTAGTCACAATATTAACGCGGGCATCAGTGCATTGTGCAGCCAACTGCGTTGCTATCATCAACTGCATTGGATCTTTATACTCAAGTGAGCAACCCGCATCAGGATACATTTCCTCGAGTTTTTCGATAATCCCATCAACCTTTTGCTTCATGTCCATTCTTTTTCCTCTTTTCAACTGTGTGTACATATAATTCCTCATACTTTTTAGCCGAACTGTTCCATGAGAAATCCATTGACATAGCTCTTATCATCAGCTTCTTCCACTCGTCAGGCTTGTTTTTATAGACATCTATGGCCCTATTGATTGCATCAATCATTTCTTCCGACGAAAAATTAACAAAGGAAAATCCGTTGCCATTCTCGTTGTCACTGGTGTAGTCAGTTATTGTTTCAGCAAGCCCGCCTGTTGCTCGTACAATAGGAATAGTACCATATCTCAGGCTAATGATCTGGCCTAGTCCGCATGGTTCAAAGCGTGACGGCATTAGGAACATGTCGCTTCCTGCATATATCTTCTGAGCAAGTTCAGCATGGAATCCGAGGTGTATTGCTATTTTGCCCTCATATCTGGAAGCAATCGCTCTGAATTGATCCTGGTAATATTCATCGCCAGTACCAAGTAAAACAAACTGTATATCGTTCGATAGCATTTCATCTATACGGTCAATTATCAGATTAAGGCCTTTTTGGCCTGAAAGCCTCGAAATAAGACCAATTAAAGGCACGTCCCTGCATGGAAGACCCATTTCCTTCTGAAGCGCTGCTTTGTTTGCCTTCTTATCATCAATACTGTTAATGTTGTAATTCTTCTCAATAACTTTATCAGTTTCCGGGTTAAACTCTTCGTAATTTATCCCGTTGACTATACCGTACAGATCATCTGAGCGCTTCTGCAAAAGACCTTCCAGGCGCTCCCCGTATTGAGGTGTTTTAATTTCTTCTGCATAGACTTTGCTTACAGTATTGATTATATCTGCATAAACCAACCCTGTTTTCATGAAATTGAACATACCGTAAAATTCTGCTTTTTCTGAAGTGAAAATATCAAAACTGCAATTGAGCAGGTTTACCACATGGCTCGAGAAGTGTCCCTGATATTCAAGGTTATGTATTGTAAACAGGGACGCTATATTTTTGTAAAACTCATCATGGCAATATTGCTCTTTTAGCAACAAGCATATTGGTCCTGTATGCCAGTCGTTGCAATGTATCACATCAGGTTTGAAATCGATGTTTGGCAGCATATTTAATACAGCTTTACAGAAAAACACAAACCGCTCAGCATCATCAAAATGCCCATATATCCCATCCCTGTCGAAATATCTGTAACTATCTATAAAGTATACCTTTAGCCCTTTTTTTCTGCCCTTTGCCTTATATGGTACTTCAGTCATTCTAACCACACATGTTTCAATACGCTGATCGATTCTGACCGGAAAATCTGTAACATATTTCAAATCGCCCTTTATCATACGATATCTCGGCATTGCTACCCGTACATCATGCCCTGCTTCAGCAAGTGCTTTCGGCAAAGAACCTGCAACATCAGCCAAGCCGCCTGTTTTTGCAAACGGGGACATTTCTGCTGATACAAATAAAACTTTCATACGTTACCTCCTGTAGATCTGCGGGACGTTTCTTTGCGTTTTGCCCCGGATTTTAAGCCAAAAGCCATTTATCGTAGTTCATTTGTCATTCGAAATATTATATGCTGTCATCTAAGCAACAGCAACAAGTAAGTACTTATAGCCCTGTACATTCTGCTAATATGATTCCAATTTACTCTATATAATAAAATAAAAATAAGCATATAACAAGCATATTGCTTTGTTTACATGCTTATACCCGTAACTGCCGCCTTTCAAATTACTTTTTCTTTAGAAGCAAAAAATAAATATGCTATAATTTACCCAGCGCTAAACCAGGCAAGTTCGTCAAAAATAGCAGCATACGAAGCTTCCTGGCTTTCCACAAGCTTATACCCTTTACTGCAAAGATTTATGCACTCCGACATTGTCGTATTAGACAGATTATCACATATCTGATTATACTTCATTCCACAAAGCACTCTCAGCACATATGCTGTAAACGCCTTGTATTC
>ENA-OWOZ01002201-OWOZ01002201.1-bioreactor-metagenome-genome-assembly--contig:-NODE-2201-length-15230-cov-5.151125_pt1 | contig 15230 bp, 17 predicted proteins | sample MGYA00238140_ERZ651804 | MGnify/ENA primary metagenome ERZ651804 (study PRJEB26910, sample SAMN07631232) | bioreactor metagenome | isolation source: Switchgrass digestor | place: USA: Dartmouth... | reverse complement strand
GTCCGATACAGAAGTCATCTTCTTGAAGCTGTTTCATAGTCTTTTTTTAAACTGTCCTTGACAAGGGGTACATTTTATTAGCTGGTGGTTCTTTATTTTGGTATATATTGTTATAGAATAATGTCGAAAAATATATTATTCTATTGTATGAGTTTAATTTTATATTTTTGTTTTAATTTAAAAATGGTTTGAAAATTAATTTCTTCCTTGTTAAAGGTGGATAAGGCTTTAAAGAATTTATATGAAAATAATTTAAAAGCTAAGGAATATATTGAAGAATATAGAATTCAAAATCTTGATATATCCAATGCCATTTATTATATAATTTTAAATTCTGGAGATAAACAAGCTCAATTAGATAGAGTAGAAGAAATAGAAAATTTAAAGGAAGCTGCAGATGAAAATTTTGAAAAATTAAAGAAGGTACCCTTAGATTCAAAGGCTGCAGAGCTTTTAGCAGATATAGAAGGCCATTTGGCTGAATTTATAAAAGAAAGAAACAAAGTTGTTGATATAGCCTTAAAAGGAAATATGAAGGAAGCTTATAATTCTTATTATGCCTTAAAAGATGTGTCGGAATCTTATCAACAAGCAATGAAAGAATTAACAGCTTACATAAGTGAAGAGGCTAAAGAAAATAATGATGCTGTTCATACTTATATAAATAATATAATAATAAATTTTGTAGTATTATCTGTTTTGTCTATATCAATTTCATTATTTATTAATGTTAAACTTAGGAAATCAATTATGCTTCCTCTTATAGAAATAAAGAAATTTGCAAATAGAATGAGGAACTCTGATTTTTCTGAGGAAATAAAGGTAAAATCAAAGGATGAATTCTTAGAAGTGGCAAAGGCTATAAATGAAGGACAAGAAAGCATTGCAAATTTAATAGCTGCTGTTGTTAATTCTTCAGAAAACTTAGCCTCTACAAGTGAAGAATTATCGGCTATAGTTGAGGAAGTTACAGCTAAAATACAAGAAATAAATTCTTCAACAGACATATTATAGTAGCTTCAACTATTCAAACAGGAGAAAGTGCCCAAGAAATCACAGCCTCAACAGAAGAAGTTGATGTAAGTATCCAAACTTTATCAGCAAATGCTTTAGAGGGAAGTGAAAAATCTAATAAAATTAAGGAAACTGCAACAGAAGTTAAAAAGCAGGGAGAGCTTTCAATAAGTAATACTAATTTAGTATATCAGGTTAGGGAAAAAGGAATACTTTCTGCCTTAAATAAGGCTGAAGTTGTAAAAGAAATTAAGGTTATGGCTGACATTATTTCTTCTATAGCAGATCAGACTAATCTTTTAGCTTTGAATGCAGCAATAGAAGCCGCAAGAGCTGGGGAGCAAGGAAAAGGCTTTGCTGTAGTAGCAGATGAAGTTAGGAAACTTGCTGAGGAATCTTCTAAGGCAGTACTTAAGATACAAGAAATTACTAATGAAGTTATAAATGCTTTTGAGGAAGTAAAGGAAAATAGCAAATCAATTTTAGAATTTATTTCTAATGATATTAAGCCTGAATTTTTAAGACTAATATCTGTTGGGGAATCTTATCTTAAAGATTCAGAATTTATGGCAAGAATGTCAGAAGGAATAGCATTAATGTCAGAAGAAATTGCTGGCACAATGGAACAGGTAACTAACTTAGTTCAATCAATGATGAATAATGCTATTGAATCAAGTAAAAGTTCTGAAACTATTAAAGATGCTATTTCAGAGGCTACAATTGGCATAGAAGAAGTATCTAAGTCAGCAATAGTACAAGCTGAAAAGGCAAATGAACTAAATGCAATGATTAAAAACTTTAAAATTTAATATAAATTTTAAGTTGAAATAGCTAGCATGCAAGGAGTTTTTCCTAAACTCTAAAGCATACTAGCTATTCCTAATTTTTTAGCCTTAGGGAAGCTTTAATAAAAAGTGCGAAGCACTTTTTATTAGTGTGCAGTGTACAGTTTAGGAAATAATTCAGCTTAAGCTGAATTATAATATTTATAATCTCTAAAAGAACTTATAGAAATATAATTTTAGAAACTACGCAGTAGTTTCTTCCTTAACTATTAACTGCACCTTATAAACTGTAAACTAAAAGATTGTTTTGCAATCTTTATTAACATGATTAAAATTAATTTTCTAATATCCCACTCCCCACTCCACACTCCCCACTCCACACTTCTAACTCCTAACTAACTAACTGTCTCCCTCTCCTAACTGAAATAGGTTCTAGAAGTATTTTTCTCTAAATAAAATATTAGTAAGAATTTAAAGTTAAATCTTGGGGGAAAAATGAAAAATAGAAACTGCTTCGATTTTTTACAGTTAGAATTTAGGGATCTATATCAGGCAATAACTAATTTACTTAAGGAGGATAAAATTGAACTAATTACTGAAAAAATATTAAAGATAATTAGTGAGATTGTAATTATAATCCATTTAAAAAATAATCTATTTTATAATAGTGAAAATACACTAATTAAAAATATTGAGTATCTTTCAAGAAAAGAAATACTACCTTATTCTCTTATGAAATATTTAGTTAAATATATTGAAGATATTGAACTTATAAATACTTCTTTAATTAATGAAAAAATAAATGAAGAAAACATAAGGATTAAGTTAAAAGAGCTAAAGGTCATATATGAATTTTCGGTATGGATGGCAATAAATTGTGGTGAAGAAAAATACAACTTATTTTATGATAAGCTTTCAGCAGAAGAAAAGAAGATATTTGGAAAATACTTAGATTTTTATAAGGAAGAATTATATCAAATAAATAGTCAGTATGGAATTGAAGAGCTTGAGGAACTTAATAAGAGAGATGAAGATGAGGAGCTTTTATATGATGAAGATTTAGTAAATGGAGAACTTTATTATATAGGGAAAACAGTAGAGCAAGATTATTATAAGGCAAGGGAATATTTTAAAAAATCTGCGAATAGGGGTAATCAGTATGCTCAAAGCTATTTAGGCCTGTTTTATGAGAAGGGTTATGGGGGAGAAAAGGATATTGATAAAGCCCTATATTGGTATAAAAAATCTGCTCTTCAAGGTAATGCCTTTGCTCAATATTCTTTAGGATATACTTATTTTACTGGAATAGAAGTAGAAAAGAATTTAGATTTTTCCTTTAAGTGGTATAAGGAAGCGGCAGAAAATGGATTTCCTCCAGCTCAATATGCTTTGTCTTACTTATATAAAAATGGATTTGGATGCGAAAAAAGCATTTTTAAAGCTTACTATTGGCTAGAAACTTCTGCGGAAAATGACTTTGAAGATGCTTATTATATTTTAGGCCAATCTTACTTAGATGGGATATATATTGATAAAGACTATAAAAAAGCCTTTTTTTATTTGTCAAAGGGGGCAGAAGTAAATGATGTTAATTGTCTAGAAGCTCTTGGAGATATGTATTTAGAAGGGTTTGAAGTGGAAAAGGATGGTGAAAGGGCCTTATCTTATTATTTACAAAGTGCTGAAGAAGGAAATATTAAGGCCTACTATAAAATTGGAAGGCTTTATGAGGAAGAAGAAAATTATGAAATGGCTTTATTATATTATTTAAAGGGGCATAATAATGGAGATTTAAAATCAACTCAAAGGCTTGGAATTATGTACTATAATGGGGAAGGAGTAAATAAGGATACTGAAAAGGCCATACAATATATGAAAAAGGCAATAGTAGATAATGATCCTCATTCCTTATATTTAATGGGAGTTATTTACCTAGAAAAAGATAGGGATAGGGCCTTATATTATCTTAGGAGAGCCTATAAAAGAGGTTCCCATTATGCAGCAGAAGTACTAGCTAGTGAATACTATATTGATATATTAAATAAGAAGAAAATTGATGAAAAAGAATTATTAGAATATATAAATTATGCAGCAGATAAGGGCCTTGCTGATGCAATTTATTATAAGGGGCTTGCCTATATTTATGGAATTGGACTTGAAAAGGATGAAGAAGAGGCTTTTAAATTATTTATAGAGGCTGCAGAAAAGGGGTCTGAAAAGGCAATGTTAAAGCTTGGCAGCAGCTATCTACATGGAATATATGTAAAACAAAATATAGCTAATGCAATAAAATGGTATAAGGAAGCAATAAAAGAAAAGAGTTTAGAAGCTTATTTGAATTTAATAGATGTTTATGAGAAGGGAATAGGAATAGATAAAGATTATAATAGTGCCTTAAACCTTGCTCTTGAATTAAGAAAAATAAATAAGGCAGAGGGCAATGAAAAATTAATTTATTATAATGCTAAGGGAATTGGTTTAGAAAGTTCCTATGAAAAGGCAGAAGAATATTTAAAGGAATTATTTCTAATAGATGAAGGAAAAACCTTTAATATTCTTGGAGAGTTAGCCGAAGAAAATTTATTGAATTACAATAAGAATGATGCAATAAAGTATTACTTAGAGGCAATATCCAGAGGAAATAATACTGCTTATGATAATCTAGTTTACTATTTATATAAGAATAAGATATATGATGAAGAATCACAAAATGAAATATGTTCTCAGAAGGATATAGATTATAAATATATAGAAGAAAAGATAAATGAATATAAAAACAAGTATAACTTTGTTGAAATGAAAAAAGCAACTTTTATAGAAGGGGTTAAAAATATTGAAGAAGGCAGATTAAATTCAGATAATGAAAAAATAGAAACAGGTATAAAGGATATTATAAAGAGCATTCATCTTGGATTCTATGAAGGAATAAAGTATTTAGTCAGCTTTTATGAAGAGGAAGTAAAAACAAAAGAGAACTTATTGAAGTTATATGAATACAAGAAGTATATGGAATTTTATGGAATTTAACTAATTAATTAAAAATCTCTAGTATAAAGAATTTATGCTAGAGATTTTTTTTAATTTTAAATAAAATATTATTTCAAAAAAAATATAAAAAAATGAAATAAAACAATTCGAAGAAGAATATAAATTATAATAGATATTTCTTAAAGATGAATTTAACTAAATGCAAAATAGCATGGAGGTTTTAGTTATGATAGAAAACATGGAAGTAATTATATTTGAAATAATTAGTCAAGGGGGGACAGCAAAGGGATTAGCTTATGAAGCTTTAGATGCAGCAGAAAAAGGGGATTTTGAAAGGGCTGAGCAATTATTAAAAGAAGCAGATACATGTTTAGGGGAAGCTCATAAAATACAAAGTAATTTAATTCAAGCTGAAGCAAGGGGAGAAAGAGCTGATCTTTCCCTATTACTTGTACATGCCCAAGATCATTTAATGACAGCTATAGAAGCAAGAACTTTAATAGAGCACATGATAAGAATGTATAAAAAGATGGCATAAAAATAAGGAGGTATTATTTATGAAAGTATTATTTGTTTGTTCTCAAGGTATGTCTAGTGCTATAGCAGTTAATGCCCTTAAGAAGGAGGCAGAAAAGAAAGGAGTATCAATTGAAGTAAAGGCAGTAAGTACACAAGAATTTGAAGAAGAAGTAAAGAAGGGCTATGATGTGGCAATGGTTGCACCTCAGGTAAGACATCGTTTCGATTACTTAAAGGAATATGCTGATGCAGAAAATGTTCCTTGTGCATTAATTCAGCCTCAAGCCTATAGTCCATTAGGAGGGGCAAAGCTACTAAAGCAAGTTACAGATTTAATTAATAAGTCTTAAACTTGTAAAATTACAAGTTAAAATATTTTATATTAAGGGGGGATTTCCTGTGAATAAGTTTGCGGAATTTTTAGACCAAAAATTATCAACTCCAATGGCTAAGATGGCAGAACAACGCCATTTACGTGCTGTTAGAGACGGAATTATAGCTACTTTGCCGCTTATTATTGTTGGATCATTATTCATCTTAATTGGTATTCCGCCACTTCCAGATGAATGGGCTATTACTCAATTTTTAAAGGCAAATAACAGTGTTTCAATGTTGCCTTATCGTGTGACAATGTATATTATGACTCTTTATGCCTGCTGGGGAATAGGATATAGTTTAGCTAAATCCTATAAGCTGGATGGAGTTACTGGAGGAACTCTTTCAGCAATGGCCTTCCTTTTAACCATAGTTCCACAAGCAATCGACGGAGTAGGTTTTGTACTTCCAATGGCAAACCTTGGTGGCGGTGGAATGTTTGTAGGTATCGTAATGTCTATATTTGCTGTTGAAGTATTAAGATTTACAACGGTTAAGAATTTTAGAATTAGAATGCCTGAACAAGTTCCGCCATCAGTAGCAAGGTCCTTTGAAGCTTTAACACCAACAGCAATTATAGTGCTTATTGTAGGTAGTTTAACTTATTTTGCTAAGTTTGACTGGCACTCATTTATAGGTAAAATTGTTAGCCCATTATTATCAGCAGCTGATACTTTGCCAAGTGTTTGGCTATTAATAATATTGATTACTTTCTTCTGGTCCTTTGGTATTCATGGAGTATCAATTGTTGGATCAGTTGCCAGACCATTATGGTTACAATTATTAGATCAAAATACAGCTGCAGCAGCTTCAGGAGTTGCATCAACTGAATTACCTGCAATAGCAGCAGAACCTTTCTTCCAATGGTTTATATGGATAGGGGGATCAGGATGTACTATAGGTTTAGTAATAGTATTAGCTTTATTTGCTAAGTCAAGCTATGGTAAGCAATTAGGAAGGGCAGCCTTAGTACCAGGTATATTTAATATTAATGAACCAATTATATTTGGTGCACCTATAGTTTTAAACCCAACTTTAATAATTCCATTTATCTTATCACCATTAGTTACAGGAACTATTGCCTGGATAGCTACAAGTTTAGGTTTAGTTGGCAGAGTTACAGTAACGGCACCTTGGACCTTGCCAGGACCTATAGGAGCATATTTAGCGACTGGTGGAGATTGGAGGGCAGCAGTATTAAATATAATCTGCATAATTGTTTCAATAGTCATTTATTATCCATTTGCTATGATATATGATAAGAAACTATTGAAAGAAGAAAAAGGGGAAATTATTTAAATATATAAAATTAAAGAAATAATATGGGGGCTGTCTTTATGCCCCTATATTTATGTGGTAATATAAGAAAAGAATAATAAATAATTAAAAAATAAAGAAGAGGTGTAATTATGGGAAAATTAGGAATATCAATATATCCAGAAAAGAGCAGTGAAGAAAGAATATTAAATTATATAGATAGTGCAAGCAAATATGGCTTTAGTAGAATTTTTTCTTGTCTACTTTCTGTAAAGGATACCAAAGAAAATATAAAGAGGGATTTCAAAAAAATAAATGACTATGCAAAATCAAAGGGCTTTGAAATTATTTTAGATGTAAGTCCTAAAGTATTTAGTGATTTAGGTATAAGTTATAATGACTTAAGTTTCTTTAAAGAAGTAGGTGCAGACGGCTTAAGATTAGATGTAGGCTTTACAGGTTCAGAAGAAGCCTTAATGACCTATAATGATCAAGGTCTTAAAATTGAAATTAATATGAGTAATAATACTCATTACATAGATACTATAATGGATTTTATGCCAAATAAGGATAATTTAATAGCTTGTCATAATTTTTATCCTCATAGATACAGCGGCTTAAATTTTAATCATTTTATGGAATGTACAAAGAATTTTACTAAGTATGGTTTAAGAACTGCAGCCTTTATTACAAGCCAAAATAAGGATACTTTTGGACCATGGCCTGTAACAGATGGACTTCCAACCTTGGAATTACATCGTAATTTACCAATAGAAGTACAGGCAAAACATTTTATAGCCCTAGGAAATATTAACGATATAATAATATCTAATTGTTATCCTACTGAAGAGGAACTAAGAAAATTAGGGTCAATGAGAAAAGATATGGTAACCTTTGATATTGAAATTGTAGAAGGAACTCCTGAAGTTGAAAGAAAAATACTGCTTGAAGAAAAACATTATAATAGGGGAGATGTTTCAGATAACATGATAAGATCAACCCAAAGCCGTGTTAAATATAGCGGTTATGAATTCAAACTATTTAATGCACCAGAAATAATAAGAAAAGGTGATGTTATAATAGAAAGCAGCGAATATGGACATTATGCAGGGGAAGTGCAAATAGCTTTAAGGGATATGAAAAACAGTGGAAAATCTAATGTTGTGGCTCGTATTAAGGAAGAAGAAATATTTATCTTAGATTATATTAAGCCATGGCAAAAATTTAATTTTAATTCAATAAAATAAGATAGTTACTATATTTTCTAAGGCTAGTATATTATTCATCAATTAGAAGGAAGCCCATATTGGGCTTATCTCTATCTGTGTTAATATAAACTCCAACAGATGAATAATATCTGAGGAGGAAATAAACATATGATTAAATCAAAAATTTTAGCATTATTTTTATCAGGATGTTTAATTACAGGTATAGGAGTTGGAAACTACCTAAAAAAATCTGAAAATAATAATACAATGGAACATTATGCAAGAATAAAGGCACAAGATATGGGTGATAGAGGATACTTTAATCACACTAATCCAGAAGGACAATTAATCACTGCTCAGATGCAGGCTGATGGAGTATCTTATAGAGCCTGGGGTGAAAATATAGCATATATTTCAGGAATGTCAGGTAACTCTCAATTAGCAACAAAATTTATGGACAACTGGATGAATTCATCAGGCCATAGAGCAAATATCTTATCTACAAACTTTACAAGCATAGGAGTTGGGGTCTATAAAATAGGAAATACTTACTATGCAACACAAGAGTTTTATAAATAGTTTAGTAAAATTCAGTTAGGAGTTAGGAGTTTGGAGTGAGATTTAGTTAGTAGTTTGGAGTGTGGAGTGGAATTTTTTATTTATTTACTTGTGCTAACAAAAAGTATTGAAATTTTTAAAATTTCAATGCTTATAAATGGCATAAAACCATTATTTTTTATTTTTTCGCAAAAACAACTTTTAGCGAAATTATGTTATATAGATTTGTTATAATTTATTTTTAATAAGTTTTAAATTAATACTTGAAAATAAAACACCTGCTAAAGCTGAAATAATAATAGAGATAATAATATTTGTATTCATAAAATCAAACATTATTATAAACCAATTTAATCCAAATCCTAATACGCCATGACTCATTATATATTCAAATTTATTTAAATGTCTATTACTTTTTGTTAGGTTAAACCTAATAATATTAAATACTAAATTTACAACAAATAATATTAATAAAATATATAGTCTATTAATGCTTGAATTGCTATCTACAACTAAATGAGTTAATAAATAAAAAATATATATAAAGAGTGTAGAACGTATGCTTTCATTTATTAATTTATACATCATCTTAAAAACCTCCGTTATTATTTAGTTAAAAAATCATATAACATAACACCAGCAAGTCCACCACCAGCAGCACCAAGAGGACCACCAAATACTCCACCTAATAATCCACCACCAGCAGCAGCAAGTTCTCTCCAATAATCTCCACCAGAGATATTCTCAAGCTCATTTAAATTTAATTCAGTAAAATCCTGAGATTGAACTAAGTCCATATTTCTCACCTCCTTTTAAAATAAAATGCAAATATACAATAATTAAACAGAATATGGTATAATTTCCATATTGCAAATTATACCATAAAAAGGATGATTTGAAAATATTTATTAAAACTATATACAGAGAAATAATTAAAATATATAATAATATGATACGATATATTAAAAATTTGGTAAAATAGATTATTTAACCTAAAAATACAAGATAGATACTAAAAGGAAAGTATTGTTTAGTGCAACGATACTTTTTTAACAATATGGATCAATTAAAGCAGCAGAAACTTGAATTTTCTGTAGAAGGTATTAAGTATATTTAAAATGATCGTTTATAGGTATTACTTTTGAACGAATTAAAATCGCAACGCCAAATAGTATACTTATTCTGAAAATAATAATATTGACTTAAAATTAGATTATAATTAATTAACAATTTTATGATTTTTTAATATATAATGTAAATAGTGTTAAAATATAACGTAATAGATTCTATTTTTAAAAGGAGGGAATTATGGAAAATACGATTAAAATTTTAAAAATTGCTTTATTCTTTTGTATAGGTGTTATATCAGTAGTTATTTTTATAAAATCAAATAACAAGAAATTTAAAATATCTAATGATAAAAAAACACTTGAAGAAGGAAAAGAATATATCAAAAACAATAGAATAATAGGTATTATAACAGCGGCAAGTTCATTTGCTATTAGTATATCAGTATATTACAATTGGGGGTTAATAGAGCTTATAGGATATGGAGGCATGTTATTAGTATACATATTAACTTTTAAATTAAAGTGCTAAAAACATCACAAATCCACAGGAAAATTAGGGTGATTATTGATAATAATAAAAATTATACATGCATTTATTATAAAGAAAATAGGAATGTATAAAATTTGAAATGGAACCTATATGAATAGACTTTTTCTAGGGTCTACTATATAGGTTCCATTTTATATGTTTTATTCAAACAAGACAGTTTTTTGATTAGCTAAGTGCTTCAGCAAGACCTGTAGCTGCTAGAATTTGACCACCTATTATACTAGCTGAAATACCGATTGCAGCAGCGGTTCCTATTACAGGTAAAGTAGAAGCAGCAGCAATACCACTAGCAACAGCACTAACACCTGTTAATACTTTTTTCCAACCATTACCACCTTCAATTTGTTCTAAATCATAAGTATTTGGTTCTAAAAAATTTTCCATTGTAAACCTCCATAATAAAATAATATTTTTAAATTATTCAAATAAACCTATTGCAGACGCACCCATAGCTGCATAACGAGCTATTTTAGCCGCTGCACCTACTGGTGGGCATGCGATTGTAAGACCTATAGTACCAACTAAGATAAGACCAGATCCAACTTTTGAAAAGGGGGATGAAACAAAAGGTTTATTTCAAAGATTTTGGGGACTTATAAAAGTTCACAAAAACCTTTTAGGTAATATATTTGTTTCATCAATTCTGGTAACCATATTAGGAATAATAGGAGCGTTTTATTTTAAGTTTTTAATAGATGATATACTTCCCAATAATTTAGATAAAAGCTTATTAGTAATATCAGTAGCTATGATAGGACTAGCATTATTTAGAGTTATTACAGAATTTTTTAGAAGTTTATTACTTACCCATATGTCTCAAAACATTGATATTCCATTACTATTAGGATATTACAATCATGTTATAGATTTGCCTATGAACTTTTTTGGAACAAGAAAAGTAGGAGAAATTATATCAAGATTTAGTGATGGAGCAAAGATTAGAGATGCTATATCATCAGCTACACTAACTTTAATGATAGATACAATAATGGCTATTGTTGGTGGAGTTATTCTTTATATGCAAAGTCCTAAAATGTTTTTAATTTGTTTTGTTCCTATATCCTTATATTTGGCATTAATATTTATATTTAAGAAATCATTAGAAAATGTAAATAGAGATGTAATGGAGGAGAATTCAAAGCTTACTTCATATCTAGTTGAATCTATAGAAGGAATAGAAACTGTAAAGTCTTTTAATGGAGAAAGAAAAGTTAATTTAGAAACAGAAAAGAAGTTTATAAAGTTTATAAAATCTATATTTAGATATAGTTATGTAAATAATCTACAAGGATCTTTAAAAAATGGAGTTAAAGCTGTATTTAGCATTTGTATCTTATGGTTAGGAGCATATCTAGCAATTAAGGGTGAAATTTCAATAGGTGTATTAATAAGTTTTAATGCATTATTAGCTTATTTTATTGAACCTATTGAAAGAATGATAAATTTACAACCACAATTACAAAGTGCAATGGTTGCAGCAGATAGACTTGGAGAAATATTAGATTTAGATAAAGAAAAATCAGTAAATGAGGATAAAAAAATAAATCCATCAACGCTTTTAGGAGAAATACAATTAAAGAATGTTGACTTTAGATATGGAACAAGACAGCTAGTATTAAAAGATATAAATATGGATATAAAGCCTGGAGAAAAAGTTGCATTAGTTGGGGAAAGCGGTTCAGGTAAGACTACTATAGCTAAATTACTAATGAATTTTTATGATGTAGAAAAGGGAGAAATTATAATTAATAATTATAATATAAAAGACATAAATAAAGATGCTCTTAGTGATAAGGTATCTTATATATCACAAGATTCATTCTTTTTTTCAGGTACAATAAAAGAAAATCTTGAATTTGCAAATGAAGAAGCCACTTACGAAGAAATTATAGATGTATGTAAGAAAGCCCAAATTCATGATTATATTAACAGTTTGCCATTAAGATATGAAACACTACTTGAAGAAAAAGGAGCGAATTTATCAGGTGGTCAAAGACAAAGACTATCTATTGCAAGAGCATTACTTAAAAAGCCAGAGATATTAATAGTAAACAAGGTAGTTATTATAGATTATGGAAGGGGCAAAGCTTTGATGGATTAAATGAAGTTGCAGCTACAAAAGAAAATCCGTTATTAGTAAATCCATTTCTAGGAGGTGTAAACTAATGAGATATAAAATTGAAGAACTAAAGGATATTACAGATTCAAGAGAAATAATGCAAAGCACGCCTCATGGATTTTCAAGATATATGATGTACATAATAATAGCTTTATTAACTGTTGTTATTACATGGTCCTTATTAGCTAAAAAGGAGATAACAGCTAAAGCCAATGGAGTAGTAAGGCCTTCAGAAGAAATTTACAAAGTTTCAAGTACAACAAATGGTAATGTAACTTCTGTAAATTTAAAAGAAGGAATGAAAGTAAAAAAAGGTGATATTTTATTAATATTAAATGGCGAAGAATATGAAATTCAACAAAGTGTACTCCAGGAAAGCCTTGATAAAAAAGAAAAAGAGCTTGAGGCATCAAGAAAATTAAAAAATTCAATTAATGATGGAGCAAATTATTTATCTCAAAATGATGAAATAGAATCAAGTTACTATGAGAAATATGAATTATATAAGACAACAATGGCAGAATATGATAAGCAAGGTTCAGCTACAGAAGCACAATTAAGCAATTTAAAAAATAAAAACGAGGATTTAAATTTATTATTAAAATCAATAGATGAGGAAAAAATTATTTTAGTTCTGATCATTATATGTATTATCAATATTTAGATTATGAAATGACATTAAATCAATATAGGAATCAAATAGAAAGTTATAATAAACAAATAAAAGAACTAGAAGATAGTAAAATAGAGGATGTTAAAACTAAGGAAGAAGAAATAAATAATTCTGGTAATGCAAGTGAAAATACTGAAACTAATACAGCAATAGACAAACAAATTGAAACATTAAAAAACAATATAAAATCAGCAGAAGCTGAAATAGATAAGTATAAAAATTCTCAAAAAGCAACTATCAAAAGCAATATAGACCAAAATAAATCAAGCCTAAGCCAAGGAACGGTTATAACTAACAATAATACTTACAAAGAACAGTATTTAACACAATTAGATGCAAATATATCTGCTTTAGAAGATTCTATTCAAGAATTAAAAATGAATTTAGAGCTAGTAAATTCAAGATTAGATGATACAAGTATAAAAGCTGAATATGATGGTGTAATAAATATTATTAATGAAATAAAGGTTGGGGATTATATTCAGAGTGGTACACAAATAGCCTCAATAGTACCTGATGAAACATCTGATTTTATAGCAGAAATATATATAGAAAATCAAAATATAGGTGAAATATCAGAAGGCGAAGATGTTATTTTAGAATTTGCATCATTACCACAAAGTGAATATGGAGTTATAAAAACAAAGTTAGATAATATAAGTATTGATGCGAAGATTAACCCAGAGCAGGGAATTAGCTACTATACAGGAAGATGTAAATTAGATGCAACATCAATGAAAAATGATAATGGAAATGTTGTAAATATTAAGAATGGAATGATGATACAAGCTAGAATAATTAATAGAGAGGTTTCTTATTTTAGATATTTCTTAGAAATGATAAATATTTCGAAGTAAGATAGAAGTTAATTTTTGCGCAATTAGTAAAGCCAATGAATGTGAATCATTGGCTTTTTTATATTCATTAAAGAACGATTTAGCGAAATGCTAATTATTGCAATGGTTTATAATTGTATATATGGTATAATAATATAAAGGTTGTGTAAAGTAAATATGAAAAAATAGCGTAGCTACATGTTCATTAACTGTTATTCCAGCAACTTGTGCAGGAGTTAGGTTATTTAATGCATAGTGAGGTCTTAAAAAATTGTAATGAAAAATAAACATGGCTATCAGAGTATTTGCACTTTCAAATGATTTGAAGCCTCGTTTACGCTTATACCAATCTTTGAAAGTATCATTAAAAGCTTCTATCAAGTTGTTGGATATGTCATCTTTAAATGATTGAACTTTAATATGCCTAGAAGTATTAAAGATAGTTTTAGTTGCTAGATTGTATGAGCCAAGTCTATCAGTGACAATAGCTGATGGACATCCAAATTTACTTGCAGAATTAAACAATGCGAAAGCTTGAGAAGCATCTCTTGAAGGAGATAAATTAAAGCCTAGAACCATTCTGGTTTCTGAATCAATAATTAGCCAAAGATAATGTTTTTCACATTAATAAAAACGACAGTTTCGTCAGCATGCCATTCATCAGATATAGAATGGTTACATTTTTTAGAGTTGCAAGTAAAATGAGAGTAGTACTCATAATCGTGATGCAAATAAGTTCCACTGCCACAAACAGGACAACGAGGGTACCCTCTCAAGATACGATTTTTCTTTCTAGAACAATCATCCAGAGTAAACTGACGTCTGCATTCCTTACATTGATATTTTTGATTACCTGCCTTATCTTTACCAAAGCGATAAAGGTTATGACTATGGCATCTTGGACATGTAATTTTATTCACTAATTTGCACATAATTTCATCTCTCCTTCGGAGGTATTTTTGGTGTTGCTATATTTAAGATACTCTAAGGAGGGATGAAATTCAAATATCATATAACTTAACAGAACTCAAATGTTTGAAAGGAGACCAATATGAATAAGTTTATTAAGAGGTTATTGGGAATAGATGAAATTCTGAAAAATATTGAAGAGATTAAGGCAGAAATCAAAAACCAACCAGAAGAGGAACAAGAACTAAATAATTCATTACAGTTTTTAAATCCAATTGATAATAAACCATTCTTACATGTAGAGTCTTTAATTGATAGTCCAAATAAGTACGAAACAAAAAGTTTAAGACCAATTGGCAGTTCAGAGAA
>ENA-OWOZ01002200-OWOZ01002200.1-bioreactor-metagenome-genome-assembly--contig:-NODE-2200-length-15240-cov-2.822594_pt1 | contig 15240 bp, 13 predicted proteins | sample MGYA00238140_ERZ651804 | MGnify/ENA primary metagenome ERZ651804 (study PRJEB26910, sample SAMN07631232) | bioreactor metagenome | isolation source: Switchgrass digestor | place: USA: Dartmouth... | reverse complement strand
CCAAATATAACCTATATATCATTAAAATCCATATAAAGTACGACAAAGCATCTGAAGGTACGATGAGATACAACGATAATTAGAAGAATGAGATATCATATATTACTGCAATTACATTGTTATGTATGTACCTCAATATTTATATCACTTATTTATGTTGATGTCAAGTTGTTTTACGCGACTTAAGCTAGTATACTGATAAAAAATTATATTGTTATATTATTTATACAATGCACTGAATTAACTCATTATGCTGGCTTTTCCCAAGTATAATTTTCGAGCAAATAATATAATAACTATAACAGTTTATAAATTTATTCCATATTAAGGTAGTAGATGACGTTTGACCAAGAACAAATTAAAATATTTTGTTAATTACTTGGCTCATTTATACCATTTTGCGAAAATTAAATCCTTTAAAATAAAGGCAATTGTCGATGAAGTCAGAATGTTTTGTACCGTAATTAAATTATATGCCTTTTTTGATAAAAGATAAAGAGGATATCCTAAAAGTAAAAAGGGTTTTAGCAACATTCTAAGACATATAAAAGATAGTGATGTATCACAAAAGCCGCTTATTCAGCGGCTTTTATGGGTTAAGGGGATGGTATGATATTGCAGCTGTACCAGCAAAAACTGGCCTCTCAAAGTTAAAATGGCCTCTGCATCAAGCTGAGAGTACTATTTATACCGCATGCAGCAAGATATGTAAATTTAACCGCTACCCTTCTCCATGTTTTTCGTTCAATGCATTCTTCTGCTTCTTTGCATTTTCTATCATACTATTGACAATTTCACTCAAAGAGTCTCTATCGATAAAGGGAGCAAGTCCAGCCAGTATATCTCCGTCAAGATTACCTACAGACACACTTCTTACAACCTTCCGAAGGTTTTCCTGACCGAGAAATGGTGCAAGAGTTAAAAGGGTTTCTGCACGAATACTCCCATCAATGGCTCGGTCAACAAGCCTTCCTAGGGCTTCTCTGCTTAAAAATGGTGCGAATCCGCTGAGCAAATCCTCACAAAGTCTGTCGTTTGGGATATTTTCTACTAAATAGTCAAGCTTATTTCTATCGATAAATGGAGCAATTGCTAATAAAGCCTCACCATTCAGAGTTCCATCGATAACCCGGTCAACAAGCTTATCTAGTGTATCTCTGCTGACAAAAGGAGCAAACCCGGAGAGCAGCTCACCATTTATATTGTCAACTAAAAGCTTTTCTACCAAATCATCAAGCTTTTCTCTGCTGATGAATGGAGCAATCGATGATAAAAGCTCCCAACTCAGGGTTCCATCGATGACCCGGTCAGCAAGCTTATCTAGTGTATCTTTGCTGACAAAAGGAGCGAATCCGGCTAGTAGCTCACCATTTATATTCCCAGCCATAATCTGTTCCACTATCCTGTCAAGGCTTTCTTTGCTGAGGAAGGGAGCAATACCCAACAGGTGTTCCGCATCCAACGATTTGTCTATAACATGGTCGACAAGCTTGTTGAGTGCATCGCTGCTTAAGAAGGGTGCAAGCGTGGAAAGATGCTCAATACTTATTCCGTCCAGCCCTTGTGCTACTTCATCTACAATACTCGGCTTTAGCGCAGGGGCAACATCTATGACGGACTGCAAGTCGACATCCCCGTTATTTATCATTTCTGCCACCTTTCCCGGTTCGTTTTGAACCAGCTGTGTTATATCTGTATCCTTCTCACAGGCTTTGTTAACAGGAGGTTCTCCGGCATTAAGAATATCGTCGATGCTTTTGTTGAATATCTCTCCAAGCTTGGGTAACGTACCGATATCAGGCATGGATTCACCTCTTTCCCATTTGGACACTGCCTGATGACTGACATTAAGCATTTCTGACAGCTCCACCTGCGTCATATCTTTTTGCTTGCGGAGAGCTGATATATAAGCTCCTATTTTCCTTAAATCCAACATTATTCTTCACTCCTTGCAAATCTGTATGGATGTGCACACCATCACTTCAAAGATAACATCTGGGCGGTACCAGGTCAATCAAGCAATAGTTGCATTGAACTTGATGTATATGGACAGGCCTTGCAACTTCCGGTAGAAAACATCCTATGGCTGTCAAAACACAGCTGATGAGGGAATAAGCTTGCTGCTTTTTTATCTTTTTCTCGCATCAGATGGGAAGGGGAGCGGCATCACATTAGACCATCCCAATGAATATAATAAGTTTATAATTAGTTCATTGGGAGGGAGAATATGGGTTTCTATGTTAAGGCGAAAAATGTAAATATATATGTTGAAGATTTAAATCCGGAATGTAAAAAAACCATTCTTTTTCTACATGGTTGGCCAGCCAATCTTAATCTTTTTGAATACCAATTTGATAAGCTGCCCCAATTAGGTTACCGGTGCATCGGAATAGACACGAGGGGTTTTGGCAAATCGGATAAGCCGTTTTATGGATATGATTACAATACCTTATCCGATGATGTGAGAGCTGTGGTAGAGGCTTTGGGCTTGCGTGACTTTACTTTGGCCGGACATTCCACCGGTGGTGCGATAGCAGTAAGATACATGGGCCGCCATAAAGGATATGGTGTAAGCAAGCTGGTACTTATTGCCGCTGCCGCTCCAAGCTTGATAAAACGTCCTAATTTCCCGTATGGTATTGATGAAAAGACGGTATTGCAGATGATTGAAGATACATATAATGATCGTCCTCAGATGCTTAGGAATTTCGGAGACAGGTTTTTCTTCCAGCATACATCCCAGGCGTTTTCCGATTGGTTTTTCCAGTTGGGTTTGCAGGCAGCCGGATGGGCGACAGCAGCAATTGCCAGGACTTGGATTAACGAAGTGCTGTTTGCTGATATGGGAGCCATTAATGTACCTACATTGATTATTCATGGAATTCATGATAAAGTGGTTCCTTTCCAACTGGCAGAAGTGCAGCACAGGATGATCAGAAATTCTATGTTGGTACCGTTTAAATATTCCGGTCATGGGTCTTTTTATGATGAGAAGGATGAATTCAATGGCTTATTGGTAAGGTTTACAGAAAGGTAGTTTAAGTTGACGGTTTGATGTTCGATGATGATGTTCCCGCTGGCAATATGAATGATATAGAGTACCAGTATCCAGGAAGCAATATTTATACGGAGCTTTGCAGCATAAACGCGACCTATATACCCTAGTTTAAAAGGAATGAAAATAGCATATACTAATAATTACATAAACGCCAAGTTTGTATCAGGCTATCTTTTTTACTACACTTCTGATGAAGCGAGCCTTTCGAAAATTGCTTGCCGCATAAAACCACAATAAAATAGAGTTAAAGGAAATTGAAAAAACATGTGAGAGCAGATAAAAAGAAAAATGCAGGGGATGAGGAGCGTATGAAAAGCCTGTAAATTAGGCTTGACAAATGCGAGCGTGCTATGTAATAATATCCCAAAAGAAAGCTGTGACATTATAAAGCAATGTGGATTACATAGCTAACGGCGTATAAATGTTGGTAAATGGGCATAAAAGCCGAAAAGCTGAGCTTCATTTAATCGCATGAGTGCCCGATATGTGGAATGATACCCCGCTAAGCCACATGTAAAGCTTTCTTGCGGGGTTTTTGCTTCTTGTTGTGTGACATGTCTTGCAGAATCACAAGTGTTCCATTAAGCCAAGGTATGGACTTCTTACATGAGGTGTCGGGATGGGTAGTATTGAACAGTATTACAATCATGATTATGATGAATGGGGAAGACTTTTAAGGCACAGAATAGAATTTGAAATCACAAAGAGAGCGCTTAACAAATTTATACCCGAAAAAGCCAGTGTCCTGGATGTAGGCGGCGGGCCCGGAAGGTACAGCATTTACCTTGCAGAAAGGGGTCATGAGGTTACACTTTTTGACCTGTGCGAAAAAATGGTGGAGCAGGCTGCTGAAAATGCCAAAAGTGCAGGTGTTGTTTTAAAAGACTGCATTCAAGGAAATGTTCTTTCATTGTGCGATATATTACCGGGAAGAGAATTTGACGCCATACTTTGCATGGGTCCTATGTATCATTTGCTGAAAGAGGACGAGAGAAGGGAAGCAATAAATCAATGTATGGGTTTGCTTAAAAAGGATGGCATACTTATAGTATCTTTCATATCGGCCTATGCTCCCATTATTGATTGCTTGAAAGCTTATCCGCAGGACATAGGAAAGTTGAAAGATAGTCTTCTAAGGTATTTGGAAGATGGCAGGCATGATTCAAGGGTGGCGCAAGGATTTACTGACGCTTATTTCTTCAATCCTGCAGATATAAGAGGGTTTATGTCCCAATTCAAGCTGGAAACCTTGAGAATCATGGCAGTTGAAAGCCTTGGGGTACTGGTGGAGGAAAAGCTGATGCAGCTGCCGGAAGAAGACTTCCAGAGTTGGCTGGATGTTTTTGAAGCTGTAGCTTCAAATCCTGAAGTATGGGGAAGCTGTGAGCATTTGCTTTATATCGGAAGGAAAGTGGATTGATAAATGGGAGATATGAATTTTAATGATGCAGTGAATGAATACACAAAGGAAGAATTGGAAGAAGCACTCCGAGCCATAAATTCAACGATCATGAAGTGTGAGAAAGTACTTCCTAAGCTGAAACAAGGTACTTCCCAGCACACTTTGCTCATACGCAGAATTAAAGCATTCCATATTGCAACGTCATTGATAAAAAAGGCATTGGGAGATAAATGATTTCCAATGCCTGCTTTGCTTATTGCCACAGGCAAAAATAAATTTGGTTGGCAACCAATTGGGAGAGGATAAGAATGGTAATTGTTTATGAATCTAAAACTGGTTTTACCAAAAGGTATGCCGAAATGCTGGCTGCGAAGACGGGACTTAAGGTTTTCCGGGTAAAAGAAATCTCAAAGATTAGCCCGGATGAAGAAATCATTTTTCTTGGCTGGATGAAGGTCGGGAAGATACAGGGCCTTGATAAATTGCGAAAATTTAATGTCAAGGCTGTTTGCGGATCGGGCACCGGGCGAACCGCTGAACCTGATACCGAAACTGTCATCGCCAGAAACAAGATTGAAGGCATGCCGTTTTTTTATCTGAGAGGAGGATGTCTGCCTCTGAAAGAGATAAAGGGTATGGATAGGATCATGCTGTCCTTGTTTGTAAAGATGCTTAAAAGCCGCAAGGACAAGGATGAAAGAACGGAAGAAGCAATTGCTATCATAGAAAACGGTTTTGATGGCGTGAAAGAGGAAAATCTTGCGGATGTGCTCGAATGGATAAACGCCAAAAGAGCGGAGGGTTGTGTATGAAAAATGTTGTTATAACCGGCAGCACACGCGGTATTGGTTTTGCTATGGCAAAGGAGTTTTTGCGGGCCGGATGCAACGTTACTCTTTCCGGCAGAGGTGAAGCTCTGCCGGAAGCAGCTCGTGATGAGCTTTCACCTTTTGAGGGCAAGTATATTTATGTCCGATGCAATGTGCAGGAAAAGGCAAGCCTGCAAAACCTCTGGGATGTTTCTTTGAAGCAGTGGGGCAAAATAGATATATGGATCAATAATGCAGGACAAAACGTGCCGCACATGTTTTCGTGGGAAACGGGAGAAACTTACACTGAAAACGTTATTAAGACAAATATAACCGGCATGATATACGGCTCACAGATTGCCGCGGCGGAAATGATCAAGCAGGGATATGGCGCGATATACAGCATGGAGGGTTTGGGCTCCAATGACATGATACAGCCTAAAACAATACTCTATGGCACCACCAAGCGCGCATTAAGATACTTTATGAAGGGTCTCGCCCGAGAGCTGAAGGGTACCGGAGTGATAGCGGGACGATTATCTCCCGGTATGATGCTTACCGATTTCATCACAAAAACACCGGATGGAGATCCATCGGAAGTCATATCGGACGAAAAGTTCAGAAGGCTGTTCAACATATTGGCGGACAGACCTGAAACGGTTGCAAAATTTTTCATACCTAGAATACTCAAGAACACCAAAAACGATGCCTTGATCTCCTGGCTGACAAACAGGAAGGCGGCATGGCGTTTTATTACTGCAGGCTTTCGCAGGGGAAGGCTGATTTAGCCTTAAGTCTGGGGAGTCATAGCATGAGCGAATGCTTTTGCTGGTTTCACCGGATTATGTACCAAGATTACTTTTGCTGGTTTCACCGGATTATGTATCAAGATTACTTTTACTGGTTTCATCGGGCTATGTACTAAGGATTACTTTTGCTGGTTTCATCAGATTATGTACCAAGGATTACAAGGAGGCTCATTATGAAACACGAAGAAAAGGTGTTATCACCAGAGCAGCGGGAAGACCTGCTCAAAATAATAAAAGCACGCTTTGAGAAAAATATGGGTCGCCATAAAGATATTGAATGGCTTGATGTGCAAACAAGGCTGGAAGCCAATCCCGAAAAGCTGTGGTCGCTTTATGAGATGGAGAAGACCGGGGGTGAGCCGGATGTCATTGACCGGGATGAAAAGACGGGTGAGTATATTTTTTGTGATTGCTCAGCAGAAAGCCCCAAAGGCCGCAGAAGTGTTTGCTACGATGGTGAGGCGCTGGAGTCAAGAAAAGAGCATAAGCCGGAAAACAGCGCATTGGGCATGGCTGAAGCCATGGGCATTGAGATTCTGACGGAAGAGCAATACCGAAAGCTGCAGAAGCTTGGAGAATTTGATACAAAAACATCCAGTTGGGTCAAAACCCCTGACAATATCAGAAAACTCGGCGGCGCTATCTTTTGTGACCGTCGCTATGACACTGTTTTTGTGTATCATAATGGAGCAGAATCCTACTATGCCTCCAGGGGATTCCGTGGCATGTTAAGGGTTTAAATTTTCTGTACGTTACTACTGAGTTTAATGGCAATTCCATGTTATCTTCATTTCACCATTCAGGTTCAGAATCCACAGGATACTTAGCCTAAACCTTTGTATGTTCTTTGACAGGCAACTGACATCCGATGTTTGCCGGATGCTGGTAATGCCTGTTTTTTACTTTATCCCATCCAATGTTTTCAAATATTGACTTGACATATTTTGCTTATGGATATATAATGAAAAAGTCTAAATGATAATGAATATCATTATCAAATTAAACTGTAACTCAAAAAATAATTTACATAGCAATCAGGAGGCAAATTATGAAGTTGAAAAGAATAGGAACTGTAATTCTCACTTGTGCTTTATTATTGACAGGATGCTCAAACTCAACCGAAAAAGTTCAAGATAAACCGGAGACGGGAGGGAACACTACCGGAGCTTATCCTATAGTAGTTAAGCATGCTTATGGGGAAACCGTCATAGAAAAAGAACCAAAAAATATTGCTACGATTTCCTGGGGAAATCACGACGTACCTTTGGCATTAGGAATTGTTCCGGTGGGTGTATCCAAAGCTAATTACGGCCAGACGGACGAAAACGGCCTGCTGCCATGGACGGGAGAAAAATTCAAGGAGTTGGGAGTAGAAAAGCCAAATGTTTTTGATGATATCGATGGCTTGGACTATGAGGCTATTAGCAATTCCAATCCGGACATAATTTTAGCCGCGTACTCGGGAATTACCCAAGAAGAGTATGATTTGCTGAGCAAAATCGCTCCCGTGGTGGCATATCCCCAATTCGCATGGCAGACATACTGGAGAGACCAAATAAGAATGAATGCTACTGCCATGGGTAAAAGGGATGAAGGAGAAAAGTTGATTTCGGACCTGGAAAAGCTGATAGAGGAAAAAACCAATGAGAAGCCTAACATTAAAGGGAAAAAGGCTGTATTTTGCTATTTCAACCCGGCGGATCTGGGTAAATTCTACATATATCTTCCTACAGACCCTCGGGCTGCATATCTGACAGATTTAGGCATGGAGCTGCCTGAAAGCGTTAAGAAGTTGGCGGAAACCTCAGACAGCTTTGCTCTTGAAATCAGCTCGGAAAATATTGATAAACTGGCAGACGTAGATATAATCATAACCTACGGCACTGATGCATTATTGGAGCAGCTTCAGAAGGACAACCTGCTTGGAACAGTTCCGGCAGTAAAAAATGGCGCTGTTGCGATTTTAGAAGACGGGTCGGCATTAGCAGCTTCCAGCACACCGAGTGCGTTGTCCATTCCGGCAACGATTGATGAATACTTAAGTATAATAGGAAAGGCAGCAGATAAAGTCAAATGAAATTTACAAAAATAGTGGGAATATACCTGGTCAGTTTTATATTTTTAGCCTTATGTGTGCTTGCATCATTGGCATGGGGATCAAAAAGCATAGAATTCAGCAAAGTAGTTAATTCTCTGCTGGATAGCAATGATACGTCTTTTGCTGCCTTGGTGGTGCGGGAACGTATTCCGAGGACGATTTTCAGCATTATGGCAGGGGCTTCTCTTGGAATATCAGGAGCCCTCATGCAATCGATAACCAGAAATCCGATTGCTGATCCCAGCATCTTGGGAGTTAATACAGGAGCATCCTTGTTTGTGGTAATAGGAATAGCCTTTTTTAACATAAATTCTGCAAATCAGTATATCTGGTTTGCATTAGCCGGAGCAGGAATAACGTCCGTCCTTGTCTACATCATAGCATCCATTGGAAACGGAGGTATGACTCCAATTAAGCTCGCTTTGTCAGGGGCTGCCACCAGTGCCGTTTTATCATCTTTAGTGAGTGCAATTATGCTTCCCAGAAGCGAGGTAATGGATGCATACAGGTTTTGGCAGGTTGGCAGCGTGAGCGGTGCGACCTGGGAAAGCATTGCTCTAATATTGCCGTTTATAATAATCGGGTTGATAATAAGCATAGCTGCCACACCGGCGTTAAATATACTCGCATTGGGAGATGAGGTGGCCACCGGCCTGGGCGTAAATACAGGAGTTATAAGACTTGTTTGTGCAGTTGCAGGAGTCATGCTGACCGGTGCAACTACTGCAATTGCCGGGCCTATTGGATTTATCGGATTGATGATTCCCCACAGCATACGCCTTGTTTTTGGTTCAAATTTGAAGGGGATAGTTCCATTGTCCGCTATTGGAGGTGCCGCACTTCTTATCCTTTCAGATGTTTTGGGAAGAGTAATCGGAAGTCCCGGTGAAGTTCAGGTTGGAATTATTACCGCATTTTTAGGTGCGCCAATCCTTATAATCGTTGCCAGAAAAGCGAAGGTGAAGGCTATATGATGCAAAGTACAACTACGCTAATCAGACAAGGATATATCAGAAGAAAAATTCGCTTAATCAGCGTTAATATTGTTCTGCTCGCTTTAACAGTATGCCTATGCGGCATGATGCTCGTATACGGCAAGACCAATTACCAGTTAAGCACAGTTATAAGGGTTATTAGAGGAGAGCAAATACAGGGGGCCACTTTTGCCATTGCAACCCTGCGCCTGCCGAGAATGCTTTGCGGATTGCTGGCTGGGTTGGCTTTCGGCATGGCAGGAAGCACGTTTCAAACCATGCTGAGGAATCCTCTGGCCAGTCCAGATATTATAGGTATAAGTTCAGGTTCCAGCGCGGCGGCAGTTTTTTGCATATTAGTGCTTCATATGAGTGGGAGCGGTGTTTCAATAGCGGCGGTAGCCTCCGGGATTGCAGTATCAATCCTTATATACGCGCTATCCAAAGGTTCGAAATTTTCGGGCAGCAGATTGATACTTATAGGAATCGGAGTCCAGGCAATGATAAATTCGCTTATATCGTATTTGCTGTCCAAGGCTTCACAACACGATGTTCCGGCCGCACTCAGGTGGCTGAGCGGCAGCCTGAACGGCATGCGCATTGAGGATGTGCCCGTTTTAGGCATTGTTGTTGTCGTTTTTGGAATCACTATCTTGTTGCTGACAAAACAGCTTAAAATATTGGAGTTGGGAGATGAGTTTGCCACCACCCTTGGCATTAACATAAATGTAATACGGATTATGCTGATTCTCAGTTCGGTATTTTTGATTGCCTTTGCGACTGCGGTTACAGGCCCTATAGCCTTTGTTGCATTTCTATCCGGGCCGATAGCATCCAGACTTGTTGGACCGGGGGCATCAAACGCTCTTTCATCCGGCTTGGTCGGAGCATTGCTGGTCCTTGGAGCAGACATGACCGGTCAGTTTGCTTTTGGCACAAGATTTCCGGTAGGTGTAGTTACAGGAATTTTAGGAGCGCCATATATGCTGTTTTTACTGGTACTAATAAATAGGAGGGGGAAGGCCTGATGGTTAGAAAACCACATTTGTATGAAGGAAAAGAATTGGTGGCAGGATATGACAAAAGGATTATAGTTGATGGAATCGATATAGCTATTCCGAGCAATAAAATAAGTGTTATTATTGGTGCTAATGCCTGTGGTAAATCAACTTTGTTGAAAAACCTTGCCAGGCTTATAAAGCCTGTCTCGGGAAAAGTTGTAATTGACGGTAAAAAGATTACTTCAATGCCTTCCAAGCAGCTGGCACAGGTTTTGGGGCTGCTTCCCCAATCACCGGTGGTTCCGGAAGGTATAACTGTTTGGGATCTGGTCTCCAGAGGGAGATATCCATACCAGTCATTTTTAAAAAGCATGGATAAATCAGATGTCAAGGCTGTGGAAGAAGCCCTTGAATTAATGGGAATATCGGGGCTTGCAAATCGTGTTGTGGATGAACTCTCCGGCGGGCAGCGGCAAAGGGTATGGATAGCAATGGCCTTGGCTCAGCAAACGGACATACTTCTTCTGGATGAGCCGACAACTTATCTTGATATTGCTTACCAAGTGGAGATTTTGGATTTACTGACGGATCTGAATCGCAGGAGAGGGACTACTGTTGTGATGGTGCTTCATGATATAAATTTGTCCGCCAGGTACGCAGACTATATATTTGCTCTTCGTAAAGGGAAATTGATTGCCCAGGGTACGCCATCTGAGGTTATAACACCCGATTTAATTGCCAAGGTTTTTGATTTGGATTGCATGGTTATAAAAGATCCGGTATCCTCTTCGCCCTTTGTGGTGCCAAGAGGAAGACATCATGTGAATTTGCAGAAGGTGGTATGATCTTGGCAGAAAGGACAATGGTGATATATCGATTATCAAACAGTCCCTAAGTCCTGATATGAGAGCAGGGCGAAATATTTGCTGTATTATGACGGGATATATCATTACCGGAAGATGATGGTTTCATTTATAAAGCACATTATATTACTGCAAGGAGCCCCCCTATTCCATGCTTACTAGTGGCATTTATAAATGAAAACCATTGTTCCGGTCTCTATATTCTTTAGGGCTCATTCCCACATACTTTACAAATACGTGCGTAAAATATGTGGGGTCGTCAAATCCAACTTCTGAAGCCACTTCAAAAACTTTATTCCTGGGGTCCATAAGAAGCTGCTTTGCCTTTTCAATTCTTATCTTGTTGAGGGTATCAATTATGGACATATTGGTTTCCTTTTTGAAAAGGCGGCTCAGATAGCTGCTGTTCACATGCACATGATCTGCGATAGACTGCAGATTTATGTTCTTATTGTAATTGTTATGCAGAAAGTTGTTTACTTCTCTTACAATCAGGCTGTATTGCTTTTTATTTTCGGAAGTCAGCTTGGATATTGATTTAATGACATCGACTATAAGGTCGAGCAGGCTCTGTATGGATTTGCACTGCTGAATCTGCTTGTAAATGTCAGCTTCATTGATATTTAGCAAATCCGCATTCAGATTGAGATTAGCCGGCAATCTGAAACAAAGCGAGCACAGAAGCATGCTTGACACCTTGATGTGCTCAATAGGCTCCTTATTTTCCCGGTATTTTTGAAAAAGCTTGTTTATGTCTTCCAGCGCTGCATTGAGGTTGCCGGATTGAATATGGTTTACTATGGCATCATTAAACTTATGCATTTGAACATAGGCGCTCTTACGGGACTCTCCAGCTGAAGATGCATACACCGACACGTTGTTGCTGTTGTAAAAATTGGACGAGGATGCTTCCAATGCTTCATTGTAAGCCTGGGGAATTTCGGCCGGCGATTTATGCATGCCGCTGATGCCGATGGAAATAGTAAATTTCATGAAGCTGTCAAGCATTGCCAGAACCTCATTGCAAGTTACAAGCAAGGACTGGGTGCAGAAGGAGGCACTGCCTTTGGTAAAGGATACTATTATAAAAAGTATGTTTTTACTCATTACAAATAAGTGGTAGTGGTAATCTTTGAAGGCCATTCCTAGGAAATTCTTAACAGACATAATGAACCTGTTATGCGCTTCAGGATTTTCACTGTAATCCGCAGAAGGATCTGATATTTCAAATTCAATTATGAAAAAATTTTCGAGCTGTATACCGTTTTGCGCGAGCTTTTTGCCTATCAAATCCGGAGGAAAGACTATTCCGTTGATTATATCTTTTATGAGTTTTTCCTGGATTTCGGAAGTATTTTCCCTCAACTTGCTTTCCAAAAGCTTGAGCTGGTTTTCCTTCTCCTTCTGCCGGATGATTAACTCCTTGGCCTTTTTGATAGCTTCTGGAATTTTCTCAGTAGGGTTTGTCTTTACTATGAAGTCAACTACGTTATATTTAATTGCAGCCTGAGCATAGGAAAAATCTGCAAATGCTGTAAGTATGATTACTTTAGTTGACGGATAATGGTCATGGATATATTTTGAAAGCTCAAGACCATCAAGGCCGGGCATTCTGATGTCGGCTATCACAATATCGATATCATTGTTTTTAAGGCACTCTATGGCCTCTATGCCGTTGCTGGCTTCGCAAACAAGCCTGCAATCCAATGCGCTCCAGTTTATAAAGCATTGAAGGCCTTTTCTGATAACTGCCTCATCATCAACGATCATCACATTATACAATCTTATTTTCTCCTTTATCCACCGGAATATGAACAACAACCCTGGACCCTTTATTGGGTTCGCTTTCGATTTTTATACCATATTGTTCTCCATAAAGCAATTTTACTCTTTTATTAGTATTGTCCAAGCCTATGCGGTTATGCTCTTTTTTTCTGGGGATTGCCATATCTGAAGCAGCCAGTTGGACGCTTCCGACATCAAATCCCAAGCCGTCGTCAATCACTTCCATGTATACTGAGCCTGAGTCTTCCCAGATATTGATGTTTATCATGCCCTTGCCCATCTTGCCTTCTATTCCATGGACAACGGCATTTTCGACTATCGGTTCGAGGCTCAGCTTGGGAAGATAGTAATCGAGCACGGATTCATCTCTGACGTTTATTGTGTACTCGAGCTTATCCTCGAACCTTGCCTTCTGCAGATAAAGATAAAACTTGCAAAGCTCCAGTTCCTCACGTATGGGGATTTTGGTACTGTTGTTTGAATAGATGCTTGCCTGCAGAAGCTCGCTTAAGGATGTGACCATCCTGTATATCGATTCATCTTGGGACAGCTTTGCCTTATAACCTATTGTTATTAGGGTGTTCATCAAAAAGTGAGGATTAATCTGTGATTGTAGAAATTTGAACTCTGTCTCCTTGAACAAAAGCTGCTTTTCATAAACCTGATTGATGAGGTGTTTGATCTCTGCAGTCATGTTGTTGAAAGTTTCGCTCAGCAGGTTTAACTCCACATCTTTATATACCGGCATTTTTATATCATAGTTTCCGTATTTCACCATGTTAATGCTGTGCAGCATGTCTTTTATGAAGCGGGTGAAGCCCAGAGTCAGAAATATACCGACAGCCAGGCAAATCAGAACGATAAGCGAAGTTATAATCAGGTAGCTTCGGATGCTGCCATAAAGCTGTGTAAGAATTTGCTGCTTGGGGATGCCTGCGACGAAGGTCAGGCTGCTGTTGCTTATCTTTTTTGAAGCCACATAGTATGTTTTATTGTTCAAAACTGCTTCCGAAACCCCGCTTTTGTTCTTCAAGTCCAGCACTGATGCATCAACCATCGTTCCAAGCCTATCCTTATCTTGCGTTGAATAGATTATTCCGTTGTTATCAATGATATAGGCAACAGAACCTGGAAATTCCAGGAGCTTCTCATACATTTTATACAATTCCGCCTCATCGGTGCCGATAATCAAGGCCAGCTTGTGTTCGGGGTGGTATATGTTGGAAATAACACGGACAAAATAAACCGTATGGTCGCCGGGGGATGGGGGCATGATCCTGAAGCCTTCCATCTTGTCCAGATCCAGTTCGTTAAATATTCTCAGGTTGTTTTCCGCAACAATTTGGATGGGTTTGGCTGACCTGGATAAGGAAAAATAGGTCGTTTTATTTAAAAATACAAATGCCGTTGTAATCAATTTCATGTCCCAGGCATTGTTGAACATCAGGCTGTATTTCAGCTCCTCCTCCATTTTGCTTTTGTTTACGAACATGCTGTAATAATCCTCTTCCGTTGGCATATTATTCATAATCCTTGAACGGATGGTATTATTGGATATAAAATGGAGAGAGGTATTGTCAATGATCTTGTAGCTCCTTTCAATGTTTTCATTGATCTGAAGAATAAGCTTATCCAGATTTTCAAAGGCATTGCGGGTCAGGGTGTCGGATAAGATGGAATAATAGTAAAAACCGGCAAAAATCATTGGAACAAGTATCATAAGAACCACTAAAAGTATAATCTTGTTCCTTATTGGTAGAGCGTAATATCGTCCCGAAAGATACGATTTTACATGTGAATAGAAGCTAATCAATCTCTCGCGCGCTCTTTGAATAAAACTCACCCCTTATTTCGTGAAATGTAATTTAATTTGTTATGCTGGCACAATGAGTTAACTTAAACTCAATTCTACATATTTATTATTGTTTCCTTCATGCTATGAAATGAAGTCAAAAAAACAATGAAAAAGTAAAAAAATCTCATGTAAGCCAGAGGGAGAAATGCCTCTTAATATTAGGCTTCTGAAGTAAAGAAACCACAAGAACAAGTCATGATATCCCATTAACTTATACTAGGGGAAACCCTATAATAAAAATACGCGGTGGAGCTTTCAGGAAAACGCACTAAGATTCAGGGCTAACTCAAAGGAGGTAACGATTTTGCTCAAAAATAAAATATTCATACCAATATTTATCTTGCCCACAATACTGTTGTTTGGAGTAGTTTATGCAGCATCGCTGCTGATTCTTCTAGGCTCTTCCTTCACAGACTGGAGCATTGGATCAAAAGTTTCCTTTATAGGTCTTAGCAATTACATTAAAATTATCACTGATGACGCTGACTTCCGCCGCAGCCTGATAAACACGATTATCTGGGTTATACTGCAATCCACCGTTCATGTTGCCATCGGCGTCATATTTGCTCTTATCAAATGGAGGTAT
>ENA-OWOZ01002196-OWOZ01002196.1-bioreactor-metagenome-genome-assembly--contig:-NODE-2196-length-15268-cov-1022.183661_pt1 | contig 15268 bp, 17 predicted proteins | sample MGYA00238140_ERZ651804 | MGnify/ENA primary metagenome ERZ651804 (study PRJEB26910, sample SAMN07631232) | bioreactor metagenome | isolation source: Switchgrass digestor | place: USA: Dartmouth... | reverse complement strand
GTCCGCCGGCCTGCTGCGGGGCTTGCTGCGGGAGGTATTGACATTGCTGCATTTGGTGTATTATACTACTTCATAAATAGCGCAAACGTCGATGACGGGAATGCGAAAGGCAGTGCCTTTCTTCCCACCCCTGAGATGCAGCCGATGAGGTTGCCGTGTGAGCTGCGATACAGGCTCGACGATTCTGCTTCTTTATACGGAAGCCGGATCTGAGTGGGGGTTTCCCAATAAGGGTGGTACCGCGGAGTTGATTCGTCCCTGTGTTGCAGGGGCGTTTTTTATTTGCTGCTGAAGTTTAATATTTGTTAAAAGGAGTGGAAACATGGCACAGGACAAGAAGTTTGTCGAAGAGATAACGCCAATGGACCAGGACTTTACACAATGGTACACGGACGTTATCAAAAAAGCTGAACTGGTGGATTACTCCAGTGTGAGGGGCTGCATGGTCATAAAACCTTACGGGTATGCGATCTGGGAGAACATCCAGAAGGAACTGGATCACAGGTTCAAAAAGACTGGGCATGAGAACGTCTACATGCCGATGTTCATACCTGAGAGCCTGCTGCAGAAGGAGAAGGACCATGTGGAAGGGTTTGCGCCGGAAGTTGCATGGGTGACCCACGGGGGGAGCGAGCAACTGACTGAGAGACTGTGTGTCAGGCCGACTTCTGAGACACTGTTCTGCGACCATTATAAGAATTGCATACAATCGTACAGGGACCTTCCGAAACTGTATAACCAGTGGTGCTCGGTGGTCAGGTGGGAGAAGAATACCAGACCGTTCCTCAGGACACTGGAATTTTTGTGGCAGGAGGGGCATACTGCCCATGCGACGGCTGAGGAAGCCCAGGAAGAAACTATCAGGATGCTCAATGTTTATGCCGAGTTTTGTGAAAACGTGCTGGCCATACCCGTGGTAAAGGGTCAGAAAACCGAGAAGGAGAAGTTTGCAGGCGCCAAGGCTACATATACCATCGAGGCACTGATGCACAACGGGATAGCTCTGCAGTCGGGCACATCGCATAATTTCGGCGATGGTTTTGCGAGAGCGTTTGGCATACAGTACACCGATAAATCGAATCAACTGCAGTATGTACACCAGACATCCTGGGGAATGACCACGAGGCTGATAGGCGCGATCATCATGGTACATGGGGATGACAGCGGGCTCGTGCTGCCGCCCGGGGTTGCTCCGATACAGGTTGTTGTTATTCCTGTTTCACAGCACAAAGAGGGTGTCCTTGAGAAGGCTTCTGAAATAACTGCGAGACTGTCCGGCATTGTGAGAGTTAAGATGGACGACAGCGACAAGACTCCGGGCTGGAAGTTCAACGAATATGAGATGAAGGGCGTTCCGCTGAGGCTTGAGATAGGGCCGAAGGATATCGAGAAGGGACAGGTCGTACTGGTCAGACGTGACACGAGGGAAAAAGAGTTCGTGCCGATGGATGAACTGGAGGCAAGGGTGGCCGAACTGCTCGATTCGATCCACAGGAACCTTCTCGAAAAAGCGACCAGGCTGAGAAATGAAAAAACGTACACTGCAGTGGATATGTCCGGATTTGCGAAGATACTTGAGACCACGCCTGGCTTCATAAGGGCGATGTGGTGCGGGGACAGGGCATGTGAAGATGCTATAAAGGAACAGACGGGCGCCACTTCCAGGTGCATACCTTTCGATGATAAGGAACCTGTTTCAGACAAATGCGTTTACTGCGGGAAAGAAGCGAAGACGCTGGTTTACTGGGCCAAGGCGTACTAGGCGAACGAAACGGGAAACCAGTGGAGCGGTTTGGGGCGGTAAACCGGAAGACATGAAAGCAGTAACAGACCGATACTGTGACCAAAGGCAGCAGGGCCGGAAAGACGGGCAATGAGCCGCCGGAAAGCGTGCGGTTGAGTATGCAGACTGACTCACCGGACAGAAAACTGCATAAGGAGGATCAGACGAATTCAGCAGACAGAGAACATCCTTCAGAAGGCAGACGAATTCGGCGGCCGGAAATAGCGCAGCAGGAAAGTAAGGCGGTAGGGCCTGAAAAATTACTTCCAAATTGCCACTTAAATGCAAATAATTCAAAAATATTTGTCAATACTATATTCAGCATAATTATTAAAAAATTTGCATTAAGAGGTAATTGGAGGTAGGAGTATGAAAAGAAAGATCATTATCCTTTTTGCGGTGGCTGCATTGCTGATTTCCACTACATGTTATGCAACAGCTGCCGGCAGCGAATCAAAGGCTCGGCCGGCTTTTGAGAAGATCGATAGCAGCACCGGTGAGGTGAATGTAAGCATTTTGAACCTCAGGGAAGGGCCTTCCACCGACTATCCGCTGATCGGCAAGCTGTCGAAGGGACAGGTGCTTACTGTGATGGGCAAGCTGGGTGACTGGTATGCAGTGTATGATCCGGATACCGGCCGGGTCGGTGCAGTTTACAGCAAGTACCTGGACGTTGAGGATGCTTCAGTGCCGGTTTCAGCGAATGCTGCTGAGAAGACAGGGAAAACATCTTCTCCGTCGTCCGGGAAGATAGTTCTTACAGAAGATGAACAGAAACTGCTGGAACTCGTCAATAAAGCGCGGGAAGAAAATGGCCTTGAACCCCTTGCGGTAGATGAAAACCTGATGAAAGTGGCAAGGATCAAGGCGAAGGATATGGTAGAGAACAACTACTTCTCACACCAGTCCCCGACTTACGGTTCGCCGTTTGACATGATGAGGCAGTTCGATAATACATTTAAGTCTGCCGGTGAGAACATAGCCGGGAACAAAACTGTGGAAGGCGCATTCAAGGCCTGGATGTCTTCTGAGACACACAAGAAGAACATATTGAACCCGGGGTTCAAAGTGACCGGCATAGGGATCGAGAACAGTCCGACTTATGGTAAAATCCTGGTCCAGCAGTTTATCGGGAGATAATATCGTGTATAAACTTTGCTTTACAAGTGGCGGGCATATTTCCGGTTTTGAACGTGATGGCTGTGCCTGATGCAAAGGGTATAACTGCACATGTTCCATCTAATATGCAAATAGACGTATAGCAGGATTCCGGCTGCATAAAGTGCCGGTCGTATCCTGCTTTTTTGCTGCCTGTAACCGGATGGCACCTGATTTATCTTGATGTTCATACCGTGTTGCTGTACAGAGAATAAACTGTTTTGAACTGCAGATATTAAATATGAACACCATGGATACGCCATAAGTCCTTTATGGGAATAAGCAGTATATTTTGAAAGTGGCGTACGAGTTTGCTTACTGTGAAAGGAGGAACATGATGCCTGACAAGAAGAATAAATCAAAAGAAGCCTGCAGGAAGGTAAAACCATCTGTATCAAACGACCAGCTTGGCGAAAATGCCGGTGAAGGCCGCTTTGAAAAAGCTGTCGAATCAAAAAGCGGCAAATGCCGCTAAGCTATGGGGACAGTTCTTCATAATTGGGGGACAGTTCTCAAGTTTCCTGCCTGAGGTCAGGTTCTTGCCTTGAGGGACAGTTCTCGATTCAGGATGATGGCTGGGGGCAGATGGGGACAGTCCTCAACTCAGAATGATGGCTGGGGATGGTCCTCAAATTTCATAAATTGAGCTATACCGGATGGGGACAGTTCTCAAATTTCATGAAATTGTGCTAATGCTGGTGTCACTGATTAAGATGATATTGATTCCTGGACCAGTGAAGCGGTTTTTTGGTTAAGTTAACTCCGCAGGAAACTGTTCAGTTACTACAAGTGAAATCAAGAATTCGCAAGGAACGTTAACTGCTTAGCCGGTACTTTATGTGTCGGAGCTGATGCAAGTAACGTTCTTTGCTTTGTGAAGAACTGTCCCCTTATCACATTGCAGGAGTCATTACTTCGCTGTGTAATTTTGAAGAACTGTCCCTCTCTCGTTGATTTATTATGCCCATGTGTGTTAGAGTATGGACAGGGAATTTACTGGCTTCTTGAAAATACTTAAGCTGTAGAAAGGATGTATGGATATGAGTAATATCTTGGAAACCAGAATTGATGATATGCCGGGAATGTCGTTTGATTGTGCATGTGGCAGGAGGCATTCCGTTGATATAAGCAAGCTGGTTATCGGGAGCAAAATTCTGGATGAGATAGTGGCAGGCCTTGAAGCTTTCCGTGACGGGAAGCTTCTGGTTCTGTCGGACAATAACACGTACAGCGCCTTCGGTAAAATCGTCATCGACCGGCTGCTGGATGATGGTTTTCGGCTGAAATCGTTTGTGTTTGATTCGGGAGATCGCATGCTGCTGCCGGATGAAAGGTCGATCGGAAGGGCACTGCTTGAAGTCGAGCCAGATACGACATTTATCCTGGTTGTCGGTTCCGGTGTCCTTAACGATATTGCCCGAATCGTGAGTTACAGAACCGGCAAGCAATTTGCAGTCGTAGGGACGGCTCCCTCAATGGACGGTTATACATCAGTTGGATCGTCATTGATCGTCGGAAATAAAAAGATAACATATTACAGTCATTATCCCTGCGCGATTTTCGCTGACACTTCCGTTATGAAAAATGCACCGATGATAATGATTCAGGCCGGATTCGGCGATGTCCTCGGGAAGCTTACAGCACTTGCAGACTGGAATCTTTCGAGAATCGTCACCAATGAGTATTACTGCGATACGATAGCTGAACTTGTCCGGAAAGGCGTCGGTAAATGTATGGAAAGTGCCGATGGATTGGCTGAAAGAAGTGAGCAGTCTGTCCGCTGCCTTATAGACGCGCTGATCCTTACAGGCTTGTCTATAGGCCTTGCAGGTGTGTCAAGACCGGCTTCAGGCACAGAACATCAGTTGGCCCATTACTGGGAAGTCAAAGCTGTGGAGGAGGGGAAGGAACATCCTCTTCACGGAAATTCTGTCGGCGTCGGCACCGTTGTTACAGCGATGCTGTATGAGCTTGCATCGGAAATACTGCCAGACGGTATCGATTATCCCAAAGCTGACTTTGTCAGGAGCCTTCTTGAAAAAGTCGGAGCGTTTACAAATCCGAGGGACCTGGGGATAAACCGAGATTTGTTTGTCGAAAGCATGATGAATGCGATGTATATGAGGGACAAATACACTGTTTTGCGGTATTGTGCTGAAAAGGGCAAATTAGAGGAATTTACCGAAATTATTGCCAGGGAATTATATGATTGACAAATACGAATGCCAGGAGGTTTTATGGCTGACAAACAGGATATTTTGAAGCGAAAGAAGCTTTTTGTGCTGGACATGGACGGAACGTTCTATTTAGGCAACAGGTTGATAGAAGGTTCGCTGGATTTTCTTGAAAAAGTGAAGTCAAAGGGCGGGGAGATCCTGTTTTTCACAAACAACTCTTCGAGGACGGCGCCATTCTATAAAAAGAAGCTTGAATCAATGGGATGCCTGATCGATGAAAGTTCCATCGTTACGTCCGGTGACGTTACTATAAGATTTTTGATGGAAAACTACAGGGATGCCGGCGTTTATCTTGTCGGGACAGACCTGCTGAGGGAAAGCTTTGCGCGCGGCGGCGTGAAACTGACCGAAGATGATCCTGATATAGTTGTGTTAGGTTTTGATACTTCGCTTACGTATGAGAAGATTGAAAGGGCATGTACTTTCATAAGGAATGGTGCGCTTTTCATCGCAACGCATCCTGACCTGAACTGCCCGACAGAGGACGGATTCATCCCTGACTGCGGTTCGATGTGCGCTCTGGTGACGGCTTCGACCGGCGTGAAACCAAGATATCTTGGAAAACCGTATAAGGAAACCGTTGACATGATAAAGCTGATAACAGGCAAGAGCGATGATGAGATAGCATTTGTCGGGGACAGGCTTTATACGGATATAGCTATAGGCGTTAATAATGGGATCACCAGTATACTGGTGCTTACCGGAGAAACGTCCCTCGAAGATGTTGAGCGCTCACAAGTAAAGCCGGACTTTATCTTTGACTCGCTGTTTGCACTGGGGCAGGTGCTGTGAAAAATCTGGGGACAGTTCTGCACTATTGCATTGGCAAAAGGCAAATCTGCTCATGCAAAAGTATTGCGCATTGCAGTGTGTATTGGTTCGCGTGTATGATAAACGCGGTTTTGCATACATAAGATTAACGAAAATTGATGAAACGTGATGCAAACCAGGACAATTGGTTAGATCAACAGGCTAAAGGAGAGTACAGCATGGCGGATATTGTTGCTCAATTGATACGGGAGTTCGGACTGAAACCTTATCAGGTCCAGAATACCATAAAGCTGATAGATGAAGGCTGCACCATACCGTTCATCGCAAGGTACAGGAAGGAGCAGACCGGTGAACTGAACGACCAGGTGCTGAGGGAACTGTACGACAGGCTGATTTACCTTAGAAATCTGGAGAGCAGGAAAGAGGAAGTCAGGAGGCTCATTGAAGAGCAGGGCAAGCTGACCGATGAGATTTCGTCTGCTCTTGATGCCTGCGCGAGCATGCAGGAAGTTGATGATATATACAGGCCATTCAGGCCGAAAAGAAAGACCCGGGCATCCATTGCCCGTGAAAAGGGCCTTGAACCGCTTGCTGAGCTAATATTCAGCCAGGACATCATGACAGGAGATATATATGAAGCGGCCCGGCGTTTCATTGACCCTGAAAAGGGTGTCAGCTGCGCAGATGAAGCTCTTGCCGGTGCAATGGACATAATCGCGGAGAATATATCTGATGATGCGGAGATCAGGAAGAACGTCAGGAAACTGTTCTTCAAACACGGCGTACTGGTGTCAAAAGCTGCAAAGGAAGAAGATTCGGTTTACAGGATGTATTATGATTTCAGGGAGCCAATTTCCAGGATAGCCAAGCACAGGGTACTTGCGGTCAACAGGGGAGAGAAGGAAGGTTTCCTCCAGGTGAAGATAGAAGTGCCGGAGGAACTTATTATTGAATATTTATTGTCGAAGACTGTTAAGAAAAAAGGATCCGCCGCATCGGAATTTGTTGAGAAAGCAGTCGAAGATTCGTTTAAACGCCTGATTTCGCCATCTGTCGAAAATGAGGTGAGAAATGAATTGACCGAATTGGCCGGTGAACAGGCGATAAAGGTGTTCGCTGAAAACCTGAGGAATCTCCTGTTGCAGCCGCCGGTCAAAGGAAGAGTGGTCCTTGGCCTTGATCCGGCCTACAGGACCGGATGCAAGCTGGCCGTTGTCGATGACACGGGCAAGGTGCTGGCGACAGATGTGATTTACCCAACGCCTCCTCAGAACAAGGTGGAAGAAGCGGAAAAAGTTCTGCTGCAGTTGATTGAAAAATACAAGGTAGACATAATTTCGATCGGCAACGGGACTGCTTCGAGGGAATCCGAAATATTCGTGGCAAATGCTTTGAAAAAGCTTGACAGGACGGTCTACTACATGGTCGTCAGTGAAGCGGGCGCGTCCGTGTATTCCGCTTCAAAGCTTGGGGCTGAAGAATTCCCTGATTTCGATGTTTCGCTGAGGAGTGCGGTTTCAATAGCAAGGCGTTTGCAGGATCCGCTGGCCGAACTTGTCAAAATAGATCCCAAGGCGATCGGCGTCGGGCAATACCAGCATGACATGAACCAAAACCGTCTCAATGATACTCTCAGGGGCGTAGTGGAGGATTGCGTCAACAGTGTCGGCGTTGATCTGAACACAGCGTCGCCTTCATTGCTCTCTTATGTGTCCGGCATAAATGCTGCCGTGGCGAGAAATATCGTCGAGTACAGGGAAAAGGCCGGTCGCTTCAACAGCAGGATGGAACTGAAAAAGGTGAAAAAGCTTGGGGACAAAACCTTTGAGCAATGTGCCGGGTTCCTCAGGATCCCCGAAGGGCAGAACATACTTGACAATACATCTGTCCATCCCGAATCCTATGATGCAGCAGTTAAGCTGCTGGAACTGACCGGTTATACGCTCGAAGATGTAAAGAACAGAAAGCTGGACGGCCTTGAAAAAGAGGTGGGAAAAAGAGGGATCGAGGTGGTTGCTGCCGCTGTAAATGTTGGTGTTCCGACGCTGAGGGATATAATCAGCGAGCTGCTCAAGCCGGGACGTGACCCTAGAGATGAGTTGCCAAAACCGATTTTTCTCACAGATGTTCTGTCCATTGAGGATCTCAAACCTGGCATGATTTTGACGGGAACTGTCAGGAATGTTGCGGATTTCGGCGCATTTGTCGATATTGGTGTGCATCAGGACGGGCTTGTGCACATATCGGAGCTTTCTGAAAGGTATGTAAGAAATCCGATGGATGTGGTTTCAGTGGGTGACATCGTAAAGGTAAGGGTATTATCCGTCGACGTTGACAGAAAGCGGATCAGCCTTAGTATGAAGGGCGTTTAGAAGTCAGCCGGCTGTATAGGGGCGATCAGTTGGAAGGAGACAAAGGCGAGTGCTTGAGGGCGATGACAAAAGGCAGAGGATAAAAGTCATAGTCAGGAATTTGGCGATATAGCAACAGTAGACTTGAAAGAAGCGCCGACGGGTTGGTTCGTTGTGTAAACAGAAAGGTTTACATATAATTTATAGAGAAGCATGACAACTATATGCTGGAAAGAAGGAATCTGAAAAACATGATAAATGATATACTAAAGGCCGTGAAAAAATATCCGTCTCTGGTAATTACGATTGGAGTTGTCGTACTGACTGCAGAAGTCTTCAACAGGTTCGTGCCGGTAATGGCCATGATAATAGGAATAGTCAATATGACCGGGGGCAACATTATCGACAGTATATTAGCGATATTGCATATGCTGCTCGATCTGCAGAATCTTCCCCTGATACTTGTTACAGCAGCTGTGATAGCTATACTGTTTTCACTTTGTGTCAGCCTGCTGCTGCCCGGTTATTTGCTTGCAGCAAGCGACGGGCTGGAAGACGGGCCTAAGAAAAAAGGGCTGTTTCGTGCAGGCATAAAGAAGTATTTTATGAAATTTTTCCACATGACGCTCAGGGTAGTCTTTTTGGCTGTGGTTTTGGTAGTATTCCTGATGGTGTCGACTGTTCCCGGCATCGTCATGACCAGGGTATCGATATCCAATAGCCCTGAACTGCTTGTAGCGGCCATTTTCATTGATATTGTGACAGTTGGGGTTATTTTTGCAAGCCTTTCGTTCTTTTCAATATACACATATATGTGGTATATTGCATCGCTGGCAACTGTGAACCGCCCCTTCAAACTTGGCAAGCAGGTTGCTGACCGCCGGTTCTGGCAAATCGTACTGGGCCTTTTGATATTCGATGTGATTTTTGCCGGCGGTTTCTGCATTATCTTCATGATAAGCAACCAGTTTATCAAGTATGCATTCGGCTGGATATTTGCCACCGCTTTTTTCACCGTTCTTGCACTATACCTGGTGAAATTCTTCAAGAATAATATTGAGTAGGGGACAGTTCTCAACTTTCGCAGGTAGAAGACAGTTCTCAGGTTCAGCGTATAAGGGACAGTTCTTAAGTTTTATCCCTCAGGCAGGTTTCTGTCTATAGCTGAAAAAAGTTTCAGCAGAAACTTTTCCCAAGAGGCAGGCAAGCAAATTCTGAAGAACTGTCCCTATATTTTGGTTAGGTGCCCGCATGCCATCCGGAATCATTTTTATGCATGATTACCGAATCTGTATAAAAATAGAGAAATGTCCCCAACTAAATCGCGAAATTGTGTTTGCCGATTTTAAGGACGATACGCCTTGACCAGATCCACGAACTCGTGGCTGTTGCCGGATTGTAGTAATATACGCAGCCATATGTCGGATCCCAGCCGTTCAGTGCGTCTTGTGCCGCTTTGATTGCGGTTTGATCCGGCTCCAGGTTGATTTGACCGTCGTATACCGCATCAAAGGCCCCAGGTTGATATATTACACCGGCAATAGTATTTGGGAATCTGGAATCTTTGACTCTGTTGAGCACGACAGCCCCGACTGCGACTTGCCCGACGTAAGGTTCACCTCGGGCTTCGCCGTGAATTAGCCTGGCCAGCAGATTAAGGTCCCTCGAATCGCCGGAAGAACCGTCCCCCGAAGATTGGCCTGTCGGCAGCCCGATAGCGGCCAGCGTCTCCGGTCCGGCTATTCCGTCGACCGTCAGGCCATGCTTTGCCTGGAAGTCTCTCACTGCGCTGTAAGTCATATATCCATAAACACCGTCGACTTCGCCATGGTAGTAGCCCCATTCTTTCAGCCTGCTCTGGATGTTCCTGACTTCCTGGCCGGTTGACCCATATCCGGAAAGAACGGCAATGCTTTTATCGAGCAGCCTGGCGATATATGTCTGATTGCACAATGCTAGAACGATCAGGATCGTGGCAAAAACAAGCAATGCAGTTTTTTTACGCAACGGCATCCCTCTTTTCGTTTGTATTGCATAATCTTTTCATAGCTTTTTTATTTTTTGATACAGGCAGGAATTTATTCAGAAAAGAAGTATGTAGAGCAGGATTATCAACAGGAGATCGTCTTCAAACGATTCATCGAGCAGCAGGACAATAAGACCTAACAGTATTATTTCTTCTATTGTTATGTGTTTACGTATGTAATTGACGAATTTACCCAACGAAAAATCTCTTTGGGTTTTTGCTGCCCCAACGTTTTTGACTTCTTTTTCGTTTGGAAGCGGGATGCCAAAAAAGTCAGAGTCATCATGGGAATATGACCCGACATTGCTGATTGAATAGGATGGACTTGAGCTATAGAATTGCGGTATGTATTTCTTGGAGCTTTTAATAGGCCTTTTATAAGGCATTAGGTTCACCTCGTCTGTTTTTCCTGTTCATTAAGCAGTCTGCTCAGACTCGCTATCTGCAGCAGTTGTATGCAGTTGCTTATTTTCCTTTGTCTTCTGTTGTTCATAAACGGCTTGATTGCGTTCAGCAGGTTTATCCGGGGATCGTTTACGGTATTCAGCCTGTTTAGTGCGCTTCTTGCTGTATTGAGAACATCCTGGTTTATTTGCGGCGGATTCTCGGTGTCAGGCTGTGCAGCTGCTGTTTGCGCCGTATTGCTTTCGGGAACGTTCTGTTTTGGAGGCTGCGCAGGATCGGCGGAAACTTCAACTTTCGAAGAACTGTCCCCACTCTTTTCAAGGGAGGCTGATAGCAGGGAAACGAGTTCCTTGACATTGTCCGGAACGTTGTCATGCCCGAGCAACTGTGCTATTTGCTGAACTTTCCTGTTAAGATCATCGTTCATGGTAACTTCCTCCAAACATAGGCACTAATAATATATTTCATTACCTATTTAATAATGTCTTTTATTTTGCTGATTATCTCAGGGCCGTTTTCACCCAGGAGTTTCTGGACGGCATCCAGGTCGATACTGTTCATTTTTTGTCTTAGTTCGGATTTGTCCAGCTTCAGTTCCTTTAATTTTTTATCATCTATTTCATCGAGTTTTTCCATTATCTCGTTTTTATCTACTTTTCTGAGCTTTTTTGCCAATTCGTCGTAATCCTCGTTTTTAAGCATGTCGATAGCCGCATTGATTTTTGCAGCAAGTACCTTGTCATCCATCTTTTCGAGAAGTTCGGCCATTTTTTTGCTGAAACCATTTGCCATAACGATTAACCTCCATAACCCTGTGAATTATATTTCCGGAACTATCACTTTCAGAGATTTTCCCCTATGCATTGATATGCTGCCGTAATGCCGACTATGCCGCAGTTTCTTCTGTCCTGCAGACACCAGCGAATAACAGAAGGAACACGGCTATGATGATCAGCGGCACGAAACCCATATTGCTGTCACAGTCAGATCCGCTTCCCGAGAGTAATACAAAGATGAAAATGATTGCAAAAATTAAGACTTCATCAAGTCCTTCGTCAAACATTGTTCTCAGTTTTCCGGAAAGATTATCGAAAACAGCCATGGATTTGCCTCCGGGCATCTTAAATAACAGTATATTTTATGATCACGGCTGTGATTGTGTTACAATTTTGTTTGCGGGAAAACGGGCAGGCGGAATAAGCCCGGTTCTGGGACGAACCGCAGCGCAAGGGCAACGGATGCCCCTGTTTACCGGGCTTTCAGAACAACCGTTTTGCTTGTCTTATCATGGACAATAGTTTATTACAGTAGATACCTGTTCAACTGAAGATTAGTACATTAAGCTTATTACTTTTACTCCTGCCGATGCCTTCGTTTTACCTGGGAAAGAGGCCCCGTTCATTGCAATGCCCTGGCAAACCTAGCAGTAGAATAGTTTCAGGAATACCAGTATAAAGAACAGCAGTGAATCGTTCCTGCTGCAAGTGTTGACACCAAATTTTCCGCGCCTCAGGATGCCGATCGCGCTGTTGTCATAGAACAACAGCAGAAAGACCAGGATGAAAAAGAGCAGTGTGCAGTCGCCTTGTCTGCCGGTGTATTCGCTGTTTGACATATTAACCCTCCTCCTGTAAGCATACAGTGTTCCATTGACATAATATGCCGGGAAGCGGGGTGAGGTTACAGTTGAGTGAAAATTGATGAAGGTTGGTACTGTGAAACTATGATATTTCAAATGAAAATAAAATGTTGATGCCGGTTGTTATTCCAGCGGTGGTGCTTGGTATTTATAAATATGGCAATTGTTAATGCGTAATTTTTTGCCCCGAAGTTTTATTGGGCAACCGTACAACAGACAGTATTGTTTCCGCTGGAAGCGGGCGCCGATATTCCGGACGCTGATATGCTTAAGGCATCTGGTTGATCTACCGCCGGAATGTTGCTGGTAAAGAGAGTTGTTCGAAAAACGGGAAATTTCCTTAAACTACTGCGGTGAAGCAGAAGGACTCAAACTTGGCTGAAACACAGCAATGAAGAAAATTCTTATGTGATCAGATATTTCCCGTAATACAAGGTGTTATAATATTATTATGGTGTAAAAAGCAGCCCGGGTTTGACATTAGCTACAATAAAACAGTGCTATTATGCAGAGTGCAATGGATACCGGAATAATATTCCGGGATCTGTATTTCTTAAACTCGGATCAGCCAGCGGAACTTGTAAAGCAAGACAAGTCGGTTGCCTAGTAAAAATAACAGATCCGGAAGTAAGATATTGGAAGACAGACTGTCAGATACGATTTTACATGGGAGATAACACAGAAAGATAAGAAAGGAAACGGTCATGTACGATGTAATCATTATTGGCAAAGGGCCCGCAGGTATGTCAGCCGCTTTGTATACGGTGAGATCAAACCTCAGGACGCTTATAATAGGGAAAAATGACAGCAATCTGATGAAAGCAGACAAGATCGACAACTATTTTGGCTTTGCGCAGACAATATCCGGGAAAGAACTGCTGCGCAGCGGGGAAATGCAGGTAAGGCGGCTTGGCGCAGAGGTGCTGGAGGACGAGGTCATATCTGTTGAAAAGGATGATCTCTTCAAAGTTTTAACCAGTACGGACTCCTACATGTGCAAAGCTGTACTGCTGGCTACCGGACAGCCGCATAAAGTCATCAGGATCGAAAACCTGGTTAAGTTCGAGGGCAAGGGTGTAAGTTACTGCTCTACTTGCGACGGTTTCTTCTATAACAATTTGAAGGTGGGTGTGCTTGGACACAGGGATTTTGCAGTGCATGAGGCAATGGAACTGACTACCTTCACCAAAGATATCACGATCTATACCAACGGGATGCAACTTGATATTTCCAGAAAATATCTCAATGAACTCGGCAGGTTCCGCGTGGATACCAGGAAAATACTGAAGCTTGACGGCGCCGAATTCCTGGAAAAGATCTATTTTGCCGACGGGACAGGTGACAATATCGACGGGTTGTTCGTAGCGTATGAAAGTGCGTCAAGCACCGATTTTGCCAGGAAACTGGGAATATTGACTGATGGGAATATAGTGGCAACAGACGGCGACCAGCGCACTAACCTTGAAGGAGTGTTCGCAGCAGGAGACTGTTCAAGCAAATTCAGGCAGATTTCAGTAGCGGTCGGGCAAGGTGCGGTTGCCGGCAAAGCAATAATTGAATATGTTAAAAGCCTGTAATGCAAGACGATGCTGGTTCCGAGCGTATTTACACCGGAAAAATGCGGAATTGATTTTGTTTATAACATATGTTAATATAAATTTATTATTTAGTGGGAGATTGATCGATGAAGCGACAGGTAGATTGCTGTACTCACAATAGGCATATTTGGGTTGATTGTATAGGCTGCAGACGGATCTATGCCGTCTTTGGATTTTGTCAAATAAAAAAAGCCCTGTGACAGTACGCCCTTCACAGGGCTTTTATCGTATTATGGAATGGAGGCAGATTGCAATACCGGCTTATTCTTTCAGAACAGGAGGAACGTGTCACGATGCTGCTTGGTAATCAACTTGAGATCAATGAAGAAACCTTGTTTAAGGGGCTGAAGAAAGAGAACCTGACATTTGGAGAAGTGTTCAAAGAAATAATCAGGTTCATAGAGGCAGATAAAGACAGCTCATACCGTATTTCAGTCGGAACCGATTCCCAGGTCGGCTCGAAAACCGTGTTTGTATCGTGCATTCTGGTCCATCGTGTCGGCAAGGGAGCGATCGGGTATCTGCACAAGTGCGAAATGCAGCGTCCGGTGACAAACCTGCGCGAAAAAATATACCTGGAGACATGCGCCAGCCTGCAGCTTGCTTATTTGTTCGATGAAAGCAAGATGAAGCGGATACAGGAGGCGCTTGGACCAAATCGTCATTCTGAAGGGATCACATTTGAATTCCATATAGATATCGGGACTAAGGGGCAGACCAAAAGCCTGATCAATGAAATGGTCGGCATGGTCAAGGGCCTGAATTTCGTTCCGAAAATCAAGCCTGAAAGCTATTGCGCCAGCGCATTCGCTGACCGATACACAAAAGCAATGTAACGGGGAAGTTTCTGTAGCTGGTGTTGTTGGGGACGGTTCTTCATTTTAGTGGGGGGATGCTTCTCCATTTTTCTTTTATCGAAAAGTGATCCAGGGCATATGTTATAACTCAATTTTCATGAACAGAGTGGTCTGGTATCTCTGTGGCCCATGATCAAAGCATTACTGGAGTGGGGACAGTTCTTTGATTTATTTTCTTGATGCCTTCTATACCTGTTTACTCTTTTCTAGCCTCCAATTGAACTTCTGACTTCACTGACCAGGCAGAGCCGGACCGAGGTTGGGGACAGTTCTTCGCAGGGCAGTGGCTGCAAGTCCGGGACAGTTTTTTTCAAGATGGGGACAGTTCTGCATTTTCTATTCAGAATCAAGCTGAGATCGGGTAAAATTAATAAGAACTTACCATATCTTGAGTATGAAACCTTAAAAAATCGATTCTGATAGACTAGTATCATCGTTATTAG
>ENA-OWOZ01002192-OWOZ01002192.1-bioreactor-metagenome-genome-assembly--contig:-NODE-2192-length-15289-cov-3.745793_pt1 | contig 15289 bp, 19 predicted proteins | sample MGYA00238140_ERZ651804 | MGnify/ENA primary metagenome ERZ651804 (study PRJEB26910, sample SAMN07631232) | bioreactor metagenome | isolation source: Switchgrass digestor | place: USA: Dartmouth... | reverse complement strand
ACCGATTTGCATATTCGCTAACTCTCAGAATGCAAATCTAATGGTTTTGCTTCGCCGGATACTTCATACAAATTTTTTCGCAGTCGTCTCTCATCTTCGCTATATGGCCTTGATATTTTAATAAAAGATAGAGACTAGAAATTCAGTATTTACTATATATCATTGCAATACAAAGTCATAGTTCTCCTACAAAAAAATAATACTAACAATATATCCATTATTGACATATAAACTAATTAATTGTAAAATAAAATTGGCATATGCCAATAATAAAGAAAGGGATGAAAATATGGCTGATTGCAATAACTGTCCTTCAAGAAATAACTGTAATTCTAAAGATATTTGCACTATTAAAAACAATCCAAATAACCACGTAAAACAAGTAATCGGAGTAATGAGCGGTAAAGGTGGAGTTGGTAAATCCACAGTAGCCTCATTAATTGCTAAGGAATTAAATAATAAGGGATATAAAGTTGGAGTTATGGATGCTGATATTACAGGTCCAAGCATTCCAAGACTATTTAAAATCGAGAATAAAAGAGCAGTTGCTGAAGATGAGCAAATAATACCTGTAGAAACTGAAGAGGGAATAAAAGTCATCAGTTTAAACCTATTGATAGATGACGAGGAGACACCTACTATATGGAGAGGCCCTATAGTATCTGGAATAGTTCAACAGTTTTGGACAGATGTAATATGGGGAGAATTGGATTACTTAATAATTGATATGCCTCCAGGCACTGGAGATGTAGCCTTAACTGTTATGCAGTCTATACCAATAACAGGTTTGGTAATAGTTTCAATACCACAAGATATGGTATCCATGATAGTGGCAAAAGCAGTGAACATGGCTAAAAAGCTTAATAAGCCAGTATTAGGTGTAGTGGAAAACATGAGCTATGTATTGTGTCCAGATTGCGGAAAGAAAATAGAAATATTCGACGGAGAAAGCACAACAGAATTCCTAGAAGAATATGATCTAACCTTATTGGGAGAACTTCCTATGGTAAAAGATATAGCAAATATTCCAAAGGAAGGTTCAAAAAATCTAAGTAAACAAGTGAAAGATACTTTTGAAGAAATAGCTAATAAGATAATAGATAAAACAAGCTAGATCCTATTGGAGGAATAAATATGCCTAGGAGAACTAGATGCAGAAAAGTGGAATTTTTCCCCGATACGACTAGTTTCATTCCCTTAAACAATAAACAAGAGGACTTAAAGGAGATAGTATTGAGCATAGAAGAGCTGGAGGCTATGAGATTAAAGGATATTGAAGGTCTAACTCAACAGGAATGCGCTGATAGAATGGAAATATCAAGGCAGACTTTTCAAAATATAATAGATGAAGCTAGATATAAGGTTGCAGTTGCATTGACCAAGGGGTTGCCCATAACCATTAAAGGTGGATGTTTCACATCCAGCTATTGTGAGATTAAATGCAACAACTGCAATAGAACCTATTTTATTAAATATCCCCAGGATAGGAAGTCATGTCCTATTTGCAGCTCCTTGGATGTATACTGTAATAATAAAGATAAAAAATGTAAAAGATGGTGTCAAAGGTAATAGTATAATCCCCTGCGTTTTTGTCAATTATAATGATAAAAAGTGTGGGGGGTTGTTTATTATGATTAAAGATAAAGAATATTATAAGAAGAAGGCAGAAAAGATAGCTAAATATATAGATTTGATATCCAAAAGCTTAAAAAATGAGAAAACTGAAAAGCAGCAGATTATTGAAGGATTAGAAGATGCCTATAAGGACTGGCAACAAAAGGAAGAATATTTCAAGTGGGTAACAGATCCAGATTTGATCGACTATTCCATATATGCAATTAAGGCTTCCAAGATAAAGTACTCATATTTTTTAAAAAAGGCAAAAGAGATGGGAAATAAGTAATATTTATACGCCATGTCCATTATTATATAATAAAAAATAATAAAGGGGGAATATTAAATGGATATAGGCGTAGTTTTAGCCTTTTTAGCAGGGCTTTTTTTATTATATGTTTTGGGAATGGTGTTGGTAATACCTATAAAGCTGATAATCAAGCTTATAATCAATGGAGTTTTAGGCGGCATACTGCTGTTGATATTCAACTTCATAGGAGGTTTTTTTGGGATAAATATAGTAATCAATCCACTTACGGCAGTGATTGTAGGGATCTTGGGAATACCAGGCATTATCCTATTGGTCCTTTTGCAGTTTATACTTTAACATATAGGAAAAATTTGTTTATGGCATTTGCAAATAAGAAAAATATTTGCTATAAATTATAGTATAAGGGACAACAAATTTAAATAAGGAGGGAAAAATCATGGCAGCTATTAAACTCCAAGTAGAGGCAAGAACTGTACTTGGGAAGAATGAAGCAAACAGACTGCGTAGAGCTGACATGATACCAGGAGTTTTATATTCAAAAGGAGAAGAGACAAGACATATTAAAGTTAGCAAAAAGGCTCTTCAAAAAGTGTACAGAACTGCAGGTACCGCTAGTCTAATCGATTTAGAACTAGATGGGCAAACTATTCCGGCCATAATCAAAGAACTTCAAATACACCCCGTCAAAAACCAGTACATGCACGTAGATTTCCAAAAGGTTAAGATGGATGAACCTGTAAAAATAACTGTTCCAATCGTATTAGTAGGAAAAGAAAACATTAGAATACAGCCTTCCGTATTAATGCAACAATTAGACGAAATTGAAATCGAATGCTTACCTAAGTATATTCCTGAAGCTGCAACAGCAGATGTATCAAATATTAACTTTAACACTCCAATTTATGTTTCCGATCTAAATGTCTATAAAGATGAAAATATAACAGTCTTAAGAGAACCCGATGAATTAGTAGCCAACTTAATAATGCCAACTGAACAGGAAGAAACTGAAGAAGAAGTGGATGCTGGAGATGTTCCATTAGTAAGTAAGGATAAGGATGAAGATGAAGAATAAAAGCAGATAGGTTTAAGCCTATCTGTTTTTATTTATAGAAATTAGGTGAACTTTTAGCGGAATTGGGTTAAAATGTAATTAACAAGTTAAATATTTATAACTAAAAGGGAGTGATATAATGGGAAAAATAATGGCCGGTTATCTGTTTCCCCATCCTCCTATTATAATAGATGAAATAGGTAAAGACGAAAGGCTAGCTGCCATAAAGACCATTGAAGGAACAAAAAAATTAGCTGAGGATATAAAGGAAAAATCACCTACTACTATAATTGTAGTAACTCCTCATGGCCCTTTATTTAGAGATGCCATGGCCATATCGGTAGAAAAGGAATTAAAAGGAGACTTTGGGGACTTCGGAAATAGCAGTGTAAATTTCACCTTTGAAAACAATTTGGAATTGGTAAAGGAGATTATATATAGATGTTCTAAAGAGAATATTTTAATAGCAAAGATTGACAAAAAAATGGCCAAGTCCTATCATATAAGCCATCAGCTGGACCATGGTACCTTAGTTCCTTTGTACTTTGTAAACCAGGAATATAATGACTACAAACTTGTTCACATAACCTATGGGCTTTTATCTCCTCAGGACTTATTTAAGTTTGGAAATATAGTTCAAGAAGCAGTTTTGAAATCCGATGAAGATGTGGTATTCATAGCCAGTGGAGACCTATCCCATAGGCTGTCAAAAGAAGGGCCTTATGCCTATTCTCCTTACGGGCGGGTATTTGATGAAAAACTGGTAGAATTGCTAAAAGCAGCTGATTTTGAAGGAATATTGTCCTTTGATTTAAACTTAGCTGAAAATGCAGGCCAATGTGCTCTTAGGTCTTTAATGGTAATGGCGGGATTCTTGGATGGATATAAGTTAGAGTCAGAAATACTATCCTATGAGGGACCCTTTGGAGTAGGATATTGCAATGGGAAATTTACACCAGTTAAAAGGGATGAAACAGCAAAAGTCTATGAAAACCTCATGAGAAAGGAAAGAGAAAGGATTGAAAAAATAAGGGAAAATGAGGATCCTTATGTAAGGTTAGCTAGAAGAAGTCTAGAGTACTATGTAAAATATAATAAAAAGCTAGAAGTTCCAGAGGACTTGGATGATGAATTCATCAACACCAGAAGTGGAGTTTTTGTATCCATAAAGAAAGATGGAATGTTGAGGGGATGTATTGGTACTATTGAGCCAGTTAGAAACAATTTGGCTGAGGAGATAATTGAAAATGCCATAAGTGCTGGTACAAGAGATCCTCGATTTGAACCGGTTTCTGAAGAGGAACTGCCCAAACTTGTCTATTCAGTAGATGTGTTAAAGGAACCAGAGCCTGTTTCATCCATAGATGAATTGGATCCTAAAAGGTACGGTGTAATAGTATCCAAAGGATTTAGAAGGGGTCTATTACTGCCTAATTTGGAAGGAGTGGATACTGTAGAGGAGCAAATAAAAATAGCTCTTAGTAAAGCCGGTATAAGGGAAGATGAAGACTATAATATAGAACGGTTTGAAGTTATTAGACATTTTTAGGGGGTTTCACAATGGAAGCTATGTATTATGAAAAAAAGGATGATAAGGTGGTAATATGTAAGCTCTGCCCTCATGGCTGTACTATAAAAAATCAACATGTGGGAATTTGTAAAGTACGTAAAAATATTGATGGGATTTTAGTTTCTTTAAGCTATGGAAAGATTGCATCCTTAGCTTATGACCCCATAGAGAAAAAGCCTCTATATCACTTTTACCCTGGCAGTAAAATACTATCCATAGGCAGCTATGGGTGTAATCTAGACTGTGATTTCTGTCAGAATTGGGAGATATCACAGAGAAAGCCTATGACACTGGAAATGGAAGATGAGGACCTATTGTTAGTAGCAAAATCTAGAGGTTCCATTGGCATAGCTTATACCTATAATGAACCTACCATCTCCTTTGAATATATTTTCCACATAAGCAAACTAATAAAAGACCGGGGATTGAAAAATGTGTTGGTTACCAATGGATATATAAATCCAGAGCCTTTAAAAGAGCTGCTACCTTATATAGACGCCATGAATATAGATTTAAAATCAATAAATGGCGATTTTTACAAGAAATTATGTAAAGGAAGACTGGAACCTGTAATGAAAACTATTGAATTGGCAGCTGAATATACCCATGTGGAGATTACCAATTTGATAATCGATGGGTTAAACAGTTCTGAAGATGAAATTGATAATTTAGCTAAATGGATATCAGAAATAGATAAGAGCATTCCTTTACATTTAACAAAGTACTATCCAGCATACAATATGGATTTACCTCCTACAAGCTATGATACTCTTATGAAAGCTAAGGAAATAGCTAAAAGACATTTATATTATGTATATATAGGCAATGTGGCGGGTATTGACAATAATACCTACTGTCCTCAATGCTTTAGTGAACTGGTAAACAGGTCTACTGTAGGACAGGTTGTAGGAATTAAGGATGGAAAATGTTTAAATTGTGGCTATAAAACAAATATAGTTTATTGAAATTAATCAACTTCTTGGCAAGCACAAAACAAAAATTTAGTGAATAATATATAAAAAAGATGACAATAATTTGTTAAAAAGGTGCCGAGGAGTTGATGGCATGTACTGTGATATATGTAATTTAAAAACGGAGAAGACAATAGAATTGCTCGGGTCTCATATATGTGAAAACTGCTTTCAGGAAATAGCCAATGCTTCTGTTTACAGTGAAGATTACGATTATTATAAGGAAATAGTAAAAGGGATATTGAAAAATTATAAATATGAGAGACTCATTGTAAACCCTGTGGAATAGACAGGGTTAAGTTTTTTGTAATCCATATATATAGCCAGCTTTCCATTTTCGGGATTTATTATATAATTAATATAAAACCTATTGGATAAAGGATGATAAACATGAAAACACCCATATTGAATAAGCTTATGGAGATTATGGATAAAGAGAGGGTTTCCTTCCATATGCCAGGGCATAAAGGAAAAAGTACCTTGGTACAGTGGGAGAAGTTAATTCCATATATAGATACAACTGAGCTTCCTGGATTGGACAACCTTCACGATCCTACAGGCATAATAAAGGAAAGCCAATATTTAGCAGCAAAGACCTTTGGAGCGAAAAAGACCTTATATTCTGTTAATGGAACTACTGGCGGCATGTATATAGCCTTGGCTACGCTGACAAGGCCAGGAGATAAGATACTAATCCAGAGAGAGTGCCACAAATCTGTGTATAATGGCGCTATTCTAAATAAGCTTAAGACAGAATATATATATACTAATTATAATAGGAAACATGGCTTGTATACTGGCATAGACCCAATGGAAATTGAGAGCAAATTAAGAAATGATCCAACTATAAAAGTAGTTGTTATAACCTATCCCAATTACTATGGAATATGCTCTCATATAGAGAAGATTGCAGAAATAGTCCACAGACATAATAGGATGCTGATAGTTGATGAAGCCCATGGCAGCCACTTTATATTTTCCAAAAAGATGCCTTTGCCATCCCTTAAGGCGGGAGCAGATATAGCAGTTCAGAGCATCCACAAGACTTTGCCCAGCTTTACCCAAACATCCATGATACATGTAGGAACAGATGGGGTAAATATAGAAAAATTAAATGAAATGTCAAGCTTGTATCAGACTACCAGTCCATCCTATTTATTCATGGCCTCCCTTGAGCTGGCAAGGGCATATATGGAAGGGGAAGGAAAAGAAAAGCTGAATGAAAATATAGAACATATATATAGCCTTATAGAATCCTTAAAGTCCGTAGACAAGGTGAAAATATTTACAGGAGATGAGGATGATAGCACTATTTATTACAGAGATATAACTAAGATATTGCTAGGCATAGAAGGGTTAACTGGTACCCAGTTGAGCAATATACTCATGGACCATTATGGAATATATATGGAGATGTCAGATTTTAACTATTCTTTGGCTCTCACCAGTGTCATGAATGAACCCGACGACTTCAAAGAGCTGCTATATGCAGTTAAGGATATAGCCAGCAGAGTATCAGAAAAACCAAAAACTCATGAAGAGCCTTTTATACCAAAGCCCATAATAGAACTGCCTATATATGAAGCTTATTACTCTAACAAAGAAGAAGTTAGCTTAAAGGACAGCATTGGAAGAATATCTTCCACTTTTGTAATACCTTATCCGCCAGGAGCTCCCATCATATGTCCTGGAGAGCTGATTACTAAGGAATTAATAGATTACATTCAATTTGCATTGGATAAGGGTATAGAAATTATAGGGCTTATAGGCTATAATAGAGGAAAGATACAAGTAGTTAAATAGAAGAAGGGAATGAAAAACATTGAAAGGAGTATTTATAGCCTTTGAAGGACCAGACGGTTCTGGAAAAAGTACCATGATAAAGATGGTGGCTAAACACCTTCAAGATATGAAGATAGATTTTATTGAAACTAGAGAACCTGGAGGGACTAAAATAGGAGAGAATATAAGGCGTATTCTATTGGATAACAGGAACAAAGGCATGTTTCCAGAAACTGAAGCCCTTTTATATGCAGCTTCCAGGGGACAGCATTTAATGGAAAAGATACTGCCAGCCATAGAGGAAGGCAAGATAGTTTTATGCGATAGATTTTTGCTCTCCAGCTTAGCCTATCAAGGAGTGGGTAGAGACTTAGGAATTGAGAAAGTGATGATGATAAACGATTTTGCCATAAAGGGAACAAGACCCCATTTGACTTTATTCTTCCATGTGGACCCTACTACTACTCTCTTAAGGAAGACTAATAAAAGGGGAGGAGATAGATTAGAAAGGGAAGGGGAGTCTTTTCATAAAAAAGTATATGAAGGATATATGAAGCTGATTGAAACCTATTCGGATAACATAAGGATAGTGGACGCCACAAAATCTAGAGTGGAAGTATTTGAGGAAACCAAGAATTACATTGATAATTTCCTAAAAGGGAGGGGCATAATATGAAACTTGTAGTTGCCATAGTTCAGGATCAAGATGCATCTAATCTTGTAGATGACCTTACTGACAATGAATTTAGCGTAACAAAACTAGCTTCAACAGGAGGTTTTTTAAAAGCAGGCAATACTACTTTGTTAATAGGAGTAGAGGATGATAAGGTAGATGATGTGTTGAGGATAATTGAAAACAACTGTAAAACTAGAACTATGACCACTTCTTTGCTGTCAGTATCCATGCCTGCAGATGCTTATATACCTTATCCACTAGAAGTAAGGGTAGGAGGAGCAACTGTGTTTATTCTCAATGTGGAAAAACACATTAGGGTTTAATAGGGGGGATATTGATGAAGTTGATAATTGCCATAATACAAGATGATTTCTCCAGCCGTGTCATCAAAAGCCTGACAGAAAATAAATACATGGCTACAAAATTATCTTCTACTGGAGGCTTTTTAAAATCAGGCAGTACCACATTGTTGATAGGAGTAGAAGATGAAGAAGTGGATAATGTTGTAAATATAATAAAAGAACAGTGTAAGGACAAGAGAGTAACTAAAGGCAGAGATGAAGTAATAGTAGGTGGAGCAAATCTGTTCATACTGGATATGTACGGATATAATAAGATGTAGTTAAGGTGGGTAATATGGATTTTAATGATATAATTGGACACGAAAGAGAAATAGACATACTGAAAAATGCTATAAAGACCAATCGCATATTTCACTGCTATCTGTTTACAGGAGAAGAATCCTTGGGCAAGAAGTTGGTGGCCTTAGCCTTTGCAAAGACTTTGCTGTGCAAAAGTGAGGATTCACAGCCTTGTAATAGGTGCAGTTCATGTTTGAAATTTGATAGTTTTAACCATCCCGACTTTGAACTTATAGAACCTGAAAAGGGATTGATTCCAAAGAACAAAATTGATGATTTGATAAAATCCATGGCCATAGCTCCATTGGAAAGCAAAAGAAGAATTATCATAATAGATGAATGTGAAAAAATAGGCATAGAAGCTCAAAATGAACTCCTCAAGACTTTAGAGGAACCACCCCTTTATGTGAATATAATACTCATTACTTCCAATGCCAACAGCCTTATACCTACGATATTATCCAGATCTCAAATAATAAAATTTTATCCTGTAGATAATAGAAAAATTGTTAAACTTCTAAAGGAAAAGTACAATAAGACCTCAGAAGAAGCCAATTTCATAGCTCATTTTACTAAGGGATCTGTAGGTCAATCCATAAGCTTGAGCCAATCGGAAGATTTTTTCAATTTGAGAGAGGATACCATAAACACAATCCATAAATTACTAACTGGAGATAGAATAAGCCTTATTAATTCAGTAAACTTCTTTATGGAAAACAAGGATTCTATAAATAAAATAATGGATATGATCCTTTACTGGTTCAGGGACTTATTAATATATAAGGAGATTGGGGATTCTAGTTTGATAGTAAATAAGGATAAAATTCAATTATTATCCAGCGAAACCTTTTTAAATAGTGATAGGATTAATGGTATAATAGAGTATATAATGGAAACAAAAGACCATATTGAAAGCAATATTAACTTTCAGTTGGCTATAGAAACTATGCTTTTGAAAATACAGGAGGTTTAATATAGATGGTAACAGTAGTAGGAGTCAGGTTTAAAAAAGCAGGCAAGATATATTATTTTGACCCTGGAGATTTGGATATAAAAAAGGACGATTATGTAATAGTGGAAACCATAAGGGGAATAGAATTTGGACATGTAATAGTAGGTCCAAAACAGGTAACAGAAGATGAAATAGTTTCACCTTTAAAGAAAGTCATCAGTATAGCTACTGAAGAAGACTGTGAAGCTCATAGGATAAATACTCAGAAAGCACAAGATGCCTTTCGTATATGTGAAGAGAAAATAGCAGAACACAGATTGCCTATGAAGTTAATAGATGTGGAGTATACTTTTGATAACAACAAAGTAATATTCTACTTTACAGCAGAAGGAAGAGTGGACTTTAGGGACCTAGTTAAAGACCTAGCCGCCATATTTAAAACGAGGATTGAATTAAGACAGATTGGAGTAAGAGACGAGGTGAAAATGGTTGGAGGCCTTGGCCCCTGTGGTAGAGTAGCTTGTTGCCACAGCTTTTTAGGGGAGTTTGAACCTGTATCCATTAAGATGGCAAAGGACCAGAGCTTGTCCTTAAATCCTACTAAGATTTCAGGTCTTTGTGGAAGACTAATGTGCTGTTTAAAGTTTGAGCACAAAACTTATGAAGAGCTGCTAGCTGATATGCCCAGTGTTGGCACTGTAGTGTTAACTCCAATGGGACAAGGAACAGTAGAGGAAACTTTCACTCTTCCACAAATGGTAAAAGTTAGAGTAAAATTAGATGACGATACAGAAGAACTATATAATTACAGAGTAGATGAGATAATAATAACCCAAGAGAAGGATTCTAAATATGAACAGGAAGAGGAAACCCTTGAAGAATACGTTGACTACAATGGAGAAACTCTTGAAGAATTACAGGAGTTATCGGAAGATGAATACGATAATTCTAAATTTTAAACTCCCGTAAGTTATTTTTAATAAAATAAGGATAATTATTATTTTATTCTTTAATTATTATCAAATATTTGATAAAATGTAATAGGTGATTAGACAAGCTCTATTGGGAGGTGAAACAATTGGCATATAAAATTACTGATGAATGTATAGCATGTGGTTCATGCGAACCAGAATGCCCAGTTGAAGCAATAAGTGCAGGAGAAGATAAATACGTTATAGATCCTGATAAATGTATCGAATGTGGTGCTTGCGCAAACGTATGTCCAGTAGATGCACCTCAACCAGAATAATAGAGATAAAAGAGGCCCTATTTCACATATGAGGGTCTCTTTTCTTTCATAGATGGATATGAAAATCCAAGCTGAAAATTGTCAATAATACTCATGTACTGGTATAATAGTTAAAAGCAAACCTACAAAGGAGAATGAAAATGAATGACGGCATTTTATATATATGTCCTACTCCCATAGGAAATCTAGAGGATATAACCTTAAGAACTATAAACGTATTAAAGGAAGTGGATTTAATTGCAGCAGAGGATACTAGACACACTCTAAAGCTCCTTAACCATTATGACATAAAAAAACCTCTCATATCCTATCATGAACACAACAAGATCACCAAAGGAGAAAAGTTACTGGAAAAATTAAAAAATGGGGAAAAGATTGCCCTTGTTACAGATGCAGGAATGCCAGGCATATCGGATCCTGGACAGGACATAATAAAGCTTTGTATTGAAAATGGCATACAAGTGGTGGCTCTACCTGGGCCCACTGCCTTTGTTTTAGCTTTAGTAATGTCAGGCCTTACTACTGATAGATTTGTATTTGAGGGATTTCTTCCATCTAAAGGCAAGGAAAGGAAGGATATATTAGAGAAATTAATATATGAAACAAGGACTATAATTCTCTATGAAGCTCCCCACAGAATTGAAGCTCTTTTAAAGGATTTGCTTGAAACGTTAGGCAACAGGAAAATATCCATATCCAGAGAGCTTACCAAAATTCATGAGGAAACCTTTAGGGGAACTGTAGAAAAAGCTATAGAGAAATTTCAAACACAAAAGCCAAAGGGAGAATTTGTTATAGTTGTAGAAGGAGCAAAGGGTAATGAGGAAAACTCCTTTGACCATATTAGCATAAAAGAACATATAAAAATGTATATGGATGAAGGCTTATCGAAAAAGGATTCCATAAAAAGGGTAGCCAAGGAGAGGAATATTCCAAAAAGCCAGGTATACAGGGAGGGCATTGATCTATAGGAATAAAAAACCCGTCAAGAGACGGGAATTATTCACTATGATTATGTAATTGTTCTAGACAGGCAGGGCATATATTCTTACCCTTAAAAGAAGTTACATTCTTAGCTTGTCCACAGAATATACAAGCTGGAGCGTACTTCTTAAGTATGATGTTTTCTCCTTCGATGAAAATTTCCAATGCATCTTTTTCTTCAATGCCTAAGTTCCTTCTTAGTTCAATGGGAATAACTACCCTCCCTAGTCTGTCAACTTTCCTTACAACTCCTGTAGATTTCATATTCATTCCTCCCAAAATTATTAATATATCGACTTATTTCTACAATTAGATAATACCATTAATGCCAAAAATAGTCAATAGACCTTCAGAATTTTTGTTTAGGTTATTTTAGGAGTGATATATATGTATAACATTAGCCAAGAATTAAAAAGCAAGATAATGTTTGTTAACAAAGTCTTATTGGATAAATATGAAGAAGTCCTTTCCATGGATAGAAATATATTAAGAAGCTATATTAATGACAATGTAGGTTCCATATTGAAAATAGAAAAATTTACAGAAGAAGAGCTTAAAAGGTACACACAGCTAGGAGGCATATTGGGAGTAGACGGTTCCAAGAATAGAATGGGGGGCACTCATCCACACTTCATAGAAGTGTATCAGGGCTTAGCTAAATCTACCTTACATAAGGACAAACCCATTTACAAGGTGGACTTTTACACTCCACTGTATTCAGAAGAGGAAGAAACCAATTTGCTGGAAGAGGATTCGGAAAAGGATCAAAAGATAAGCAACAAGAAGCTGGCAGCCATAGAAATAGAGGCAGCATTAGAAGGCATAAATATGTTAAAGCCCTATGCGGTAATGATGGATGGTTCTCTTATAAGATACAAGATAGTTTGTTCTGATAAATGGCAAGAGCTAAAGGAAGAATGTGAAAGGAGAAATATCATTCTTGTAGGGGTTATCAAAGATATCAAGACTTCAATTATTAGGGAATCCATAGAGGAAGGGTATTCGTTGCCTATTAAGGAGTGCTTTTACGACAGAGAGCTGCTCTACGGACTTTTAGACTATGGAGAGGTAATACTCACTAATATTAACACTAAGAAGGAGGAAAGGGGATTTGCATCCCTTTTCATGAGAAGTTCCCAATCTCCTACTGTAATAGGCATGGATATACTAAAAAGCCAACAAAGTCGTATTCTTGAAATGGCAAGGCTTATATTTACACTAACCCCTAAGGCCAGCAGGGGTGTACCCCTATGGCTGGATATAATAGACAGCGAAGTCAAGATTCCAGATCAGATGATAAGAGGACTTTTGGAATCCTATTTAGATAGAAAGATTTTAGAGATGCTTTTCATATCGGAAAGGGATAAAAGAACCATATAGGAGGGATTAGTATGAAAGTAGTTGGCATAACTACTCAACAGGAAGTATATGTAGGCTCTAGAGAGAGAAATTTTAGAATAAATGAGTTTCTCATTATCGTTGATCCCCATCAAGGGGACTTAATTGGGGAAGTTGTAGAAGCTAGGACTTATAACAAATATATACCTCTCAGCTTAAATGGAGATTTGGCTGACAGCTCCGTACTGCAGTCCTTAAAAGCCATAGGATATAACGTGGAAGAGGATACCATATACATAGCAAGAGTAAGGCTATTAAATGAAGCGCCATATCCTGTAGAAGCTGGTTCTGATGTAAGAATACCTCAGTTTTATGAAGTTAAGGATTTGATGATTAACTGCTCAGTAGAAGATGGCTTAGTATTAGGAGTTATAAAGAATACTGACCAGATGGCATTGGATATGGACGAAGAATATAAGGATCTATTATATACCTTTGAAGGTGGAAAGTTTAAAGAGCAGAAGGACATACCCTATATATTCAACATAAAATCCATGAATCAGTATCCTCACATTGGAATATTTGGAGGCTCGGGTTCAGGGAAGTCCTTTGGACTTAGAGTCATGCTGGAAGAGATGATGAACCTAAACATTCCTACCATCGTATTGGATCCTCACTTTGAGATGGATTTTTCAGAAGTAGTGGATCACCTGCCAAAGGGCAAAAAAGTGGATTATGGTGATAAATTCAGATGTCTACAGGTGGGAGTAGATGTGGGAGTTAGATTTGAGGACTTATCCCCTCAGGATTTGAAGAACCTATTAGATGCATCTAGTCCCCTTACTGATGCCATGATCAATGTGGTGGATATACTGTTTAAGAAGAAGGATTCCTATAACAGTTTCTATAACAGGATAAAGATGCTTGCAGAAGCTCAGGAAGAAGGTTCCATAGATAGAATAACAAGAAGGATTGAAGAGAGCACCACAGATCTGGAAAGACAAGGCTGGCAGAAGAGAAAGGAATTGTATTTAAACTACGACAAAAGCTGCCCCTACAGTTCAGTAAGGGGGATACTATGGAGGGTAAACAGGTTATATAACGAGGGCATATTCAATAACGACATAAGGAAAATAGAAGAAGGACTAAATCAGGGAAAACTAATGGTAATTCAGGGCAACACTAGAATACTTCAGGTATTCAGCACCTATCTTATCAACAACCTATATCATAAGAGAAGAAGCTATAAGGATGCCCAGTTCAACAACAGTGCTGTTGAATACTTTCCACCCTTTGTAGTAGTTACCGACGAGGCTCACAACTTTGCACCAAAAGGATATGAATGTCCTTCTAAGGCCATATTGAAGGAAATATCCCAAGAGGGAAGAAAATATGGAGTATTTTTGATACTTGCAACCCAAAGACCAACTCTACTAGATGAAACCATAACAGCCCAGTTAAATACAAAGTTCATATTTAGAACAGTAAGGGGTTCAGATATTGCTACTATAAAGGAAGAAACCGATATAACAGAAGAAGAGGCAAGGAGGCTTCCATATTTGCAGACTGGTGATGTATTCATTTCAGAATCAGCTAGAGGAAGGACCATATTTGCAAGAATAAGAGCTGCCAACACTACTAGCCCTCATACGGAAAATCCCTTTGATGAGCTTAAAGGAAAGCTACATGAAGAGGACAACAAGTTCTTCCAAATTATAAAGGATAAATTGCCAATAAACGGAGATGACTTTATAAATATAATAAAGGAAATAGAATCTGAAACGGGTAAAACCTATACCATGGATCTGTTTGAAGAGATGCTAAACAATCTAGTTCAAAAGGGCTATATTATAAAGGAAAAAACTCCATTCTTTAATGTATATAAGGAGAAATAGGATAAATATTATAGCTACTCCTTTCATATATTTTTATGAAAGGAGTTTTTATATGATAAATACTATATGGTTTTTTCTAATATTAATTGGCATACTATATGCTACATTAACAGGGAACTTGGGACAGATAAACAACATAATAATAGAGCAGGCAGAAGAAGGGGTAACCTTTGGCATTGGACTTATAGGGATCATGGCCTTTTGGATGGGCATCATGAACATTGCTGAAAAGTCTGGTCTAATAAAGACCATATCAAAAGGATTAAGGCCCATAATAGGATTTCTATTTCCTCAA
>ENA-OWOZ01002191-OWOZ01002191.1-bioreactor-metagenome-genome-assembly--contig:-NODE-2191-length-15290-cov-3.386643_pt1 | contig 15290 bp, 12 predicted proteins | sample MGYA00238140_ERZ651804 | MGnify/ENA primary metagenome ERZ651804 (study PRJEB26910, sample SAMN07631232) | bioreactor metagenome | isolation source: Switchgrass digestor | place: USA: Dartmouth... | reverse complement strand
CCTTTAAAGCTATTGCACAGAATGAAGCTACCTTTGTATCTAGAGGAGATGATTCAGGTACCCATAAGAAAGAACTTTCCTTATGGTCTAAAGCAGGTATTGAACCAGAAGGCCAATGGTATTTAGAAGCAGGCTCTGGAATGGGAGATGTATTGGCTATAACAAATGAAGAGTTAGCATATACTCTTTCCGATAGAGCTACTTATTTAAGCATGAGGGATACATTGGACTTAGAGATATTAGTTGAGGGAGACCAGAACTTATTCAATCAATACGGTATAATACCTGTAAATCCAGAAAAGAATGAAAAGATAAATGCAGAAGGAGCTCAAAAGTTCATGGAATGGCTTCTTTCTGATGAAACTCAGGAATTAATAGGTACTTATGGAGTAGAAGAGTTTGGACAACCTCTATTTGTACCAAATGGTAAATAGTTTTAGTAAAATCCTATAACATGAAAAGAACGGTATAGAAACCGTTCCACTGGAGAATTTATTATTGTTTATAAGGCAGGTTTCTATACCTGTCTCTTTTTTTATATTTGACTGTTTCATATCTATATCATTTCATAAGTAACAGAAGGCGGTGATGGCCATAGATTACATAGTTGAAGGATTTAAAGAAGCAGTAAAACTATTAATAGGGTTTGACAAGGAAGTCTATGAAATAATATTCCTATCTCTATTTGTTTCCATATCAGCTACAGTGGTAAGCTCTATTATATTTATCCCAATAGGAATACATTTGGGTATAAAAGAGTTTAGATGGAAGAGAACTCTTTCTAGAATGCTTTATACATTTATGAGCATTCCTTCAGTTGTTGTAGGATTGCTGGTATCTATTATGCTTTCTAGGCGGGGGCCTTTAGGGAAATTTGATCTTATGTATACCCCAAAAGCTATGATAATAGCTCAAACTCTATTGGTAGCGCCTCTTATTCTGGGGCTTACTTATAGTCTAGCTAAAAATAGAGGGAAGGAAATAGAAAAAATAGGCAAAACTTTAGGAGCAGGAAGAAGGGACATAATCCTGTTGATCATTAGGGAATTAAAAATCGACCTAATAGTAAATGTGGTAACAGCTTTTTCAAGGGCTATTTCTGAAGTAGGAGCAGTCATGATTGTGGGAGGCAATATTAAAAACAGAACAAGAGTTATAACCACTACCATCTCTATGCTGAAATCCATGGGGGATTACCCTATGGCAATTGCTTTGGGAATTGTTCTTTTGCTCATATCATTTTTAGTGAATAGTGCAATCTATAAATATACTGGAGATGATTGATATGAATATTGAAATAGAGGGATTAAAGAAATATTACTCCAATAAGATGATATTGAATATAGACAAGTTGGAGATAAAAGAGGGGAGTATAACTGGACTTATTGGACCAAATGGATCAGGCAAGACTACCCTTATGAGAATTGTATCGGGTTTAGATTTGGACTTTAAAGGAACTATAAGATATAACGGCAGTTTATTAAATGAAGAGATCTATAAGAAGATGACCTTGGTTACTCAAAAACCATATCTATTTAGAAGAAGAGTATTTGAGAATATAGAATTTCCATTAAAGGTGAGAAAAGTTGATAGAGGAATTCGAAGAAAGAAAGTAGAAGAAATAATGGAGAGATTTCAAATAGAAGACCTTAAGGATAAAAAAGGACATCTTCTTTCTGGAGGAGAGTCTCAAAAGGTCAGCTTAGCCAGAGCTTTAATATTTGAACCGGAATTATTGTTATTAGATGAACCTACATCAAATATAGATCCAGAGTCCATAAAAATAATGGAAAGAGAGATTATTAGATTTAATGAAGAAACTAAGGGGACTGTACTCATAGTCACCCATAACATTGATCAAGCTAAAAGATTATGCCATAGCATAATAAATTTGGAATGGGGGAGGGTGGTTTCATAGATGGAGTTTTTTAATCTAATATCAGTAGAGGAGGCCGAGAACAGGCTGATGGAAAATTTTAAGGATTTTCAACTGGGGATAGAGGAAGTACATATATTGGAATGTGCCGATAGAATCTTAGCAGAAGATGTAATATCGGATATAGATGTACCTGAATTCAATCGTTCTACTGTAGATGGATACGCTATCAAGTCCCAAGACAGTAATGGAGCCAGTGAAACAATACCAAGTCTTTTAAATATCGTAGGAAAAGTTGAAGTTGGTCAGGTTCCAAATAAGAGCATAAAATCTGGAGAAGCCATGTATATTCCAACGGGAGGAATGATACCTGAAGGAGCAGATGGCGTAGTGATGATAGAGCATACTGAGAAGTTGGATGAAGAGAATCTAATGATATACAAATCCATATCTCCTCACGAAAATGTCATATATAAAGGAGATGATATAAAAAAAGGAGAGATTATCGTTGGAAGGGGAAGAAGGCTTACTCCCGAAACAATAGGAGTATTGGCAGCTTTAGGGAGGTCTAAGATAAAAGTATATAAGAGGCCTAAATTCTACATTATTTCCACTGGAGATGAGATAGTGGATATTGATGAAGAGTTGCAGTTGGGAAAAGTAAGGGATATAAACACTTACACCCTTTATTCACTGATAGTTAAATTGGGAGGTCAAGTTGTTGGCAAAGCTATAGTAAAGGACCAATATGAACTCCTTAGGGCTCAAGTGGAAAAAGCTCTAGAGATTTCTGATATGGTGCTAATATCTGGGGGAAGCTCAGTAGGCACCAGGGATTATACAGCTAAGGTCGTAAACTCCTTTAATGGCAAAGGAGTGTTTGTTCATGGTATGGCTATTAAGCCCGGGAAGCCTACCATCATTGGGGAAGCAAGAGGGAAGGTCATATTTGGATTGCCAGGCCATCCTGTATCGTCTATTGTGGTATTTAAAACCTTAGTAGAAACTTTTGTAAAAAGGAAAATGGGAGTTAGGGAATACACTCCAAGAATCAGAGCCGTATTGGATTTTAACTGTCATTCATCTCCAGGAAAAAGAACCTATCAGATGGTCAAACTTAGAGAGGTAGATGGGATAATTCATGCAACCCCTAACTTTGGCAAGTCAGGTATGATAAGTCTTCTGTCCAACTCAGATGGATATATAATATTAGACCCCCACGAAGAAGGAGTTTATAAAGGAGAGGAAAGAGAGGTCTATCTGTTGTAGTAAAAACCAAATGCTTGTTTTATTGCTATGAAAGGTGGTTGGTATAATGGAAAGAAACAAGAGAAATATATATATTGATAATATAGAAGTGGATGAAGCAAAGGATAGATATTATAAAAAGCTAAATATAAATTTGTCTTGGGAAGAAGTAGATGTATTGGATTCCTTGAACAGAATAACCTTTGAAGCGGTCTATGCTTTAACTTCATCTCCTAATTACAATGCAGCAGCCATGGACGGAATTGCAGTGAAGTCTTCTGATACTAAAGAAGCAACTGATATTAACCCAGTAGTGTTAGAAGAAAAAAAGGATTTTGTATACATAAATACAGGCAATCCTATAGAGGATCCTTATGATGCAGTCATTATGATTGAAGATGTAATAGACATAGGAGATGGAAAGGTAAAGATAATAAAATCTGCTTACCCTTGGCAGAATGTAAGACCTATAGGCGAAGATATAGTAGCAACAGAGATGATTCTTCCTTCTAGACATAAAATACGTCCCATAGATATAGGTGCCCTATTATCAGGAGGAATTGAGAAAATAAAAGTATACAAAAAGCCTAAAGTTGGAATTATTCCCACTGGAAGCGAGATAGTAGAGAAGGTAAGTCAGCTTCAAGTTGGAAAGATAATTGATTCCAATTCGAGAGTTTTTCAAGGACTTGTTTTAGAGAATGGAGGCATACCAAATAGATATAGCCCCGTGGAGGATGATTATGATAAACTTAAGGAAGCAATTTTAAAGGGAGTAGGAGAAAATGATATATTGATAATAGGAGCTGGTTCCTCCGTTGGGAGCAAGGACTATACGGTAAATATATTAAGGGAATTGGGAGAAGTGGTAATCCATGGAATTGCATTAAAGCCTGGCAAACCTACAATCTTGGGTATAATAAATGATAAAACTGTTATTGGGATTCCAGGATACCCAGTATCAGCTTATCTAGTGTTTGAAACTTTTGTTACTCCGCTAATATTGAAGTTTATAGGGCTTGAAGAAAACCAAGAAACCTTTCAACAGGCCATCATATCAAAGAAAATAACATCTTCCTCAAAGAATAGAGAGCTAATAAGAGTAAATCTTGGATATGTAAAGGACAAGCTAATAGCTACTCCTCTATCTAGTGGAGCAGGAGTTACCATGAGTTTAGTAAAGGCAGACGGCATAGCTGTTATACCTCAATCTTTAGAAGGGGTTGATGCAGGAGATACAGTAAATGTAAGAACTTTAAAGCCTCTAAGCCAAATAAGGGAAACCCTTGTTTCCATTGGAAGTCATGACATTATCATGGATATAGTAGCAGATATGATGAAACTTACTTCTGGCCATGTGGGAAGTATGGGTGGAATTTTAGCTATGAAAAGGGGAGAATGCCATATAGCACCAATCCATTTGCTGGATATGGATACTGGTGAGTACAACATTTCCTACATTAAAAAGTATTTTAAAGGGCAAAAGATGGCTGTTATTAAAGGAGTAAGGAGACATCAAGGATTTATTGTTCAGAAAGGAAATCCAAAGGGAATTAAAGATTTTTCAGATTTAATCCGAGACGATGTAATCTATGTGAACAGACAACGGGGAGCAGGCACTAGGATACTTCTGGATTATCATCTAAATAGAGAAAATATCGATCCTTCAAATATAAAGGGATATGATAGGGAGATGACTACCCACTTGGCAGTAGCTTCTGCAGTAAAAACTGGAGCTGCTACTACAGGGTTAGGCATATATTCAGCAGCTAAGGCTTTAGATTTAGATTTTATAGAGGTAGCCTATGAAGACTATGACTTTTTAGTAGCTTATGATATACTTGAGGATTTAAGGGTTAATAGATTTATCCAAATTTTAAAATCTGATGAATTCAAAAAAAGAGTGAGTACATTGGGTGGATATGGATTCGAACATACAGGAGAGATTATCATAGTAGAGTGATGTGAAGTCTCTATTCCATTTTGGAATAGAGACTTTTATTATAGATAATAATGGGTCCCCTGCCAGAAAAATCAGATGCTAACTGGACATAAGCATTTACAAGTCAGATGATTGTTAATTTTTATACATTTTAATATGGTTTTTATACTGATATATTATAGCAATATTGATGAATAAAAGAAAAGATTTTTGATTCAGGAGATATACTCTTTTTTCTGCGATATCTCTTTTTTTATTTTATAGAAACTATTGACAATTATGGGAATGTGGATATATAATTTATTAAAAATATTATTTCTATACCCAAATTCTCTAAATCTCGAATAAGCCTAATAATCATTGGCTCAAATCGATGAACTCCATGTATAACTATTTTTTCTATAGTTCCTTCAAATTTTTCATATTTTTTCAAATATTCTACAGTTTCCATTTCATTAGGATTGTTTTGTCTATTTCTTATCTCTTCTTTTAACAATTCAATAAAAGCATTTCTTACTTTTTTTTCATCTAATGAAATTTTGTCTAATATATTCCAGCAGTCATATGAATAAAGATTTTTATATATCCCGTAATATTTTGAATATACCTTGTTTAACGAAGTATCAGGGTTTTGCCTGCTTACTACCCGTATTGCCCTGTCACATGCCTCCTGTACGCTACCGTAAACCCCTGTGCCTACGCCTGCAAGCAGTGCTACCCCAAGTGCCGGCCCTTCGCTGGAATTAACAGTGGTTATATCCGAGCCGAAAACATCGGCCTGCATTTGCCTCCACAGTCTACTTTTTCCGCCTCCTCCGGATGCCCTTATCTCACTGGCTTCAACGCCCATTTCCTTTATAATTTCAAGGCAGTCCTTAAGGCTGTATACAACGCCTTCCATGATGGCCCTTATAAAGTGTGCCTTTCCATGGCTGGCAGACAAACCGAAAAATACGCCTTTTGCATCCGGATCAAGATGAGGAGTCCTTTCACCCATGAGATAAGGAAGGTATATCAAGCCGTTACATCCTGGAGGTATCATTTCCGCTTCCTTGTCCATCAAAACATAAGGGTCAGTCCCCATTAATTCCGCAGTTCTTTTTTCCTCAATACAGAAATTATCCCTGAACCATTTTAAGGACAGTCCTGCTCCCTGGGTTACTCCCATTATATGCCATGTATTGGGTATAGCATGGCAAAAAGTATGTACACGACCAAGGGGGTCAATACTTACCTTATCCGAATAGGCGAATACCACTCCTGACGTACCGATGGTGGATGAAATTATTCCGGGCCTTACTATACCGTTTCCGACGGCACCGGCAGCCTGGTCCCCCGCTCCGCCCACAACTGGCGTTCCTTCCTTTAGGCCTGTTAATTCTGCAGCTTTCTTTGTAATTGTACCCGTCACTTCTTGAGACTCGTACATCTTGCCCAGCATTGATTTATCAAGTCCCAGCCTGGAGATTACCTCATCGCTCCAGCACCTGTTGGCAATATCCATAAACTGCATTCCGCTGGCATCAGTAACTTCCGTGGCAAATTCTCCCGTTAACCTGAAACGTATGTAATCCTTGGGAAGTAATATCTTCTTTATTTTTTCAAATATATGGGGTTCATTGTTTTTCACCCACATGACCTTGGAGGCGGTGAATCCCGTTAATGCCGGATTTGCTGTTATTTGTATCAGTCTTTCCTTGCCAATAATTTCCGTGATCTGCTCGCATTCCTGGGAACTTCTCTGGTCACACCATATTATGGCTCTCCTCAGTACCTTATTATCTTTGTCCAGCAGCACTGCCCCATGCATTTGTCCTGATAGTCCTACTCCCTTTATGTCAGCAGGGTTTACACCGCTCTTGTCCAGGACTTCCCTTATTGAAGAAGATGTGGCTTCCCACCAGTCTTCAGGATCCTGTTCAGCCCATGCCACATTAGGTTGATACATTGGATACTCCTTGAGAGAGTTGGCGATGGTCTTTCCATCCTCATCGAATAAGACTGTTTTTGTCCCTGAGGTACCTATGTCAATACCCAGTAAATATGACATAACATTTTACCCCCCTATTTTGATTTACTGATTTAATTTATTGATTTGCTTTTTTACTTTATATTTCATTATTCTAATTTATTCTTCAATTTTTCTTTTAGAATTTAATTTTATAGAGTTTGATTTCACAGGTCTAAATTTTGAGATTTGACGATTAGGCTGATTATTCAAAACAGCTTCCCCCGATAAATTCACGTAATATTGAGTTATTAGGTATTTCATGTATATCAGCAATAGGCAGGAAATAGCTTAAAAATTCCTTCAATCTCTTAGCTTCGGAATATTCGGGATAAGAATCATCAATCCTTGACAATAGCGGTTCAGCAAAATTTTTCAGAACGCCGTGTTCATACTTCAATGAAGAGTTAAACATAACATCTGCCTCTTCCTGGAATGGAAAGATATTCTTCTCTTCGCCCCTCCTTACCGAATCCCATCTCCTTATAGTTTCAACAGTGCTGCTTCCCCTGAACTTGAAATCCCTTACAATTCTTCTTAACAGCCTTGTATCCGTTGTCGGGACCCTGTTGTGATCATCAATATTTAATGACGTAATAGCGCTTATATAAATCTTAAACTTGTTTTCCCTTGGTACCAATAATGTAAGCTTTTCATTAAGTGCATGAATTCCTTCGATAATTAACACATGGTCCTTTTCCAGCTTTATTTTTCTTCCTTTGGCTTCTCGCTTGCCCAGAGGGAAATTATATATGGGCACTTCAACTTCAACGCCTTCCAGTAATTTTATCAGATGCTCGTTGAACAATTTTATATCTACCGCTTCAAGGGCCTCAAAATCCTGCTCTCCATTCTCATCAGTCGGTGTCTTGTCCCTGTCAACGAAATAATCGTCAAGACCTATTATAACAGGGGTTATACCGTTCACCCTGAGCTGTATCGCCAGTCTCTTGGAAAACGTAGTCTTTCCCGAGGAAGAAGGACCTGCAATCAATACTATTCTTTTTGTATTTTTACTTTGGGCTATCATGTCCGCTATCTCAGCCGTTTTCTTTTCATGCAGGGCTTCCGATATTCTTATCAATTCTCCTATCTTATTATTCTTTACAACATTATTAAGGGCGCTTATGCTTTCCACTCCCAGTATCTGATCCCATTTCCTGCTTTCAGTAAATATTGTAAACAGTTTCTTTTGCTCCTTAAACTCAGGAAGCACGTTCGGAGCCGTTTTTTCCGGAAAAAGCAAAATAATTCCCGTATGGTATTTTATCAAATCAAACAGGGGAGTATAATCCGTACTGGGTGCAAGGTAACCATAGAAATATCCTTCCGTGTCCTCTATGTTATAAATAGTTACATAGTTTTTCTGCCTGTCCTCTATCAGGCTTAGCCTATCAAATCTTCCGGTTTCCCTGAATATTTCCTTTGCTTCTTCAAGAGGTACTTCTCTTTTTTGGATAGGTATTCGGGCATTTATTATTTTCCGCATTCTTTCTTTAATTTTTTCTACATCTTCCTTTGTAATATCCTCTTCTCCCTTTATTTGAAAGTACAATCCCTTGCTTATGGAATGATTTATTATTACCTTTTTTTCCGGGAATAATTCTTTTACTGCCTTCACAAGAATAAAAATAAGTGTCCTCCTGTAAATACGCATGCCGTCGTCAGTTGAAAGGTCTATGAATTCCACTTTGCAATCGTTTTTTAGCTGATATGTTAACTCCTTTATGTCATTGTTAACCTTAGCAGCGATTATTACAGAAGAGAAGTTTTTCTGGTATTCCTTGCTTAAATCAAGCAGGGAAATACCCTTTGGAAGCTTTCTGCTGGTGCCGTCAGCAAAAGCAACGGTTATAAAATCTCCACTTGCCGCCGAATTTACCACCATCAATCGTACCTCCGAATATTTTAATATAAATTATTATCCGTGTTTTTTTATATAATTCTATTTTATCCCTTAATTTTTACGCTATTTATATCAGCTTAATTATTATTATATTATTTATTCATAGCATCGGCTACCTTTTTATTATAACCTATAACACACACATTTATCAAAACACTTATAGGTTGCCTAATTATAATAAAAGCCCGATTCTTGCATCGGGCTTTTATTCATGTTTTGCAATATTTAAGGATTTTCTATGAAAGGAATTTTTTCACAATCTCATTAACAAACTTACCGTCAGCTCTTCCTCTGACTTTTGGCATAACAGCCTGCATTACTTTCCCCATATCTCCCATCGATCTCGCTCCGGTATCTTGAATTGCTTGTTTTATTATTTCTTCAAGTTCCTCCTGCGATAATTGCTCAGGAAGGTACTGCTTTATAATTTCTATTTCCTTTTTTAATTTATCTATTAGATCCTGTCTGCCGCTCTTTTCATATTCAGGCAATATTTCATTTTTTTGCTTCAATTGCTTTGCTATTACTTCAATAATACCATCATCGTCGAGGGTGGTTTTTTTATCCTTTTCTATCTGAAGCACTGCAGACCTTATCATTTGGACAGTATCTTTCCGTATTGTGTCCTTATCCTTTATTGCAGCTTTAAAATCTTCCAATAACTTATCCTTCAGAGACATGTCAATGCCTCCTTATCTGTATTTTCTTTTTCTTGCGGCTTCAGATTTTTTCTTTCTCCTCACGCTTGGCTTCTCATAGTGCTCCCTTTTTCTTACTTCTGCAAGCACACCTGCTTTGGCACATTGCCTTTTAAACCTTTTGAGGGCACTATCCAGAGACTCATTTTCTCTAACCCTTACTTCAGACACGTATTTCCCTCCCTCCGATGGCGTGAATTGTACTGAATTTTTTCCGTTTATTAATGCCTATATAATTTATTACAAATGCTGCGCCATAGCACTCTTTTATTATATCTTATTTAAGAAATCAAAGTCAATAATAATTGTCAATTAACATTACCATTTTATACTATCTTCGTGCCGAGGTTAACCCCGCCTATCAGATGGTAATGAAGATGCTGCACCGTTTGCCCTGCGTCAGCGCCGCAATTATTGATAAGCCTGAATCCCCTGTCGTAAATGCCCATCTTTTTTGCCACTTCATTTGCTGCCAGATGTATATCCCCTATAATGCTAACATTATCTGTGTTAACTTCTTTTACGCTAGTGATATGGTTCTTGGGAACCAGCAATACGTGAACCGGCGCAACAGGGTTTATGTCTTTAAAGGCAATTACCTTTTCATCCTCATAGACAATCTGTGAGGGTATTTCCCTGTTGATTATTTTGCAAAAAACGCAATCAGACATGAAATATGACCTCCCGGTTTTTTATTTTGTATTTATATCACAAATATTGCATATACAAATATTTACATAGCTCGAATCAAGCTAATTTAGCATTTTATCTAATTAAGCTGGTCCTTGACTATTTCAACAGCCCTCTTTAATGCATCCTCTATTTTGGTTACGTCTTTTCCTCCTGCCTGGGCCATATCTGGTCTGCCGCCGCCTCCTCCGCCGACTACCTTGGCGGCCTCTTTTACTATATTACCGGCATGTATGCCTGCCTTAACCGCATTAGCCGTTGCTGCTGCAACAATATTTACTTTTTCACCGTAATCTGATGCAAGTATAATAACTCCGTCTGAAACCTTGCCTTTCAGGACATCAGCGGTATTTCTCAGGGCATCCATATCCATTCCTTCCAATTTTGCTGAAATTATGCTGATACCGTTTATCTCAAGCGCATGGGACAGAATCTCATCTATCCTTGCAGTAACAAGTTTGGCCTGCAGTTGTTCAATCTTTTTATTAGCACTCTTTAGTTCAGCAATAAGCCCGTCTATTTTTCTTATAGAATCCTGGGGAGAGGTTTTAAGCAAGTCTGAAATATTCTTTAAAAGTATTTCCCTTTCTCTGTGGTAGTCCAATGCATAATATCCGGTCACGGCTTCAATTCTCCTTGTTCCTGCAGCTACACCTGTCTCATACAGAATCTTTATCTGCCCGATTTTGCCGGTGGATTTAACATGTGTTCCTCCGCAAAGCTCCATGCTGTAATCTCCGATTTTTACCACCCTTACCCTGTCACCGTATTTTTCTCCGAATAATGCCATAGCTCCCATGCTTTTTGCTTCATTGATACCCATTTCTTCAATTTCAACCGGTATCTCACTGAGAATCCTTGAATTTACCTCGTCTTCAACTCTCCTAAGATCCTCTTCTGATACAGGCTCAAAATGGCTGAAGTCAAACCTGAGCCTTTCGGCTTCAACCAGTGAACCGGCTTGCATAACATGTTCCCCCAAAACTTTCCTGAGGGCTTTATGGAGTAAATGGGTAGCCGTATGGTTTCTCTCTATTGATTCTCTTCTTCTGACGTGGATCCTTGCGCTTCCTTTCTGCTTCTTTTCAATATATCCCCTTATCACTTTCCCATAGTGCAAATGAATGCCATCGGAGGTCTTTTTACAATCTTCCACCTTGAAAAGCCCTGTGGCAGTCTCAATTTCACCGGTGTCTCCCACCTGTCCGCCGCTTTCGGCATAGAAAGGCGTCATTCCAAGTATGATTATGGCACTGTCTCCTTCTGAGATTGCTTCTGCTTCCTGGTAATCTTTTAATATATAAAGGATTTCTGATTCGCAGTTATAATGCTCATACCCGCAAAAGGCACTCTCAAAAGTACCTTCAAGTTTAAAGGAAGATGATGTGCTCCACGCAGAGCTGTCTTTCTTCTTTAAAGCTTCCCGGGCTTTGGTTTTCTGAATTTCCATTTCCTTCTCAAAGCCCTCTTCATCGACAGTAAATCCGTTCTCCTGGGCTATTTCCCTGGTCAAATCCAGCGGGAATCCATACGTATCATGTAGTTTAAATACCAGTTCCCCGGGTATAACCTTGCTGTTGCTTTTCTTCATTTTATCGATATATTCGTCAAGGATCAAAAGGCCCTGGTCTATAGTAAGGTTAAACCTTTCCTCTTCTATGCTTATTACTTTCTTAATGTATTCTCTTTTTTCTTCCAGCTCAGGATATGCGTCCTTTGATACTTCCACGACTGTATCCACCAAGTCTGCCAGGAAGGGTTTGTCCAGTCCAAGTAATTTCCCATGCCTTGCAGCCCGCCTTAAAAGTCTTCTTAATACATAACCCCTTCCTTCATTGGACGGAAGAATTCCGTCAGATATCATCATGGTTGTGCTTCTTATGTGGTCGGTAATTACACGAATAGACACATCTATCTTGGGATTTACGCCATAGTTAGTTCCTGAAATCCTGCATACCTCATTCAGGATATTCTTTACAGTATCGATTTCAAATAAGCTGTCCACTCCTTGCATTATGCAGGCAAGCCTCTCAAGGCCCATACCCGTGTCGATATTCTTTTTTTCAAGTTTTGAGTATGAACCGTCCTTTTCTTTGCTGAACTGGGTAAAGACAAGATTCCAGAACTCAATATACCTGTCGCAGTCACAGCCTACTTTGCAGTCAGTCTTACCGCATCCTTTCTCAGGTCCTCTGTCATAATATATCTCAGAACAAGGCCCGCAGGGTCCTGTTCCATGCTCCCAGAAATTATCTTCTTTTCCCATTCTTACAATCCTTTCGGCAGGAAGACCCACTTCCTTGTTCCATATCTCAAAGGCTTCATCGTCATCATTATAAATTGAAACCCATAGCCTGTCCTGCGGTAATTCAAGCACCTGTGTTACAAATTCCCACGCCCAGGTAATTGCCTCTTTCTTAAAATAATCACCAAAGGAGAAATTACCGAGCATTTCAAAGAAGGTGCCGTGTCTTGAAGTTTTGCCAACCCTTTCGATGTCAGCAGTCCTTATGCATTTCTGGCAGGTTGTCACCCTGGTACGGGGTGGCTTGACTTCCCCTGTGAAATATGGCTTTAAAGGAGTCATACCTGCATTTATAAGTAATATGCTCGGGTCATTTTCCGGAACAAGGGAAAAGCTCTTCAGCCTAAGATGTCCCTTGCTCTCAAAAAAGCTTAAATATTTTTCTCTTAATTCGTTTACTCCCATTTTCCGCATCGTTAAAACCTCGCATTTGTATATGTTTATTTTTGTATATGTTTTGCATATGTTATTATTTGTATATTTAATTCTTATTATAGTTAATTTAAACTGTTAAGTTAAGTTTAATTTAATTCGTTAATTATGATAATTTATATTTAACATCAATAACCCTAATGAATCACAAATAAGTAATATTTTAATAAAAGTTAATTGTAATTCAGCAATAATGCTAACTATATTTACTTAAATTAAGTATTAAAAATACTACATTACCGCATCTCCAACATTTAAATTAGTAATATATAGTAATTATAAAATTATATTATATTAGCCATAGTATCATGTCAAGTGTTGTAGTAATTTACACCAATGCTTCGATAATTCTGGTTATTATGATTTTTAACATTGCCGCTACAGGCACTGCAACAAGCATTCCTATTATTCCGAAGAATTCACCGCCAATCAGGACCGCCAAAATTGTTGCCACAGGATGGAGCCCTACTCTCCCCTCGACAATTTTAGGAGTTATTATTACATTATCTATCTGCTGAACAACGGTAAAAAGGATTATTGTCCATAGGGCTTTCAGCGGTGACTCAAGCAGGGCAACGGCCACGGACGGGATCGCACCGATAATAGGCCCGAAATAGGGTATTACATTCGTAATGCCGCCTATTACTCCAAGTATTACCGGGTATTTTACCCTTAGCAGGATTAATCCTGCCACTTCAATTGCCCCCACTATCAGCGCGACTAACAGTTGTCCCAGGATAAAATTAGAAAGGACCGCATTTATCTCCCTGCCGGCCAGAATTATATCTTTTCTCCATTTTCTCGGTACAATGGAAAGGGCAAGGAATTTAAATGCTTCCGAATCTTTTATAAAGTAATAGGCAATAACCATTGCCAGTAAAACGTCAAGCAATACCGTAACCATATCCGCCAGCCCATACATTGTTTTCTTCAGGCCATTGGCGATGTAATTTTGGGCAAGTTCCGCCCCCGAATTAATTTCTTTAAACATCATATCCTTTATTTCATCAGGCAGTCTGCTGTTTTTAAGTGAAGATATCAGTTCATTGAATAATGCCTGATACTGCGAAATTATCTCCGGGAGTGCGTTTATAAGCTGCCTGGTGTTAGATATCAGCTCAGGAATAATAAAAACAAAAACAGCGGAAAAGACCAGTATCATGACAGAATATACCAGGATTATTCCTTTTGTGCGAGGTATATTCTTCCTTTCTAGTCTGACAACAAGAGGATAAACAAGATAAGAAATTACTATGGCAATTAAAAAGGGACTGACAATTCTCCCTATCTTTGTCCTGTAAACATAGATAAAATACAGTATTAGTAATAATATTATTATTGCAATGCATAACAGTTTCTTTTTGGCGGTCATATTATTCCCCTGGTACTGAAAATAATACTAAAGACTGGATATGCTAATCCAGTCTTTTAGGATGATTTGAGAGTATGCTTTGCTTAAATGGTTTTAAAATTTCACCTGTTTACGATTATAAGATTATCTTTTCAGGATTATCTCTAAATTCTAAATAGGTATATTTCAATAATATATTTTTATGTTTTTAAATAATCATCTTAAAACGTCTATAATATCGCCGACAACGGTGCCTGTTCTTCTTAAGAAGTTTCTTCCTGCCCTGAGCATTTTTCTTTTATGTCTTCTTTTTATCATTCCTGACTCCATTAACATGCTAACCGAGGCTCCAATTATGCTTCCAACTATCACGCCTTTTGCAAAACCATTCATCATTGCTGTGCATATCCTCCTTCTTGTTAATTTATTTCTTTGGCTTTTTTAAATATTTACTTTTTTGTTATTTTATTTTTTGCTTTTCTTTATTCTTTATGATTCCTTTTGTTTCTTTTTTATTTTTTTATTTGTTAATTTAATTAATTTACCAGTATTTAATAAGTAGTTGCTTATTTGTGTTTTCCGTTAATTTACTTCATAAACCTTTTTATAAGCCCTCTACCCGTGTCAATTGTTTCTTCCAATGCATCCCTGTCCACCAACAGATTATCTTCCCCGAATTCACAATTCCCAATGAATGGTATTAATTTTCTTCCTTTTACAAGATCCTCAACTAATCCGTCAGACACTTCCACTCCTTCAATTGCACCCGTACTGCAGTCAAACAGGACGTCTTTTATAACCCCAAGTTCAATACCTGACCTGGAATACACTTTC
>ENA-OWOZ01002183-OWOZ01002183.1-bioreactor-metagenome-genome-assembly--contig:-NODE-2183-length-15330-cov-3.209008_pt1 | contig 15330 bp, 8 predicted proteins | sample MGYA00238140_ERZ651804 | MGnify/ENA primary metagenome ERZ651804 (study PRJEB26910, sample SAMN07631232) | bioreactor metagenome | isolation source: Switchgrass digestor | place: USA: Dartmouth... | reverse complement strand
GTATATCTGCTATGCTCTTACCCTTGTATTTTACCTCAAGGGTCTCTCTGTTGTACCGTTTGCCCTTGCACACTTCACACGGAACATATACGTCCGGCAAAAAGTGCATCTCGATCCTGACGATACCGTCACCGTTACATGCTTCGCAGCGCCCGCCCTTGATGTTGAAGCTGAACCGGCCGGATTTATAGCCCCTCATCTTTGCTTCAGCCGTTTCCGCAAAAACCTCTCTGATCATATCGAACACACCTGTATAGGTGGCAGGGTTGGACCTGGGTGTCCTGCCTATCGGTGACTGATCTATATCTATTACCTTGTCAAGGTGCTCTATACCCAAAATGCAATCATGATCTCCGGCTTTGGTCCTGGCATTGTTCAGCTCTGCCGCAAGCTTCTTGTAGAGGATCTCATTTATGAGAGAGCTCTTTCCCGAACCTGACACACCTGTCACTGCCGTAAAAACACCCAACGGTATGTCTACATCTATATTCTTCAGGTTGTTTTCACGTGCCCCTTTGATCTTGATCCATTTGCCATTGGGCTTCCTTCTCTTTTCGGGGACCTCTATCCTCTTTTTGCCGCTCAGATATTGTCCCGTCTGTGACTCCTCACAGCTTTTTATATCATCGATGGTGCCCTCTGCTACGACATAACCGCCATGGATACCGGGACCAGGCCCCATATCGATGATATGATCGGCGGCATACATCGTATCCTCATCATGCTCAACCACAATCAGGGTATTCCCCAGATCTCTGAGCCTCTGAAGTGTTTTGAGCAGTTTGTTGTTATCACGCTGATGCAGGCCGATACTGGGCTCGTCCAATATATACAGGACCCCCATGAGGCCTGAGCCTATCTGTGTCGCCAGCCTGATCCGCTGGGCCTCGCCGCCTGAAAGCGTAAAGGAAGACCTGGACAGAGTTAGATAGTCAAGGCCTACATCCACCAGGAAGCCGATCCTCGCCTTGATTTCCTTCAGTATCTGATGGGCTATCATTTCTTCTCTTTCGTTCAGGACAAGCTTGCTGAAGAATTCATTGATCTCTTCCACAGGCTTGCTGGTCAGCTGGTGTATATTGAGTCCTCCGACGGTGACTGCCAGGCTTTCCTTCTTTAGTCTTGCGCCTTTGCAGTCAGGACATGGAGTGACACTCATGAACTCTTCATAATACTGCTTCATTCCTTCTGACTGGGTCTCCCGGTAACGGCGCTCCATGCTGTTTATGACGCCTTCGAAAGCAGCTGTGAATGATCCGCTCCCGTACTCCTTGTCATAATCTATTTTTAATTTTTCTCCCTTTGTTCCATAGAGGATGATATCAACTACATGTTCCGGCAGCTTGTTCACCGGGGTCGATGTCTTGAATCCATAATGCTTTGCCAGTGCGTTCAGGTACATCCGCGCATAGCTGTCACCGTTTTCAAAGTTCCATCCCACTGCCTTGATGGCGCCTTCCTCCAGGGATTTGGTCCTGTCGGGTATTATAAGATCAGGATCCATTTTCATCAGAGTCCCGAGACCGCTGCATGTCGGACATGCTCCATATGGGTTGTTGAACGAGAACATCCTGGGCGTCAGTTCCTCAATGCTCACGCCGCAGTCACTGCAGGCAAAATTCTGGCTGAAGAGCATCTCATCTCCGCCTATCACATCAACTATCAGCAGGCCGCCGCTCAGCTTTAGGACTGTCTCGATTGAGTCAGTGAGCCTTTTGGTCATATCAAGCCTTACTATTAGCCTGTCCACCACTATCTCTATCGTGTGCTTCTTTTTTTTGTCGAGGATGATATCTTCATTGACATCCCGCACTTCACCGTCCACACGTATTCTTACATAGCCATTTTTCCGTACGTCATCTATAAGCTTGAGGTATTCACCTTTCCTGCCCCTGACCACAGGTGCCAGCAGCTGTATCCTGGTCCCTTCGGGAAGGGCTGCGATGGCGTCGGCCATCTGGTCAACTGTCTGCTGTCTGATCTGCTTGCCGCAGACAGGACAATGAGGAACACCGATTCTTGCATAGAGGAGCCTCAGATAATCATATATTTCGGTAACAGTACCCACAGTGGATCTGGGGTTCTTGCTGGTGGTTTTCTGATCTATTGAAATTGCCGGCGACAAACCATCGATATAGTCTACGTCAGGCTTTTCCATCTGCCCGAGGAACTGCCGGGCATAGGCCGAAAGTGATTCGACGTAGCGGCGCTGCCCCTCAGCATATATGGTATCGAATGCCAGCGAGGATTTGCCCGAGCCGCTCAGTCCTGTGATTACAACGAATTTGTCCCTTGGTATCGACACATCGATATTTTTGAGATTATGCTCTCTTGCGCCTTTGATAAAAATGCTTTTCTTGTCCATATACTGCACCTTTTCTGCTTTTATTGTCTGCAACATATCCTTTTGCTTCACTGATATGCTGTTAAACACATATACTATCAAATGAGCCGAGGCTCTTCAATGGAAATATTGCTTGTACAAATGTTCCTTACATATTATATCCAATGTTTAAGCAAAACGCAAACACTTGTTCGATATTTTCTTTGATGTTTTCAATAGTTTGTACACAGGTGCAGATCACAGACATCGCCGCATCGGCAGTATAGACAGTCTCCGGATGAGTTGCTTCATTAATATATAGTGGAATGCATGTTGGACACAGGCTTGTTCGGCACTAAAATGTGCGCGCACAATGGGTTGGCATTGGTGTGTACGATGAGATGGCCGGCTGTTTGGATAAATGGTTGGCTGTCTGTACGTTCGGGCGGATGTTTTACAGTCATGGATGGTTAATGGTTGATCTTGCCAAATGGAAGCCTAATAGATGGATGGTCTGTTCAATGGTAGGATTGTATACCAATAGAAATGTGATCTGCCCGATATCAATAGATTGCCTGACAGATGGATGGTCTTACCCGATGAAAGGACTGACTGCTCTGATGGATGAATGGCCTGTCCGCTGAAAATATGAACTGCACGATGTAAGTATAGTCTGACCGATGGGAGTATAGTCTGTCCTGATGGTTGAATAGTCTGACCGATGGGAGTATAGTCTGTCCCGATGGTTGAATAGTATTACCGCTGAATGGATGGTCTTCCTGGTTTGCCATAAGGATGTTTCTTTATAAATGGATAATCGTTTATCAAGAAAGCAAAAAGGAGGTCTGCACCTCCTTTCATCTAATTTTTTACTTTTTCCTGCAATTCTTTCAGTCTGTCCCTGAGTGCTGCGGCTCTTTCAAACTGCAGCTCTCTGGCAGCTTCTTTCATTTCTTTTTCTATCTTGTCCATCAATGCACGGATACCTGCCTCATCCAGCTGTTCGATGTCCTGAGTGAATGAGTATTTCGTATCCGGCTCGGTAGCCCTGATCGTTTCAAGGGTGTCTCTGACGCTCTTTTGCACGGTAGTAGGCGTGATTCCATGCTTGAGGTTATATTCCATCTGTATCTTTCTTCTTCTGTTGGTTTCACTGATGGCTTTCTGCATCGAATCTGTTATCGTGTCCGCATACATTATTACTGTTCCTTCAACGTTTCTGGCAGCACGGCCGATGGTCTGGATCAGCGAGGTCTCAGAACGCAGGAAGCCTTCCTTGTCAGCGTCAAGGATCGCCACCAGTGTTACTTCAGGCAGATCGAGACCTTCCCTGAGCAGGTTGATGCCAACCAGCACATCAAATACGCCCAACCTGAGATTCCTGATCAGCTCTATCCTTTCAAGGGTATCGACATCCGAGTGGAGATACTCGACTTTTAAATCCAGCTCCTTCAGGTAAGAAGTCAGATCCTCGGCCATTTTCTTCGTCAATGTGGTCACGAGCACTCTTTGCTGCTTTTCAACACGCTTTGATATCTCTCCGATGAGATCATCTATCTGGCCTTTGACCGGACGTACAATGACTTCAGGATCCACCAGCCCGGTTGGCCTGATTATCTGCTCGACGATTTGCTGAGAATGGCGTTTTTCGTACTGTCCCGGCGTCGCACTGACATAGATGGCCTGTTTTACCTTGCTTTCAAATTCATCAAACCGGAGAGGCCTGTTGTCAAATGCGGAGGGAAGCCTGAAGCCATATTCCACCAGCGACTCTTTTCTCGAGCGGTCTCCGTTATACATGCTGCCTATCTGAGGGATGGTTACATGGGATTCGTCTATGATCACCAGCATATCCTCAGGGAAATAATCGAGAAGCGTGTACGGCGGACTGCCGGGTGCTCTGCCGCTGATATGCCGGGAGTAGTTTTCAATGCCCTGACAGAAGCCGATTTCCTGAAGCATTTCCAAATCATACCTTGTCCTTTGCTCCAGTCTCTGAGCTTCAAGCAGTTTGCCCTGATCCTTCAGCTCCTTCAGCCGCTCCTCCAGTTCCTGTTCTATTGATGCCACTGCTTTCAGCATTTTTGCGCTGGTGGTGGCATAGTGGTTGGCAGGGAATATAGCGGCATGTGACCGGACTCCCAGTATTTCGCCCGTCAGATAATTTACTTCGGATATCCTCTCGATTTCATCTCCGAAGAACTCGACCCTCAGAACCTTTTCGGATGAATCCGCGGGGAATATTTCCAAAACGTCTCCTCTGACTCTGAACCTGCCTCTTTTAAAATCGATCTCATTTCTTTCGTATTGTATTTCCACCAGCTTTCTTATCACTTCATCCCTGTCTTTGATCATACCAGGTCTCAGTGAGATCATAAGCTCGGTATAATCCTCAGGATCACCCAGGCCGTAAATGCATGAAACACTGGCAACAATGATCACATCCCGCCGCTCGAACAACGCAGCGGTGGCAGAATGTCTCAGCTTGTCGATCTCGTCGTTTATCGACGAATCCTTTTCAATATAGGTGTCCGTTGCGGCAATGTATGCCTCCGGCTGATAGTAGTCGTAATAGCTTACAAAGTATTCAACCGCATTGTTCGGGAAAAACTCCTTGAACTCGCTGCACAGCTGAGCTGCCAGGGTTTTGTTATGGGCGATTACCAGCGTCGGGCGCTGGACTCTTTCTATGACATTGGCCATGGTGAAGGTCTTGCCCGACCCCGTCACACCCAAAAGAGTTTGGTGCCTGTATCCTCTGTTGAGCCCTTTCACCAGCTTCTCCACGGCTTCGGGCTGATCGCCGCACATCTTATAATCAGATACTATCTTGAACTCCGCCATAAATCCTCCTTTCCTCGTTCCTCGGGGACGCTTCTCACGTTTTTGCTGTTGGGTTGTTGTTGGGGACGCTTCTCACGTTTCTGCTCCATCCACGTTGGGGGCAGTTCCCACTTTTCAGTGTCATCCCTGTTGGGACAGTTCTCACCTTTTACTCAACTGAACTGCTGAAATAACTTCCCAATGACCAGGGTTGTGGGGACGCTTCTCACGTTTTGGTCAACCGTTCTGTTGTGAACACTTCTCACTGCCTTGACTGACCAGACACAGAGTATTCTAATGTGTTAACTCTTCTCACCATGCGAATCACTTTGAGGTTACTTTAGGGACATTTCTCACGTTTTAGTCATCTTAATTGATCAAACATCTTAATTAATATATCTAAAAAGTGAGAACTGTCCCCAAATGTTCAAAAGGTGAGAACCGTCCCCTAAAAACAATCCATCAAAAAGACATTCCCACTGAAAACCGTCCTCCCGTGACATCATCCTGATGTTCCCCACCAAAATACTTGCCTGTTGAGAACCGTGCTGAACGTCAAAAAAGTGAGAACTGTCCCCGCCAGGAATCGTCCCCACCATTATAGCATAAAACAAATGTTCGCAAAACATTTCATTTTTACAGAATTTATTATTTATATTGACATAACCTTTTATATGGTGTGATAATAGGATGAAGTAAAAAGATTTGGGAGTTGATCGAATGAAGGTTGCAAAATTTGGGGGGACTTCTCTGGCGTCAGCCAGTCAGATAAAAAAGGTATGCGCGATCATTACATCAGACCCGGATCGCAGAATAGTTGTCGTTTCAGCACCTGGCAAACGTACCAGCGATGATGTTAAGGTGACAGACATGCTAATTGCATGTGCAAAAGCCGGCCTTGAAAAGGGAAACTCCGATACTGAACTGCAAGCCGTCGTTTCCAGATATGCAGAAATTGCAACTGAACTCGGACTGGGTGACGATATCATCAATACTGTCGCCGCTGATCTAAAAGCACGTGTAGAGAGCGACAAATCTAACAAAGAAAGATACATAGACAATCTTAAAGCAGCAGGTGAAGACAATAGTGCAAAGCTTGTTGCTGCATATCTGCAGAGCATCGGCGCAGATGCCCGTTACGTCAATCCAAAGGATGCCGGCTTGCTGCTCAGTGATGAGTTTGGCAATGCCCAGGTGCTTCCGCAGTCTTACGATAATCTCAAAGCACTTGCGGATTATCCTGGCATCACAATTTTTCCTGGTTTCTTTGGCTATTCACCAAACGGAGAAGTAGTTACTCTTCCAAGGGGAGGCTCAGATATTACAGGCTCCATACTTGCAGCCGCTGTAAATGCTGACCTTTACGAAAACTTCACTGACGTGGACAATGTGTATTCGGCCAACCCTAATTTGATACAATCACCAAAGCCAATACATGAAATAACATACAGGGAAATGCGCGAGCTTTCATATGCAGGATTCAGCGTATTTCACGAAGAAGCTCTTGTACCTGTATACCAAAGAGGAATACCCGTTAGAATAAAGAATACCAACAACCCCCAGGCTCCGGGAACTACTATTGTTAAAGAACGCCACAACATAACAGATCCCGTTGTCGGCATTGCCGGTGACAGCGGTTTTTGCTTCATATATCTGAGCAAATACCTGATGAACCGCGAGATCGGTTTCGGCAGAAAACTGCTGCAGATCCTTGAAGAGGAGCATATTCCATTCGAGCATATGCCGTCAGGAATAGACAATATTACGATAATACTCAGGCAATGCCATCTCAATGAGCAAAAAGAGAAAAGAATAACCGACCGCATTAAAAACGAACTGGATGTCGATGATATCTCGGTATCAAAAAATCTTGCTCTTGTAATGATCGTCGGAGAAGGTATGCGAAATACTGTTGGCATAACCGCAAGAGCATCCGGTGCGTTGGCCAGGGAGAATATAAATCTGGATATGATCAGCCAGGGTCCCTCCGAGGTCAGTATGATTTTCGGCATCAAGGATTATGATCGTGATAGGGCAATTAAGGCACTGTATAAGGAGTTTTTCGAAAAATAGATTTTGCAAAAATCATCATTAACGTTATTGCTGTTTATGCTTCGTTTTTGCAGAGCAAACGATTCAGAGACTGTCAAAAAACAGGCGAAAGTGGTTAAGCCCGCTTTCGCCTCATTAATTTTCAAAGCCTTTTTAAGATACATTCTTTTGGTATCCATTTTCAAGATCACTATTGCTAATTGTCACCTGCTCTTCATATATTCCCGTCAGATTCCGCATCCTTATCCCTTTTTATCAGCCTGTTCGTCCAATCTATAACTTTGTCCTTAAAAATCAATCCTGCTAAAAACAGCACGACAGCAATTACTGATACGATGATCACAACGCCGTAATTGCCCTTCTGAGTATTATGCCCGATAAAAGATGACCCCAATAAAGCCGGCAGCCGCCCTATAGTAATTATCACAAAGAACCTCAGCGGTCTGACCGGCGTTAAGCCGGCTATATATGTCAGGATATCCTTAGGGATACCTGGTATCAGAAACAGTATAAACATTGCCGCGTCAGACTTGCTGTTGTTTAGCATGAAGCTGAATTTTTCAAGCTGTTTTTCCGACACAAGAAGCTTTACCACAGGGTAGCCCAGCAAACGGGCTGCGAAGAATACAATTACCGAGCCGAGCACTATGCCCGTCAGAGAATATAAAGTGCCGAAAACAGTCCCGTATATGTATCCGCCAGCAATCTGTACGATCTCACCGGGTATCGCTGCAACAACGACCTGCAGCACTTGTATGCCTATAAATACGATGATCCCGGTGGATCCATAGGAATTGAGCATTTCACTCAGTTCATCAGGGTTTTTTACAAGTTCGGTCAGCTTAGGTCCAAGCCGTATCCCAAGGTATATCAGCAGACCTATGAAGGCTGCGATCAATGCTATGTTTATTGCTAGTTTTGATTTTTTACGGTTTTGGTTTTCATCTGCCTTCGGCTTGTCCTGTTTCAATTCACTGTTTTTTAAATCACTGCTATTCAGTTCATTGCTCATCAGACTTAATACCCCATTATTTCAGCATCTGTGATTATGGAAAATTTCCTATATTCTTATAGATCATGTAACTCAGGTATCCATATCAACGCAGTATTCCGGCACTTTCAGCAATGCATTATTTCTCAGGTATCCATGACATCTTAAATACTGCGTAGTCTACACACATATTATACGTATAATTACCGCTAATGTATCAAAATATATCAAAATATACGAAGCCTCAGTGCAAAGGCAAATCTATACCGCATGTTTCTATCAGGCAGTTCTGTTATACTATCCCTTCTAACTATATCGAATCAATTGTCAGCTGTTTGTCCTCTGCATCCTCTCCCCTGAAATAGCAGCCGACAGCAGGGATTGTTTTTGTACGGTAATAATCTGGATTTTTGATGCCCGACTCCTCGATGGTCTTTATCGAACACATCCTGCTGCCCTTCTTTTCCTTCATCACCTGAACTCCCTGTGAGTCACGCGTGGTTTTGGGGTTAATGTTGCTGGTATTGAAAATCAGCACCTTGTTTATGCTGCTGTAGGCAACAAGCTCCATATCCGCTTCAAGGTATCTTATGTCAATAAGAGGTGAAAGACCCGAGTAAGCATTGGCCAGCTTTTTCCTGTTGGTTTTGGTGGCATAGCTTTCCATCGTAATTTTTGCACATTTGCCATTTTCAAATGAAAACAGCATCCAGCCGGAATAGTTATCCGTTGCCGTAATATAAATTATTTTTTCGTCACTTTCAAGCTGAAGCAGGTTCACCAGATACTCACCCAATGAACTGGCTTTGCAATCCGGTATGTCATATACACGGAGCTTGTAGACAGTCTGCTTATTCGAGAACAGAAGGAGCTCTGCCTTATTGTGGGTCTCAACCTCCTGAATAATTGCATCATCATCCTTGAGCTTTTGCTCAGGGTTTGCCCGAAGCGATACGAGCGGGATCTTTTTGATATAGTTATGCTCCGTAAGGAACAGCTTCAGATTATAGTCCTCTATCATGTGCTCTTCTGTTATTTCTTCGATATGTGTCTCCGGGACGATTTCTGTTTTTCTCGGCTGTGCGTATTTTTTCGATACTTCCGTCAACTGCTTTATGATAATTTTCTTTATGCGTTTTTCACTGCCATAGACGTCCTTCAGATCTTCTATGTCTCGCTTCAGAGTATCGACTTCTCCAACCTTGTCCAGAATATACTCGCGGTTAAGGTTTCTCAGCTTTATCTCAGCGATATATTCGGCCTGTACCCTGTCAATATCAAAACCTTCCATGAGGTTGGGGATGACCTGTGCATCGTTTTCAGTGTTCCTGATTATTGCTATCGCCTTGTCAATGTCAAGCAGAATTTTCCGCAAGCCGAGCAAAAGATGGAGCCTTTCCTCCTTCTTCCTGATGTCGAACAGCGTCAGTCTTTTAATGCAATTGATCCTGAAATTTAGCCATTCCCTGATTATGCCCTTAATACCCAGAACTTTGGGGCTGCCCGAGACAAGTATGTTGAAATTGCAGCTGAACGTGTCCTGCAGGGCCGTCAGTTTATACAGCCTGTTCATAATGGAATCAGGGTCTGCGCTCTTTTTTATATCAAGAGTTATTTTCAGACCGTCCAGGTCAGTTTCATCACGGACATCTACAATGTCTTTTATCTTCCCGCTTTTTACGAGCTCGACGATGGAGTCGATGATTGCTTCAGATGTGGTAGTATAAGGTATTTCGTATATTTCAATGCAGCTGTTCTGCTTGTCATATCTGTATTTTGCCCTTACCCTGAAGCTGCCTCTGCCGGTCTCAAAGATCTCGCGCATGTCTTTTTCATTGTATATAAGGCTGCCGCCTGTTGAAAAATCCGGCGCCTTGATATACTGAAGCAGATCGGCATTTTCATCGTTGATATAGGCTATTGTTGCATCACACACTTCTTTCAGATTGAAGCTGCACAGATTGCTGGCCATACCGACAGCAATACCCTGGTTGGCGTTGACCAGAATGCTGGGAAATGTGGCCGGGAGCAAAGTCGGCTCCTTCATAGTCCCGTCGTAGTTGTCGACAAAATCAACTGCATCCTTGTCTAAATCGCGGAACAGCTCTTCGCAGATCTTTTCCAGCTTCGCTTCAGTGTAACGCGGTGCAGCATATTGCATATCTCTGGAATACTGCTTGCCCATGTTGCCCTTCGAATCTATGTAGGGATGCAGAAGGGCACCGTTTCCTCTTGTCAGCCTGACCATCGTCTCGTATATCGCCTGGTCGCCATGCGGGTTCAGCTTCATGGTTTGACCCACTACATTTGCTGACTTCGTACGGTTTCCCGTCATCAGCCCCATTTTGTACATTGTATAGAGCAGTTTCCTGTGCGACGGCTTAAAACCGTCTATCTCAGGGATCGCCCTTGATACGATAACACTCATCGCATATGGCATGTAATTCTTTTCGAGTGTTTCGGGTATTTTCTGCAAAACTAAGTTTTTATCAGCCATATCCAGCACCTTTCTTTTAAGGGACATTTTTGGGGGACGGTTTTCAGCTTTTTGCCATCATGGCACTTGTCATTTTTTCTTTGGGGACGGTTTTCAACTTAGGGGCACTTCTCACCTTTTTGCATTTTTATTGGAACGTACCCCCTATTGCTCTGAGACGTCCTATTAGTATATATCATTTAATGCAAATAAGTTTCTCCAGCCTTGTTGTTAAGACGTAAAAATTAAAAACATATAAGATGAAAAAGTGAGAACTGTCCCCATAATCTCGACTGAACTTTCTGAGTCTCACCAGCAGACACACAACAACTGATGATTGGCGGCAAAAAGGTGAGAACCGTCCCCCTCCCCACATATCAGCTCACATCGATCATGTCCAGAAAACGCATGCCGTTTTCTTCAATATAGCTCTTCCTGCCCTGAAGGTTGTCGCCCAGCAGCAGGTCAAACATATACTCTGTTTTTTCAATGTCATCAGGTACGATTTTTATAAGCCTTCTGGTCTCAGGGTTCATTGTGGTCTCCCACATCATTTCAGGCTCATTTTCACCAAGACCTTTTGAACGCTGTATCGTATATTTATTGCCTTCAAGCTTGGCCAGTATCTCGGCTTTTTCTTTCTCGCTGTACGCGAAATAGGTTTTGCCTTTACAGTTGATCTCGAACAGCGGTGATTCTGCGATAAACACCTTGCCTTCCTGGATAAGCGTCGGCACAAGTCTGTAAAACATGGCCAGTATGAGTGTCCTGATCTGGAACCCGTCCACATCGGCATCAGTACAGATTATTATTTTGCTCCACCTGAGATTGTTTATGTCAAATGTGTTGAGGTCCTTGTTATGTTTTGATTTGATCTCAACTCCACATCCCAGTACCTTAAGAAGATCCACGATGATTTCATTTTTGAATATACTGTCATACTCGGCTTTAAGGCAGTTGAGAATCTTTCCCCTTACAGGCATGATAGCCTGAAATTCCGCGTCTCTTCCCATTTTGCAGGAACCAAGCGCTGAGTCGCCCTCAACAATGTAAAGCTCGCGTCGGTTTACATCTTTTGTCCTGCAGTCGACGAACTTTTTCACCCTGTTCGAAATATCAACTGAACCGCCCAGCTTTTTCTTTATGTTAATTCTGGTCCTTTCAGCAGTTTCACGGCTTCGCTTGTTGACCAGTACCTGTTCCACAATTTTATCGCTTTCAAGCTTGTTTTCGATCAGGTATACCTCAAGCTGCTGTCTGATAAAATCAGTCATAGCCTCCTGTATGAACTTATTTGTAATCGACTTTTTGGTCTGGTTCTCATAACTCGTCATAGTAGAAAAAGAGTTCGTTACGAGAATAAGGCTATCCTGGATATCGGCAAAGGTTATTTTTGATTCATCCTTATTGTATTTGCCTTTATTCCTGATACACTTATCAATTTCATTGACAAATGCAGCCTTCACCGCACGGTCAGGGGAACCGCCGTGCTCCAGCAGGCTTGAATTATGGTAATATTCGAGCAGGTTTACTTCGTTGTTGAAGCAGAATGCCACCTGCATTTTTACCCTGTATTCAGGTTTATCCTCCCTGTCGCGGCCTTTTGCCGTTGTTTCAAAAAACTGTATGCTGGTAAAGCCCTTATCTCCGTTTATTTCCTTTATATAATCAGTGATGCCGTTCTCATAGACAAATTCATAGGTATTGCCGCTTGCTTCATCCGTCAGGATGAACTTAAGCCCGGCGTTGACAACCGCCTGCTTTCTGAGCGTGGCTATAAAGTACTCCAATGGTATGTCAATATCCGTAAAAACCTCCAGATCAGGTTTCCACTTCTGAATCGTTCCGGTGCTTTCATAGTTGCATTTCTCTTTGATAAGGCCGCCGATGTTTTCACCTTTTTCAAAATGTAAATCGTATCTGTAACCGTCCCTGAAAACGGTGACGTCCATATATTCAGAACTGTACTGTGTCGCACAGCTTCCCAAACCATTCAGACCCAGGCTGAACTCATAGTTTTCGCCGGTGTTGTTTTTATATTTGCCTCCTGCATACAACTCACAGAAAACCAGTTCCCAGTTATATCGATTTTCTTTAGGATTGAAATCGAGAGGAATACCTCTTCCATAGTCCTTTACAGTAATGGAATGGTCACTGTGGCGTATGACCTCTATTCTGTCGCCATAGCCCTCGCGAGCTTCGTCTATCGAGTTTGAAAGGATTTCAAAAAAAGAATGCTGACAACCCTCAATCCCATCTGAGCCGAATATTACACCAGGCCTCAGACGGACCCTGTCTGCTCCCTTTAAGGATGAAATGCTCTCATTGCCATAGACCCCAGGTTTTTTACCCTTTGTCATTTGTATCCATCCTCCGGATCTTCTGTTCTATCTCTTCAGTAAATATTATTCATGAAAGATTTTTTAAAGTCAAGTACGACAATCTGCCGCTTTCAGGCTATTTCCCGCAAAAACGGATTCGGCCGGATTGCATGTTTTGGAAAGCAAGATTTATATTGCCAGCATTTTAGCCTCGCTATTTTCAAATCATATCGTTGAGGTGATTTGATGAAAAAGAGAGCGTTACTAATTTTCGTTTTAATTTTTACACTGCTGTTTTCTTCATCAGTGTTCGCCCAGACAACATATACCGTACAGAAAGGCGACACTATATGGAAAATTGCATCCAGAAATCAGGTCGGTATGAGCGAGATCATTGCGGCAAATCCGCAGATCAAGAATCCAAACCTTATATATCCTGGACAAAAATTAACAATACCGACCGTTACGACAAGCGCACAGGAAGAAGAGGTTGTAAGACTTGTTAATCAGGAGAGGGCAAAGAAGGGGCTTCCGGCATTGAAAATCAACTGGCAGCTGAGCAGAGTGGCTCGCTATAAATCTGCTGACATGGCGAACAAGGGCTACTTCTCACATAATTCTCCGACATATGGCACGCCATTCCAGATGATGGAGAATTTCGGGCTGCGTTTTTCAGCCGCCGGAGAAAATATTGCATACGGTCAGAAGACACCAGCTGAAGTAATGAGGGACTGGATGAACTCCCCAGGCCACAGGAGCAATATTTTAAGCGGTGCATATACCGAAATCGGCGTTGGGCTGGCAAAGAACAAAAATGGTGTGTGTTACTGGACACAGCAGTTCATAAAGCCAATATCATAAGCAGTCTTAAGTGACATTGCAGGATCTTTTTTACTCGGAGAAATAGCTTACTTTTTGAAGGCATCGCCGGCAGCGCGAGTTGTATCGTCAGTGTGGGAAAGTGAGAAACGTCCCAAAATACAGGAATCATTGCTGCCGGCGTAAAAAAGCCGAAAATCGTCCCCGGCAGCGGGGTAGCGTCATCGGTAGTGTGATAAGCAAAAAAGTGAGAAACGTCCCCAATTACGAGAAGTTTACCATCATCGGGAAAGCACCACCAACAGTGAGAAAGTAAAAAGGTGAGAAGCGTCCCCGCAACGGGAGGCGTCACCAACCGTGAAAAGCAAAAAGGTGAGAAGCGTCCCCGCAACGGGAGGCGTCACCAACCGTGAAAAGCAAAAAGGTGAGAAGCGTCCCCAACAGCAGGCTTCTCCAGCAGCGGGGAAGCGTCCCCAAAAGAACAAAGACTGTATTGACAGGCAACATCAGTACAGTCTTTGTTTTTACGTTTAACTTTTTGCAGCAAAAATCATTCCTGCTTATTTGCCGTTTCCATTTGCTTCATCTTTTTTACTCTTGATATGAATCTGAAAACTGCCGTAACGATCATTATGCCAAATGCTATTGCACCTGCTCCCTCAACGGTTTCAATCAATTTGCCGGTTGCTGCATCTGGTTCGTTATTCATAATGAACTGTGCCATCTCATATGCTGTAATTCCGGGTACAAGAGGAAGGATTCCGGGTATAGAAAACACAGTTGACGGTGATTTCAGCAGTCTTGCAGCTGTCTCGCTATATAAGCCGACTGCAATGGCACCAATAAAAATCGAGAATATGCTGTACTCAGTAAACTGGTTCAGCAATGTATATACTGCAGAACCTACTAAACCTGAAACCCCGGCAAAAATCAGCTTTCGTCCTTTTATGTTGAACAGAAGACCCGAGGTCACGCTTCCTATAAATGCCAATAATACTGTCCGTATCATGTTACCTCCAGCTTGCACCAATAAATAGTGATATAGCCACTCCGGCTGCGAGTATTCCAACAAGGAGAATCGCTTCACCCAATCTCGTCAGGCTTGCGACTATATCTCCATAAAGGGCATCTTTTATCCCGCTGGTTATGGCAACGCCGGGCAGAAGGATTATGATTGAGCCTATAATCGTCTTATAAATATTAAGCCCGGACACGGCTTTTACTGCAATCAGAGCGGCTCCCCCCGCTATGATGCCGGATATAAAATACTCAAAAAACTGAAAAAATCCTATCTCTTCAACTTTTCCCTTGAAAGCGTAAATGAACATGCTTATGAAGAGCGCCGCCAGGCCTTCAGCAATGCTGGATTTTAGGAGAAGAGTGAATGCAAATGCTTCCATTCCCGCCAGCAGAAGCCGGACGCCTAAGGGGTAACGCCGGGTTCCCTCTATATTCTTAAGAATCTTTACGGCTTCTTCGTAAGTAACAGGATTGCTCTGAAGACTGCGCGAAAATCCGTTGATGA
>ENA-OWOZ01002182-OWOZ01002182.1-bioreactor-metagenome-genome-assembly--contig:-NODE-2182-length-15330-cov-11.065561_pt1 | contig 15330 bp, 14 predicted proteins | sample MGYA00238140_ERZ651804 | MGnify/ENA primary metagenome ERZ651804 (study PRJEB26910, sample SAMN07631232) | bioreactor metagenome | isolation source: Switchgrass digestor | place: USA: Dartmouth... | reverse complement strand
TTATACTTGATCTGCCCTATGCGTCTAATGATGAGAGATATACGAATACGGCAAATGCTTATAAACAGTCCCTGGAGAAATCCCTGAATGGAATGGTTGTCATTAATCTTGTAGAATGCAAGAGCTATGATGAATGGTATTATGCAGGATATTACACCACCTATGGTTATGAGGCTAATTACGATATCTATGATTTATCAGGGTGGGGTCCTGATTACGGTGATCCTTCCACCTATCTTGATACATTCTTGCCCGATTATGCAGGCTATATGGTTAAATGTATCGGTATATATTAATTGACTGGTAAATTTAAATCTGTCTGATTAAATAATGGGGGAGAAAATGCTATCAGGGAATGGGGTTCCTGTTCCCTGATACATTAAAGAGTGATCAATTATGACAAAGTATCTTGTAAAACGTGTATTACATGGATTGTTATCCATCGTTGTTGTAGTAGCAATAGTTATGATAATCGTTTACTCTATGATGGATCGTAACCTGATTTTTGCGATGGATAATACCTATTCCCATTTGAAGAATAATGCCAAAGAAATTTATAAATATACCAAATGGGAGGAATACGGTTATATTGATTTTGTAACATATGCCGATTATCTGCTAATGTTAACCGACAGCGGAGAAATCAGCGAAGAAACAAGAAGCAGTGTTGTCGGACTTGGAAGAACGGCGGATAAGGATTCAGAGAACGTTAAAAAATATGTGGAGCAGTTTGTGGAATACTATACGTCCCAAGGCTATACAATAAAGCGGCTTGATGCTGTTATGATGAATGCTAAAAAAGTGGCAGAAGGCGGTCAGCCACAGCTCTTTGCGTATAAAAATCTGTCACTCTTATCAAGATTGTGGTCTTATTTTTCAAATTTAGTTACAATCGACAGTATTTATTATGCTGAAGATGTCACAGGAGAGCGGGGAATAACTTTTACTTTATATGATCCGGTTTATGGAGGAAAGAAATTTTCACCTGCGATTATAGGGAACGGTACCAAACATAAATATCTGCTTTATTTCGATTCAAGATTTCCTTATATTCATCAGAATATTATATCGATCAATCTTGGTACTTCCTATTCGGTGAATAAAGGAATCGATGTTTCGGAAACGATGAGCAGGTCTCAGGGTTCCTATGTGAAATCATTGATTACATATCCGTCAGGACTGCAAGAAAGCAGTGCGGATGATCTTCATACCGCCACTTATGTAAAGGGTTCCTTGGAGTCAAACCTGGTATATAAATCACGTTACACGGATGATTATACCAATGTTGGTACAATGAAGTCTTCATTTTCAAAGATAGGTTTTTCATTCGTTATCGGTTTATGTGCATCCTTACTGGCATATTTGATCGGAGTACCGCTGGGTATCACGATGGCGAGAAGGAAGGATAAGTTGCTGGATAAGATTGGAACGATATATATTGTTTTTATTATTGCGGTTCCTCCACTGGCATATATTTTCCTCTTTAAGGCCATCGGTGGAAAACTTGGTTTGCCAACAACATTCGATATGGAATCCTCCAGTAAGCTGATGTATGTCCTGCCAATTATATCCTTGACACTTCCGCAAATAGCCACACTTATGAAATGGATTCGCCGTTATATGATTGATCAGATGAATTTGGATTATGTTAAATTTGCAAGATCCGGCGGTCTGTCCGAGAGGGAGATCTTCACAAAGCATATTATGAAAAATGCTGTGATTCCAATTGTTCACGGTATTCCGGGGACTGTACTTTTTGCTTTAACCGGAGCTATAATAACTGAACGTGTATATGTTGTGCCGGGTGCAGGTAACTTGTTAACGGAAGCTATTGGACAATATGATAATGGTGTTATTGTTGGTGTAACCTTATTCTATGCACTGTTAACCGTTGTTTCAATCATCTTGGGTGATGTTTTGATTACCATGGTTGATCCAAGAATATCATTTACTAGTAAGGACAGGTAGATATATATGCAAATTCAAGATTTAAGTCAATTCGGCTTGTCAGATGAAGAGCTTTTTTCCAGAGTGGATCACAATGAGCTTGACTCTGAAAAGATTATGGCGCCAAGGTATTCTTATTGGAATTCTGTATTTCGTGTTTTTTTCAGGAAAAAAATAAATATTGCATTGCTAACAATTTTGGCTCTTATAATGGCATTTGCCTATATTTATCCTTTATTTGCTGAATATGATAAGTTTGGTAATCTGCTTGATGCGTCGGCGAAGCATTTGTCACCAGCCGCGGCCATTAAGAAGTATGGATTCAGCATACACTGGATTTTAGGTACCGGTGCGGCAGGTCAGTCCACATTTGACGCTATTTGGTTCGGATCAAGGATATCAATTTCCCTGGCCTTGATCTGTGGAGCCATCAATCTGACCGTTGGAGTCATCATGGGGGCAATCTGGGGGTTCTCAAAAAAAATAGATATCGTGATGATGGAGGTTTACAACATACTTGCTAATGTTCCGTATATCCTGATTGTATCAGTTTTGGTAATGATTCTGACATCAAGCTTTTGGACATTAGTACTTGCTTTGACGATCACAGGCTGGTTGGGAATAGCATACTTTATCCGCACGCAGGTGGTCATTATTCGTAACAGGGAATACAATCTGGCATCAAAGTGTCTGGGTACCCCATTAATAAAGATTGCCATGAGGAATATTCTCCCCTTCATGACTTCTGTTATTGTAACATTGGCTGCGACGGAGATTCCATCCTATATATCCATGGAGGTTTTCTTAGGCTATATCGGAATGGGACTTTCCGAAATGTCTCTGGGACGGTTGATTTATGAGGCACAAAGTGCAATGGTTACACCAGGATGGGAATTTGAATTCTGGAGCCCGGTTGTGATTGCATCAATTATTACAGTTGTATTGTATGTAGTAGGGCAAAATCTTGCTGATGCATCGGATCCAAGAACGCATATGTAGAGGTTACTAACATGGATGATAAAAAGGTATTATTATCAGTGAAAAATCTGAATGTAAAATTTAATGTACGAGGAAGAGTCTTAACGGCTATCAGAGATGTATCACTTGATATTTATGAAAACGAGTCAATTGCAATTGTAGGAGAATCCGGTTCCGGAAAATCTGTTTTTACAAAAACCTTTGCTGGAATGCTGGATGGAAATGGTTATATTGATCATGGTACTATCATTTTCAATGATGAAGATTTATCAGACACGATAGTGAAATTGAATCCTTTAGCTAAAAAAACTATTAATTTTTGCTATAATAAACTAAATGAATATGCTAAGCTGGAGTTTGGTGCATCAACCTATCGCGAGATCCTTGAACTGAAATCCGAGATGAGGAGAAAGGGCTCCTTGAGTTTGGAAGAGGAAGAAGAGTCTAAGAAGAAATTAAATGAGCTGAGGATGAAAAAAACGGAGATATATAATCTTAAACAGACTTATGATTCCTCCAAGGAAAAAGAAAAAATAAAAGAAGCCTCACAGCAGATCGCTCAGTTGGAAAAGCAGATTAAGGAATTGCAGAGCTATAATGATAAGCTGATCAAGGAGAGAAAACAGGCTGTTGCCAATGATACTACATATCTTAGTCAGTATCAAAAAAGGATGGAGGAGCTTAAGAACAGGTATTCTAAGGAAATCGCAGGCGATATCTCCCAGGCATCAAAAGACAGGAATCTTATCCTGGCAAAAGAAATTTATCTCTCGGTGGGCAGATACAGTATTAAAAAACGTTATCAGCTTATTCGCAATCTCTTGAAAGCACTCAAAGCTGCAATGAGATTAGGTGTTGACCTGATGGATGAGGAACAAAGAAATGCAGTATTTGATCCTGTTGCCTTCCGAGTGAAATATTTGGATGAAAATGAAGAGAGGTTACATGGAACATGTATTGTGAATCTTGCTAACATAAAATATGATAAAGACTGGAGACTGATTAGAGGACGAAAGATATCTACAGTGTTCCAGGATCCCATGACCTCTCTAAATCCGGTTATTACAATCGGAAAGCAAATTACCTCTATCATTATAAAGCATCAGAAGTGTACAGAGCTGGAAGCAAGAGAAAGAGCTTTGAAATTAATGAAAAAGGTCGGAATACCAAACGCAGAGGCTCGTTTTGATGACTATCCTTTTCAGTATTCAGGCGGCATGAGGCAACGTATTGTTATTGCGATAGCGCTATCCTGCCAACCAAAGATCCTTATTTGCGATGAACCCACCACTGCACTGGATGTTACAATCCAGGCTCAGATTTTAAAGCTTTTAAAGGACCTTCAGAAGGAATTCAAATTCACCATTGTATTTATTACCCATGACTTAGGTGTGGTAGCAAACATTGCAGATCGGGTAGCGGTACTTTATGCCGGGCAGATTGTAGAGATCGGTAAGGTAGAGGAGATTTTCTATGATCCTCGTCATCCCTATACCTGGGCGCTATTTTCATCGTTGCCACAGCTTGCAGAGAGGAATACAAGGCTTTATTATCTGCACGGTACACCTCCATCCTTATATAACGACATCGTGGGTGATGCCTTTGCACCAAGAAATCCGTATTGCTTAAAGATCGATACATTAGCTGAGCCGCCGATGTTCCAGGTGAGTGAAACACACTATGCAAAAACCTGGTTATTGGATCCACGGGCTCCGAAAATTGAAAAGCCTGAGAACATCAGGAATACACGGGAGAAACTTATTAAAATATTTAATATTAATGTAGGAGACGGAGAAAGTGGCTAAAGGGAAAAATGAAAATATTAGCACAATGGATGAGAATGGTAGAGAAATTTTATTGTCGTTAAAAAATGTCGATATTACTTTTGGCAAAGGTGATAAAGCGGTTAAGGCTGTAAAAAATGCCTCCTTTGATATCTACAAGGGAGAAACCTTTTCTCTTGTTGGAGAATCCGGCTCGGGAAAAACAACCATAGGCAGAGCTATTATTCGTGCTAATTCAATAACGAATGGAAAAATACTATATAAGGGTGTCCGGATTAGCGGAAAGATTTCGCGCTCTCTTGAGCGTAAGGTTATCCGAAATATCCAGATGGTATTTCAGGATCCGGCAGCATCTCTGAATGAAAGAGCAACAATAGATTATATAATTTCAGAAGGCTTATATAATTTCCGTCTATTTGAAAATGAAGCTGACCGTATTAGAAAAGTAGAGTCAATTATAAATGAAGTCGGCTTGCTACCAGAGCATCTGACCAGATATCCACATGAGTTTTCAGGTGGACAACGTCAGAGAATTGGATTGGCACGAGCAATGGTTATGGAACCGGAACTGGTTATTGCAGATGAGCCTATTTCTGCCTTGGACGTTTCCATTCGTGCTCAGGTTTTAAACCTGATGAAGAAATTCCAGGAAGAAAAAAATGTTACATATCTTTTTATTGCCCATGATCTTTCTATCGTACGGTTTATATCAGACCGTATCGGTGTTATATATAAAGGTGTTATTGTTGAGATAGCAGAGGCAGAGGAACTATTTAACTACCCATTACATCCCTATACACGCTCCTTGATTTCGGCGATTCCAATTCCGGATCCACAGCTGGAGAAGAATAAGGTTCTCTACACCTATGATCCAACTATTCATGATTATAGTGTTGACAAGCCTGAATTTGTATGTATCGGACATAATCACTGGGTATACGGAAACAAGAAGGAAATTGAGGAGTATAAAGCTATTCGGGAGAAGAACGTTCCAATTCAAATAATTAAAATTAAAAATCCAAATGAAGCAGACAATGAAGAGAAGCAAGAAGAAGCAGCCATTAGAGATGAAATATTGCAGGCACCGATACACGATACAGGAAGTGTATGGTATACTGTATTATCCTTCTTCCTGCCGATTCTCGGTATCATTGCAGCGCTGTTGTTCAAGCACAAGATGTATTATCGTAATTATAAGGCTTGTAAAAAAGGTGCACTCAGCGCGTTTGCAGTACTTGGTGTTATTTTAGCTGTTTTTGCAATAGCACTTGTATTTGTTGTGCTCTAATGAAAATATTATGAAATCTGATGGGGCTGTTGAAAATATACAACAGCTCCATTATAAAATGCGGAGAAATTACAGTGGATGAGAATATCCACTTCTTTGTTACTTATGGAGCTTAGGCATTGAGAAAGGTTTGAATCACTAATGAAGCGCACCAAAAATGAAAATTTAAAGCCTGTCATTAAAGCAGAGCTTTCTGAAAAAAATGTTCGTGTTAGAATCGCAGCTGTAATTCTTCTGATAGTCCTTGCAGGCAGTGCATTTGCTTATGCACTTATTTCCTTTTTAAGTCAGAAGTCGGGATGGGTCACGATTAAGGCAGCAGCATCTTCCGAACGAAATTGCAGTAACGAGTTTGTTTTTCTGTATTGTATTGGAGCCGGTGGAGCGTCTGCTAGCCTAGAGAATAAGTATTTAACTTCACTTTACACGGCTGCTACGGTTAAAGCTTATAAGCTTTTTAACAATGATGAGATCTTTGCCGGTGTGAATAACATTGCATATATAAATATGCATCCCAATGAGGTAATTGAGGTGGATGAGCTATTATACAATGCATTTTCATTGCTGGAAAGATATAATTGCCGCAGTCTGTACCTGGCGCCTATCTATGCAGAGTATGATAATATATTTGTTTGTGAGGATGATTCTCAGATCTTAGCTTATGATCCGTTCCAGAATGACGAAATCCGCTCATATTATGCGGAGCTTGCAGCATTTGCATCAAGCTACGATGCGATTAATATAGAGCTGTTGGGCGACAACAAGATAAGGCTGCGGGTATCCGCTGAATATCAACAATATGCAGCCGAACACGGTATTACGGACTATATTGATTTCTTTTGGATGAAAAATGCATTTATCATCGATTACCTTGCAGCTGTGATGATTGAGAATAACTTTACATTAGGTGCAATCTCCAGCTATAACGGTTTTGTGCGAAATTTGGATGGTAGTGGGAACATCTATTCTTATCATTTATATGACCGTGTTGGAAATACAGTATACCCATCGGGAATTATGAAGTATACAGGACCGCAAAGTATCGTATACTTGCGGAATTACAGGATGACAGAGCTGGATAATCAGTATTATTATGAACTGGCTAACGGCGAAACAAGAACATCCTTCATAGATATAACAGACGGATTATGCAAATCCTCTAAAAATGATCTTGTTACGTATTCAAAGGAGTATGGTTGTGCAGAAATACTATTACAGATGCTTCCTGTTTATATCACGGATACATTCCATGAAGAAGCATTGACATCCCTTGCTCAGAATTCAATCTATTCTATTTATTGTGAGGATAGCGTTATTTACTATAATGATTCGGAGCTTATTCTTACGGATTTGTATGATAGGGAAAATGTGACATATACATCGAAGATAATAGATCGGTAGTAGGTAATGGAGGGGTTTATAATGGATTATAAGATTAAACTTAATTCATTTTATCTGTGTGTTAAGGATTTAAAGCGTGCTGTTAATTTTTATGAGCAATTATTAAATCAAAAAGTTGAAGAAAATGGTTCATTATTTATTATCAACGGAATTAGATTTTGGTTGTTTGATTATCAGGCAGCAAATGATAACCGTGTTGTTTTTGGACATAATTGCTTGCCGAGTTTTGAAGTGGATGATATTAAAGCCTTGATGAAAAAATTAGATGAATTACAGGCAGAAATAGTATTTCCCCTTACTCGAATAGGAAACAACTGGGTTCTTGAATTTAGAGATTCGGAGGGAAATGATATTGAAGTGTACTCAAAATACCGTCCTCTAGATGCAGATAAGGATGAGAATTATCAGTTTTACTAATTTCATAATCATGCATCGCAGCTACAATAAAAAATGACATGTTCCCTCTTTAATTGTTCCGGCATCATCCTGTGCCGGAGCAATTCACTTTATGTGAGCTTCAAATTTCACCTTTTTTAGAGGCAACTTCAGCTATAATATCAGAGTGGGCATTTCAAAGGATTGTAAAACGCCCTTTGATGAAACCTTAAGGAGGACTATATAAGAGGATAAAATCATAAACACCAGTAAATGTGGAATTTTTAACGATTTATTGTGACAATAATTGACATGCAATGTATGAAAAATTATAATCATAATAATTATTTTATTAAGGAGAGGCTATTATGAAATCAAAACGATTAGCAGTGATTATCCTTAGTATAGCACTCGGCTTTTGTCAATCCAGTCCTGTAATGGCATGCACAATATTTACGGTTGAACTGGAGGATGGTACTATATTAGTCGGCAATAACGAAGATTTTTCATATTCCATCGGTAACTCTATGATAATTACAGCACCAGGTGAAAGAGGTTATGGTCGCATATGCTTTTATAATATGACTTATATTCAGGGTGGCATGAATGAGCATGGTTTATTTTATGATGGTGCTTCCTGTCCGCCGTCTGAAATTCCGTATTACAGTGATAAAGAGAATTTGGATTATAATTTGGGTGATATTGCTCTTGCAAATTGTACAACCGTGGAAGAAGTTGAAAAGTTCTTTGAGAGCTATAATATCCCTAATGGTTTTTATGATCATCTCATGTTTACCGATATCACAGGAGCTTCTGCAGTATTTGAGTGGGTGGAAGGAGAACTTCATATTATTCATAGAAGTAAAGACGAGAATTATCAGGTTATAACAAATTATTGGCTGACTAATCCCTCTCTTGGTGGATATCCCTGTGAACGTTATAACACTGCTGTGGATATATTGCAAAACCAGTCACCATCGATAGAAACCTGTGCTTCTATATTAAATTCCACAAAGCAGAATTGGGGCGAAGGAGGAACATTGTATTCGAATATATATAATTTATCGCAAAAAGAAATCTATGTGTTCAACAGGGGCAGAATGGATCAAGCTTGTAAGATAGATATGGAAGAAATATTTCAGTCAATGCAGGCAGGGACTCAAGAAAAATATAACCTAAACGAACTTACATATGATACCCAATTCAATGTAAGTAATTTAAGTAATAATAGCACGATGCCCGAATCTGATGGGGATATAGAAACATCGCTTACTGGTTCCACACAAAACAGTTTCTATAATAATTGGATCTTATTGATTTCCGGAGTATGTATTCTGATATTTATTGTATTCTCGTTAGTAAAAAGAATAGAAAGGAAAAAGTAGTTGTAGAAAGCTTTCGCATATGTTAAAATGGTTTTTCCTGCTTAAGAGAATGGACTAAAAGATAAATAAGTAGATGAAAAGGAAGCGGAAGAATGATTGCGTCACAATATAAGATAATATTACCAAGCAATTATGATATGGATATTATAAGGAAGAGAGTCAAGGATAATGGCCATAAAACAGATGGATTTTATGGCCTAAAGTTCAAACTATACCTAATAACAGAAAAGGGGATACATAATAATCTGCAAAATAGTTATTCGCCATTGTATCTTTGGAAAGATAGTGAAGGATTCAATAAATTCTTATTTGAGGGATTTTATGATAATATTATAGCATCATTTGGATGGCAGAACGTGAATATAGGAGTACCTTTAGTTGATACAACAACGGATAGAATTAAAGATAAAACTTTTTTATATGAAATAGTAAGAGAAATTGAGCCGAAGGAAAGTCTAAACGACCTAAAAAATCTCATCTTAGAAGCTATTCCCAAAATTGAAGATGCAGAATATGTAATAATATATAATCCGGATAAATGGAAATACCAGGTGTTTTACTTTATAGATGATTTACAAAAAGTGAAGACAGAAAAAGGTGTAGTTTATAATATACTTCATATATCACAATAGTATAGTGACAAGGGGACATTAAACTGAGGAATGCCTCGAGTAGCATTTCGATATGCTCTTGAGAAAGTGAATAGCGAGAGAAAAGCTAAGCTCATGAATTAATGAAGGAAATAGTTATATTTAGTATTATACATTCGATTGAGGAGGATGATTGCTTGTTTATTGATATAGAAACAGAAAGATTATATTTGAAATGTATTGGACATGATGATGTGGAATTCTTTTATAAACAGTTTTCAAATAATGAAGTGAATCAATATCTTTATGATGCAGAGCCATGCAGATCTATGGAACAAGCACAGGAATGGATTGACTTTTATCTGGAGAGTGAACCCAGAAATCACCACAGGTGGATTATGGTACTTAAGGAAAACGGCGAAAAGATTGGTACTTGTGGCTTTCATCGTTGGAACAGAGAGAATGGCGAGATAGAGATGGGCTACGATTTACAGCCGTCCTATTGGAGAAAAGGTTACACAAGCGAGGCACTGGCTGCAATCATGAAATTCGCAGCGGAAGAAATGAAGGTAAAAAAGATTATTGCTCATATTTCTGCAGATAACATTGCTTCTATCAGGACAGCTGAAAAAATGGGATTTGTAAAGACCGGAGAACAGTACTATGAAGAATTTCATGGAGATAAATATTTACACGAAATCTATTGCTTCGATTGTGAGGCATAAGACTGTTGTGAGTATGACAGCATAGGAGGAAGGATTATATCGTTATCATTTATCATCGAGAAAGCTCTATGTTCTGGAAGTCGATGGGATACCTGTCTCTATGGCAGGTTACACAAGGGAATTGCAAACATCTATCGGAATAGCTTATGTATACACGCCTCCTTATTTTCGCGGAAAAGGCTATGCATCCTCACTTAGCTAATGTCTTTTTGCGGTTATGGGATTCTGCAATACTGTTGCTGATTAATTCTGTCTAAATTGTTGAATTGTGCCATTTAGCTGCACTATAATAATAATATAATCATTTGGCTGGATGGCGGTTGGGGAGTTGATGCGTTATTAGAAATGGAAACAAGGCCGCATAACGATATCGATTTGTTTGTTGAAAAAATTAACAGCAAAAAATTTATAGATATAATAAAAGAAAAAGGCTTTAATGAAATAATAGAATCGTATACAACTACATCTCACACGGTTTGGAAAGACGCAAAATACAGGATAATTGATCTTCATATATTTGAATTTAGCGAGCAAGGATACCTTGTTTTTGAAGGAGAAGCTTATCCAGCTGACGTATTCAGTGGTATTGGGAAAATAGGTGACAAAGTAGTAAAGTGTATTGATGCTGAAAATCAAGTGTTATTTCACTTGGGGTATGAGCATGAGAAAAATGGGCGGTCCTGGATGCGGGAATGGAGAGAGAACAATATAACAAAGAAAATATCTGGCAATTAAATGGACAAATTTTAACAAAAAAATTCGAGAACAGTCCATGATATAATGATAGACTAAAGATGCAGATGGGAGTTGATTAGATGAACTGGATTGAGAGCATAAAGGAAGCTATTGATTATATCGAAGATAATTTGGATGGAGATTTGAAAATAGATGATATAGCAAAAAAAGTTCATATATCACCCTTCTATTTTCAGAAAGCCTTCCGATTACTTTGCGGATACTCTGTGGGAGAGTATATTCGTAACCGCAGATTGGCCAATGCGGGAATTGATATACTGACAACAGATGAAAAAATCATTGATATTGCAATGAAATATAGATATGATTCCCATGATAGCTTTACAAAAGCCTTCACCCGGTTCCATGGCAATACTCCTGCTGCAGTAAGAAAGGGCGGACAGACTATTAAATCATTTGCGCCGCTACAGGTCAATCTTTTATTGAAAGGTGGTTATATCATGGATTACAGAATTGAAAAAACAGAAGGCTTTTCTATCATGCTTAAATTAGACCCAGTTAATAACAGTATCACTTATATAAAGGATGACAATCTTCCTGCTTATCTCAGACCATGCCTGGGTGTATATTTCTCCGATAAGTTCCCCACATGTTCTATATACTGTGCCGAAAAGGACGAAAATGAAATATTTGATGACTTTGAAGAATATGAAATTTCTCCGATTACATGGGCGGTATTTGAATGTGTCGGAACTTCACGTAAAGAAGCACGTGAAAAAACATGGAAGCAAATATACTATGAATGGCTTCCACAGACGAAATATGAAATGCTTTCACCAAACAGTTTATTCATACTGTACGACAACTATGGCATGCCGGCTGAAAACGGCGTCAATCCGGATGATGAAGATTCGGATTTAGGCGAAATCTGGGTGGCTATTAAAGAGAAGTAAGGTTTATAAATATTCTTAAGCTTAAAATGCGTACCGATGACGGTGCGCATTTTTTGGATTTAATGCCTGGGACTCGCGATTACAAAACGGGTTTTCACATAATTATTATTGATTTTCATAATATAAATTGCTATAATATTCCAATAAAATCTTTATTCTATCGCTGGATTGATGATTGATATAATACGATTATAATAGAATAGATATTTCTTTGATAAAAGTATATAAAGAGGTATTTGAGGTTTATTATGGGAAATATTGTGGTTTGGTGTTTATTTATTGTACAAGGAATACTAGTTTTCTATTACTTATATAAAAATTTTTGCTTTAAAAATATAAAGCTTATTATACCATTAGTAGTAATAATTTTGATACTTTTGCTTATAAGTCTTAATAGAGCATTAAAGGTAATAGAGTTAAATAAGAGGTACTATACTATCTCAGTATCTTTGCTATCGCAATTTATTATTTATAATAGCTTTGTCAAGCATAAAGAAGATTTTAAAATAAATACAATCCGCGGTTGTATAAACTATTTTTGTCAAAGAGATATGAGGTGGGGGTTCAAAAAATATTCATCAAGCAATTTTTCATCTTTGGGATGTATTCCGACGGTTATTGCTATGATTGCCTCATTGAAGGACAAAAATATAACTCCCTTGGATGTGGGAAAGTGGTTACAGAACACTAATTATATAACTATAGATGGAACAAGAATGGACGCTGTGGTGGAGTATTTTCATCAACTAAACATACCATATATAATCATTAGCAAAGGCGATAAGCAAAAATTATTGGATTGTATCGATGATGGATACATGTTTGCAATTTTATATAAAAAGCATGCGGTGTTAGCCGTAAAAACAAATAAAAAAATTATTGTTCTTGATCCGATGAAGCCAAATCGTATGTTGTTATGCAATTTTAATAAGTTTATAGATAATGTGTTTAAAGAGGAATATATTTCAGAGAATTCTCATCCAGTAATTGGAATTAATATATGCATTTAAAGATTCACATCTCAACCGGAGTTAATATATACCATCAACACCCTATATTTATCTACATATATGAAAGATCCCAACATGACCGTTGCACCGTCTCAGGATCATGAAAAAGACTCCATCGAAATCTTCCTTGATGAGAATAATGATAAGGCTAGCTGGTATGGCTCTGATGATGTGCCCCCTAAGATTAGAGAAATCTGATCTTAGGGGGTATTTAATGTTATATAGAAATCTGGCTATATTAAGGCCTTACGGCTATGCCGGTGGTTATTTTATGGTTTTTCAGGCATCCATTCAATTAGGGAAAATTTGTGATTGAAATATTATTCAAAGATGCTATACTTATGTTACAAATATAATCGAAAAATTATAGATATTGTAAAATATAAAAACATTATACAGAAGAAAGTGCTTTATAAAGAAGCAATATTAAGAAAGGTGGATTATATAAGAAGTTGGGACGTGAAGAAATACTTATGCTAACTAAAGAAGAATCTTTACAAAAAGATATCCAAAAGAAAAAATATTATATCCCGGTTAAGACGAAGTTTCTACTTAGCCACTTGTTTGCTTTATTATGGACAGTTATTTCAATTATATTATCCATTCCGTGGGTAAAAGATCTTTCAGATATTGTTACTTTACCCCTATCATTAATTATCATCGCTGGAATAGCTTATATACCTGGTTATATGAATGCATTTTTGGTGGTTAGCTTGATTTTTGATAGACAGCCACCTTTTAAGGATGAAAACCCTTCAAAGGATGTAACGATTCTTATCGCTGCCAGAAACGAGGCAGAAAATATCGAAAATACATTATCCTATATTGCAAAGCAGGATTATATGGGTCATATCAAGGTTTTTGTCATTGATAATGGATCAAGTGATGATACCTCACTGGTTGCCTTAGAATCCGGGAATAAGCTAAATTTGGATATCACTGTAATTCGAGAAGATAATCCGGGAAAATTCAATGCATTAAATACTGCACTAAAATTTGTCAGCACTGACCTTGTTATTACATTGGATGCAGACACCTTACTGCATAAGTCTGCAGTTAGATATCTGATTGCAAGGATAGAAAGCGCACCGAAGAATGTATGTGCTGTGGCTGGATCGGTGCTGGTCCGCAACAGTCGTGAAAATTTCATCACAAGAATACAGGAATGGGATTATTTCCTTGGTATTGCTTCCATAAAAAGGTTGCAGGGATTATATCAGGGAACACTGGTAGCTCAAGGAGCTTTTAGTATATACAAGACTGATTGCGTCAGGGAAATAGGTGGGTGGCCTGATGCAATAGGAGAAGATATTGTACTGACATGGAACCTTCTGAAACGTAATTGGAGGACGTATTTTGAGCCATTGGCCGTTGCATTTACCAATGTTCCAAGTACAATTAGGGTTTTTGCCAGACAGCGTTCCCGCTGGGCACGCGGGATGATAGAAGCGCTTAAAACAACCAAGCCATGGCAGCAGCCGCAGATTTATACCAAATATCTGACAGGTATTAACCTGTTAATGCCTTATCTGGATTTATCTTATACTTTCTTCTGGCTGCCTGGGCTTATTTTGGCATTCTTCGGTTTGTTCTGGATTGTCGGACCGGCTACATTAATGGTACTTCCGCTTACCTTTATCAGCTATACAGTTTTATATACGTACCAAAAATATGTATTCAGGAAGCTGAATTTGAAAGTTAGGAAAAATCGGGCTGGCTTTTTAATGTTTATATTATTTTATCAAATGATTATGTCTCCTGTTGCAGTATGGGGATATGCCCAAGAGGCTTTCAAACTTAAAAGAGTGTGGAAGTAAAGCAATATTTTGATTTTAATTATTTCCTGCCCAATACATGCTTCCAATAGCATCGGAAAAGGCAGAGCCACTGAACATAAAGAAGCTCTGCCGGTGCTATATTAATATTTTCATACCAGCCTGACGGAATACCCTGGATAATTGCTTTTTTGTTTTCCAAGATAAGCCAAGCTTCAGAGGGCGCATTTTTGAATTCAGTCAGTTTTCGTATAATATCCGTAGTGAAGCAAAAGGGAATGTTTCAATAACTCAGAAGGTATCGACTTATAACATTATTTGAACATGTGATTGGAGAAGTCACTTTTTTTCCTTAACGATCCTCCTTACCAAATTCACTTCCTCTTTACTGCACATTCCATTGCTGTACCTGGCTTTATGATA
>ENA-OWOZ01002169-OWOZ01002169.1-bioreactor-metagenome-genome-assembly--contig:-NODE-2169-length-15373-cov-21.370620_pt1 | contig 15373 bp, 12 predicted proteins | sample MGYA00238140_ERZ651804 | MGnify/ENA primary metagenome ERZ651804 (study PRJEB26910, sample SAMN07631232) | bioreactor metagenome | isolation source: Switchgrass digestor | place: USA: Dartmouth... | reverse complement strand
TTGAGATTGTTATTCCTCTTTCTCTTTCCTCTGGTGCCTTATCTATGTTGTCGTAGCTTATGAATTCTCCTGAACCAAATCTCTTATTTAACACTAATGTTATTGCTGCTGTAAGCGTTGTCTTACCATGGTCTACGTGACCTATTGTTCCTATATTTACGTGAGGCTTAGTTCTTTCAAATTTTGATTTTGCCATCTTCTATTCCTCCTTAAATGATTATTTATGACCTAATATTTTTTCTGAAATATTGTTTGGTACTTGAGCATAATGATCAAACTGCATTGTATAAACTGCTCTACCTTGTGTTTTAGAACGAAGGTCAGTAGCGTATCCAAACATTTCTGCCAAAGGCACAAATGCTCTTACTACCTGTACACCTTCTCTTGGCTCCATTCCTTCAATTCTACCACGTCTAGAGTTAATATCTCCTATTACATCACCCATATATTCTTCAGGTACAATAACTTCAACCTTCATTACTGGCTCTAACAATACTGGTTTTGCTTTAGCCATAGCTTCTTTAAATGCCATGGAACCTGCAATTTTAAATGCCATTTCTGAAGAGTCTACCTCGTGGTATGAACCATCGTAAAGAGTTACTTTAACATCTACAACTGGATATCCTCCTAAAATACCTGATTGCATTGCTTCTTGGATTCCATTGTCTACAGCAGGTATATACTCTTTTGGTATAGCCCCTCCTACAATCTGGTTAACAAACTCATATCCTTTACCTGGTTCCTGTGGTTCAAGCCTTATCTTAACATGACCATATTGACCACGACCACCAGATTGTCTCACATACTTGGTATCTGCTTCTGATGACAGGGTAATGGATTCCCTATAAGCTACCTGTGGACTTCCTACATTAGCTTCTACTTTAAACTCTCTTAGAAGTCTATCTACAATTATATCCAAATGTAACTCTCCCATACCAGCAATGATGATTTGGCCTGTTTCTTCATTTGTAAATGTTTTAAATGTAGGATCCTCTTCTGCAAGTTTTGCTAATGCCATTGTCATCTTTTCTTGGCTAGCCTTAGTCTTTGGCTCTATAGCAACTTCAATAACAGGATCTGGAAATTCCATTGATTCTAATATTATTTGATTGTTTTCATCACACAGAGTATCTCCTGTAGTTGTATATTTAAGTCCTACAGCTGCTGCTATATCTCCAGCATATACTTCATCAATTTCCTCTCTCTTATTAGCATGCATTCGAAGAATTCTACCAATTCTTTCTTTCTTGCCCTTTACAGGGTTATAAACATAAGAACCTGATTTTAGAGTTCCCGAATACACTCTAAAGTATGCTAATTTTCCTACATATGGGTCTGCTACAATTTTAAATGCTAATGCAGAGAAAGGCTCATCATCAGATGGATGTCTTTCCAATGTTTCTTCACCATCATCATCGAATCCCTTTATAGCTGGAATATCTACAGGTGATGGTAGAAAATCTACAATAGCATCTAATAGAGGTTGAACCCCTTTGTTCTTATATGAAGAACCACATAAAACTGGTATTATCTTTACATCAATAGTTGCAGCTCTTAATGCTCTTCTAATATCTTCAGGAGCAATCTCTTCTCCTTCCAGGTATTTCATCATTAATTCTTCATCAAATTCAGCTACATTTTCCAATAGATTTTCTCTGTATTCATCTGCTAAGTCCTTTAAATCTTCAGGTATTTCAACTACATCAATTTCCTGGCCAAGGTCATCCTTATAAATTCTGGCATTCATTTCAATTAAATCAACTATGCCTTTGAAGCTATCTTCTTTTCCAATGGGTAACTGTATGGGGACAGGGTTGGCTTTTAGTCTTTCTTTGATCATGTCCACTACTCTGTAGAAGTTTGCTCCAATTATATCCATCTTGTTGACGAAAGCCATTCGAGGAATATGATACTTATCAGCTTGCCTCCAAACTGTTTCTGATTGAGGTTCTACTCCACCTTTTGCACAAAATACTGCTACTGCACCATCTAGAACTCTTAAAGACCTTTCTACCTCTGCGGTAAAATCCACGTGCCCTGGTGTATCAATGATATTAATCCTGTGATTTTTCCAATGACAAGTAGTTGCAGCAGATGTAATAGTGATTCCTCTCTCTTGCTCTTGCTCCATCCAATCCATTTGGGCAGCACCTTCGTGAGTTTCTCCTATCTTATAGATTTTTCCTGTATAAAATAATATTCTCTCTGTGGTAGTTGTTTTTCCTGCATCGATATGGGCCATTATTCCTATGTTTCGTGTTCTTTCTAATTGATATTCTCTAGGCACAAATTTTTCCTCCTTCCTGAATGTGTGTCCCCTACTACGCCTTTTAGTATTAGAGTTATAAAACTACCATCTGTAATGTGCGAATGCCTTGTTTGCTTCAGCCATCTTATGAGTATCTTCTCTCTTCTTAACACTTGCTCCAGTATTATTAGCTGCATCCATGATTTCTTTAGCTAATCTTTCCTTCATTGTCTTTTCTCCTCTAGTCCTTGAATAAGCTACAAGCCAACGAAGTCCTAGAGTTTCTCTTCTTTCAGGTCTTACTTCAACTGGAACTTGGTATGTTGCACCACCAATACGTCTAGCTTTAACCTCTAAAACTGGCATTACATTGTTTAAAGCTTTATAGAAAACTTCTAATGGGTCTTCACCAGTTTTTTCTGCTACCATTTCAAATGCACCATATACAATTTTTTGGGCAATTCCTTTTTTACCATCAAGCATTACATTGTTAATTAGCTTAGTAACGACTTTGTCATTGTATATAGGGTCTGGTGCTACTTCTCTTTTTGCTACATATCCTTTTCTTGGCACTTTACTTCCCTCCTTAACTATCAATAGTAAATTCACAGGTACTCGACAGAAATTCTGCCGTTGTGCACACTAATGCATCTATATTAAACGGAATAATTCCATTGCATTATTGCACAATTATTTTTTACCTCTCTTAGCTCCATACTTGGATCTGCCTTGTTTTCTATTTGCTACTCCAGCAGTATCCAATGTACCTCTAATAATATGGTATCTAACTCCTGGTAGATCCTTTACTCTTCCACCTCTTATAAGAACAACGCTGTGCTCTTGTAGGTTGTGTCCAATTCCAGGAATATAAGCATTAACTTCTGTACCATTTGTAAGTCTAACCCTTGCAATCTTTCTTAAAGCTGAGTTAGGCTTTTTAGGGGTAACAGTTCTTACTACTGTACAAACTCCTCTTTTTTGTGGTGAGTTAGCTTCAGTTGTTTCCTTTTTTAAGGAATTGTAGTTAACACCTAATGCTGGAGATTTGGATTTGTATTCTACCTTTTCTCTACCTTTTTTAATCAATTGATTAATTGTGGGCATTTGTGCACCTCCTTTGTATTGTTTATTATTTTAATAAAGCAGCACTTGCTGCACTTACATCAATATTGCATTGCTGTCCTAACTTCTTCATGGTTTCTACATATTCTATTTCGATTCCTTTTTTACTGCAAATATCTATTATATCTTTTGTTACTCTATTATCAGCATCTTTAGCAATATATACTTTTTCCACTTTATCGTTCAACAATGCCCTTTTTACCTGTTTTGTTCCAACTACCTTTTTACCTGCATCTAAAGATGCATTCATAAGTTTTCCCTCCTCTTAAACATTGTAAAGATTATGTGGCCAAAGGCCACATAATCCTGATGTTTTCAAAGAGTAAACTTCATTTTTACGCACTTATATATTTTATCATCACTCATTTTTGGTGTCAACAGTATTTTCTTCTACTCCATTATTTTGATCCTCTTCTATTACTACTTCTATATTCTTATACCTCTTCATTCCTGTTCCAGCAGGAATCAATTTACCTATTATTACATTTTCCTTAAGTCCTATTAAATTATCTTCTTTTCCTTTAATTGCTGCATCAGTTAACACCCTTGTAGTTTCCTGAAAGCTTGCAGCAGATAGGAATGAATCAGTAGCAAGGGATGCTTTAGTAATTCCTAATAATGCTCTTCTTCCTACAGCAGGCATCTGACCATTAGCTATGGCTTTTTGGTTAATTTCCTCAAAATCATGGAGATTTACCAAACTTCCTGGTAGCAAATCAGTATCCCCTGCATCTTCAATTTTAACCTTTCCTAACATCTGCCTTACTATTATTTCAATGTGCTTATCGTTAATATCTACTCCCTGAAGTCTATATACTCTTTGAACTTCCTTCACTAAATAGTTTTTAACTCCTTGAACTCCTTTAATCTTCAATATATCATGAGGATTTACTGAACCTTCTGTTATTTCGTCTCCAGCTTCCAAGAAATCTCCATCTTTTACCTTTAGCCTTGAACCATAGGGTATTGTATATGTTTTGCTTTCACCATCTTTTGATGTAACAATTACTTCTTTTCTCTTCTTTGAATCGTTTATTTTAACTTCTCCAGATATTTCAGTAATAATAGCTAAACCTTTTGGTTTTCTTGCTTCAAATAGCTCTTCAACTCTAGGTAAACCTTGAGTAATGTCATTTCCTGCAACTCCACCGGTATGGAATGTACGCATTGTAAGCTGAGTACCAGGTTCTCCTATGGATTGAGCTGCAATAGTTCCTACTGCTTCACCTACATTTACAGGATCACCTGTTGCTAAATTCCTTCCATAGCAACGGGCACATACTCCATGACGAGTCCTACAGCCTAATACAGATCTGACCTTAACTTCCTTGATTCCAACTTTATCTATTTTCTCTGCATGGTCCTCCATAATCATTTCGCCTTTATTGACTATTATTTCACCTGTTTGTGGGTTTATAACATCTTCAGCAGCATATCTACCAGTTATTCTATCTTTAAGGTCTTCTATAACTTCCTTGCCATCCATAAAAGCTTTGGCAATTATATACTCATCAGTTCCACAGTCTTCCTCTCTTACTATTACATCCTGGCTTACATCAACTAATCTTCTGGTTAGATATCCAGAGTCTGCAGTTCTTAATGCAGTATCTGCTAGTCCCTTTCTTGAACCATGGGTAGATACGAAGAACTCAAGCACATCCAATCCTTCTCTAAAGTTGGACTTAATAGGAATTTCTACAGTCTTTCCTGTCGCACTGGCCATTAATCCTCTCATGCCTGCCAGCTGTCTTATCTGGTTCTTGCTACCTCTAGCTCCGGAATGAGCCATTATGAATATGTTGTTCATCCTGTCTAAGCTGTTCATCAAAGCATCTGTAACTTCTTCTGTTGTTCTATTCCATATTTCAATTACCTTTTCATATCTTTCTTCGTCTGAAATCAATCCCCTTCTATAGGATTTCTCAAACTTATCTACTTCTTCTTCAGCCTTGCTTATTAGCTCTTCCTTTTCTTTTGGTACAATAACATCTTCCATGCTAATTGTAATAGCACCTTTTGTAGAATACTTAAATCCTAGTTCCTTAATTTCATCTAATACTGCAGCAGTTACAGTATTTCCGTGTTTTATATAACATTTTTCTACTATTGTTCCTAATACCTTCTTATCTACAAGCCTATCTATTTCAAGTGAATACTTATCAACATTTCTATCTACAAATCCTAAATCTTGAGGAATATGTTCATTAAATATAAATCTTCCTACAGTACTCTCTACTAAGACACCTCTATCGTTTTTATCCAGTTGCCTTCTTACCTTGACTCTAGCATGTATTCCAACATATCCATTGTAATATGCCTTAAGCATTTCATCATAATCCATGAATACCTTGCCTTCACCTTTTTCGCCAGGATTTTCTACAGTTAAATAGTAGCTTCCTAATACCATATCCTGGGTTGGAGTTGTTATTGGCTTTCCGTCCTTTGGTGCCAGTATGTTGTTTACTGATAGCATCAAGAGCCTTGCTTCAGCTTGTGCCTCAGCAGATAGAGGAACGTGTACAGCCATTTGGTCTCCGTCAAAGTCTGCGTTATATGCAGTACAAACAAGAGGATGAAGTTTAATTGCCTTTCCTTCTACTAATATTGGTTCAAAGGCCTGAATTCCCAATCTATGAAGAGTAGGAGCCCTGTTTAGCAGTACTGGATGGTCTTTTATAACATCCTCAAGTACATCCCATACTACAGATTTCATTCTCTCTACCATTCTTTTGGCAGATTTAATATTATGGGCATATCCTTCCTGTACAAGCTTTTTCATTACAAAGGGCTTAAATAGCTCTAATGCCATCTTTTTAGGAAGTCCACACTGATAGAATTTAAGCTCAGGACCTACAACTATAACAGAACGACCTGAATAGTCAACTCTCTTGCCAAGAAGATTCTGTCTAAATCTACCTTGCTTTCCTTTTAGCATATCGGAAAGAGATTTAAGAGGTCTGTTTCCAGGACCTGTTACAGGCCTTCCTCTTCTTCCGTTGTCAATTAAAGCATCTACTGCTTCCTGAAGCATTCTCTTTTCGTTTCTGACAATTATATCTGGTGCACCTAAGTCCAACAATCTTTTTAAGCGGTTATTTCTATTAATTACCCTTCTATAAAGATCATTTAAATCTGATGTTGCAAATCTTCCTCCGTCTAACTGAACCATAGGTCTTAAGTCAGGTGGAATTACTGGTATTACATCCAATATCATCCATTCTGGTCTATTTCCAGAACTTCTGAAAGCTTCTATAACTTCCAGTCTTCTTATAATTCTTATCTTTTTCTGTCCAGTAGCGTCCTTTAGCTGCAATCTCAAATCTGCAGATTCTTTTTCAAGATCAATCTTTGATAATAGCTCTTTAATCGCTTCTGCTCCCATGGAAGCTTTGAATGAGTTTCCATATTTATCTAAGGCTTCTCTGTATTCTCCCTCTGTTAACAGCTGTTTTTCATATAATGGGGTATCTCCAGGATCTGTTACTATATAGGATGCAAAATAAAGAACTTTTTCTAGAGATCTTGGAGACATATCTAATATAAGCCCCATTCTGCTTGGTATTCCTTTAAAATACCAGATATGGGATACAGGAGCAGCCAACTCAATATGACCCATTCTTTCTCTTCTAACCTTTGATTTGGTTACTTCAACTCCACATCTGTCACAGACTACTCCCTTGTATCTAACTCTTTTATACTTACCACAATGACATTCCCAGTCTTTTATAGGTCCAAATATCTTTTCACAGAAAAGTCCTTCCTTTTCTGGTTTTAAAGTTCTATAATTTATAGTTTCTGGTTTTTTAACCTCTCCCCTAGACCATTGTCTTATCTTTTCAGGGGATGCAAGACCAATTTTTATTGAATCAAAAGTATTTAATTCAAACAAGGAGCTTTCTCTCCTTTCTATAATAAATTCTAATTATTGACAGTCTCAAACTTAAACTAAATCATCGTCGTCGAAATAGCCCGTATCAAAATCTTCATCATTTTCTTCTAAGTCTAAATTCTCATCTTCTAATTCTAAGTCTTCATCATCATCTTCTATTATAAATCTGCTATCCATTTCTTCATCAGTTTCTTCGTCTTGTAGATATCTATTGTCTATAAATTCATCACCTGTCAATTCCAAGTCCTGATCATCATCAATAGATTCTTTGATTTCTATCTCATCGTCCTCTTCACCTAATACCTTTACATCTAAAGCCAAACTCTGCAGTTCTTTTATTAAAACCTTAAAGGATTCTGGAATACCAGGTTCAGGAATGTTCTCTCCCTTTACAATAGCTTCATAAGTTTTAACTCTACCAACAACATCATCAGACTTAACTGTAAGGATTTCTTGAAGAGTATGCGCTGCACCATAAGCTTCTAGAGCCCAAACCTCCATCTCTCCAAATCTCTGCCCTCCAAATTGAGCCTTTCCTCCAAGAGGTTGTTGTGTTACTAATGAGTATGGACCAGTTGATCTGGCATGTATTTTATCATCAACTAAGTGATGTAGTTTCAACATATACATATATCCAACGGTAACAGGATTATCGAAGAACTCTCCGGTTCTTCCATCTCTTAACATTATTTTTCCACTCTTAGGATATCCAGCCATTTCAAGTGCTTCTATTATATCTTGGTCACTTGCACCATCGAATACTGGTGTTGCTACATGCCAACCAAGCTTTTTAGCTGCCAATCCTAAGTGAACTTCTAATACCTGACCTAAATTCATTCTTGATGGTACTCCCAGTGGATTCAATACAACTTGTACTGGCGTTCCATCTGGTAGGAAAGGCATATCTTCTTCTGGAAGAATTCTGGATATAACACCCTTATTACCATGGCGACCACACATTTTGTCTCCTACGTTTATCTTTCTCTTAGTAGCTACATATACTCTTACAACTTTATTAACTCCAGGGGATAATTCGTCTCCATTTTCTCTTGAAAAAATCTTCACATCTACAACTATTCCGCTTTCACCATGAGGAACTCTTAATGATGTATCTCTTACTTCTCTTGCTTTTTCTCCAAATATAGCTCTAAGTAGCCTTTCTTCAGCTGTTAGCTCCGTTTCTCCTTTTGGAGTTACTTTTCCAACTAATATATCTCCAGATTTTACTTCAGCTCCTATTCTTACAATTCCATTTTCGTCTAAGTCCTTCAGCATATCTTCCCCTACGTTTGGAATATCTCTTGTAATCTCTTCTGCACCAAGTTTAGTATCCCTTGCTTCTGACTCATGTTCTTCAATATGAATAGAGGTTAAAGTATCATCTATAACAAGCTTTTCACTTAACAGAATAGCATCCTCATAATTATATCCTTCCCAAGTCATAAATGCTACCAATAGGTTTTTACCTAAAGCAATTTCTCCTAAATCAGTGCTTGGCCCATCAGCAATGACTTGGCCTTTTTCAACCTTTTCACCTTTTTCAACAATTGGCCTTTGATTTATTGTAGTTCCTTGATTTGAACGTTTGAACTTCAATAACTTATATTTATCAATTTGACCGTCTTCATCTCTTTTTATAAGTATTTCATTAGAGCTTACTCTCATCACAGTACCTGCATTTTTAGCAATTACTACAACTCCTGAATCCTTAGCAGCTTTATATTCTATACCTGTTCCTATTATAGGAGCTTCAGTCTTTAAGAGAGGTACTGCCTGACGTTGCATGTTAGCACCCATCAATGCCCTGTTAGCATCGTCATTTTCCAAAAATGGAATCATGGCTGTTCCTACAGATACAATCTGTTTAGGTGATACATCCATGTAGTCAACTTCTTCACTTGTATAGATATCAATATTTCCACCTTTGCCTCTCGCAATAACTCTTTTGTTTACAAACCTGTTCTCCTCATCTAATTTTTCATTAGATTGAGCTATTACAAATTCATCCTCAAGATCTGCTGTTAGGTAATCAATTTCGTTTAATACTACTCCTCTTTCCTTGTCAACTCTCCTATAGGGAGCTTCCAAAAATCCATATTCATTTATTCTAGCATAAGTTGCTAATGAAGTAATAAGCCCTATATTTGGCCCTTCTGGAGTTTCTATAGGACACATCCTTCCATAATGGGAATTATGAACGTCCCTTACTTCAAATCCTGCCCTATCTCTACTTAAACCTCCAGGTCCTAATGCTGACATTCTTCTCTTATGGGTCAATTCTGCCAAAGGATTTGTTTGATCCATAAACTGAGATAACTGGCTGCTTCCAAAGAATTCTTTGATAGCAGCTACTATTGGTCTGATGTTAATTAATGCCTGAGGAGTAGCTACATCGATATCTTGAATAGTCATTCTTTCTCTAACTACTCTTTCCATTCTGGATAAACCAATTCTAAATTGGTTCTGTAATAGCTCTCCAACAGAGCGAAGCCTTCTATTTCCTAAATGATCAATGTCATCAGTTGAACCAATTCCATTAAATAAATTGAACTGATAGTTTATGCTAGCTATTATATCTTCTACGATAATATGTTTGGGGGAAATGTCTCTGATTCTTTCCTTTATTGCTTCTTTTAGTTCTTCAGGATCCTCATAAGTATCTATTAACTCTTTCATTACGGGGTAATAAACTTTTTCCTTTAAACCAAGTTCTTCTAAAGAAAATGGCAAATCAAAGGCTTTACCGTTTACAAAGTGATTTCCGATAACACGTACTTTTTTACCATCATCAGTTATAACATCGACTTGCTTTATTCCGCTATTCTCAATTTCTATAGCTTTTTGTCTTGAAATCTTCTCTCCTTCTGCTACGAAAAGTTCACCTGTTTCTGCATTTATTATATCATTTGCTGCTTTTTTCCCAGTTATCCTATTATATAAAGCTAGTTTCTTGTTAAACTTATATCTTCCAACCTTTGCTAAATCATACCTTCTTGGTTCAAAGAATAAGTTTTTCAACAGCGATTGTGCACTCTCAACTGTAGGAGGTTCACCTGGCCTTAATCTCTTATATATTTCAATTAAAGCTTCTTCATCAGAACTTGTATTATCCTTTTCCAAAGTTCTTAAAAGATGTTCACTTTCTCCTAACAGCTCTATAATTTCAGCATCTGTCTTATATCCTAAAGCCCTCATTAAAGTTGTAACCGGAAGCTTTCTGGTTCTATCAATTCTAACATATACCACATCATTGGAGTCAGTTTCATACTCAAGCCATGCCCCACGGTTTGGAATAACAGTGGCAGAATAGAGTCTTTTACCTACTTTATCGATTTCCTCTGCATAATATACTCCTGGAGATCTAACTAACTGGCTTACCACTACCCTTTCTGCACCGTTTATTATGAAGGTTCCTTTTTCAGTCATCAATGGGAAATCTCCCATAAATACTTCCTGTTCCTTTACTTCTCCAGTCTCCTTGTTTATCAGCCTTACCTTTACTTTTAACGGTGCTGAATAATTCGCATCTCTTTCTCTTGCCTCATCTTCGCTATACTTTGGCTCTTCGCTGATATGATAATCTACAAATTCTAAAATCAAATTGCCGGTGTAGTCCTGTATCGGTGAAATATCATCTAACACTTCTTTAAGGCCTTCCTTAATAAACCAATTATAGGAATCCTTTTGCACTTCAATTAAATCGGGTAAATCCAATATTTCATCGATACGGGAATAACTCATTCTGACACGTTTTCCATACCTTACAGGATGTACCATGCATAATTCACCCCTTATTAAACTAAAATAGCCAAAAGCATTCTAAGAGCTTTTGGTAATACGTATAGACTAAATATATAATAATATTGACATTTACAGCAAAATTTATACAAATCTACTTTTTTTGACGCATAATTGCAACTATATATACTACCACAGAGATTGCAATATGTCAAGAATTTTTGTTTATATTTTTTAAACTATAAAAAAAGGCCTTCATTCAGAAAGCCTTTTTTGTCAATTAACTATTTTACTTCTACAGTTGCTCCTACTTCTTCTAGTTTAGCCTTAATTTGGTCAGCTTCTTCTTTTGTTGCTCCTTCCTTAATTGGCTTTGGAGCGTTGTCTACTAAATCTTTAGCTTCTTTTAATCCTAATCCAGTTAATTCTCTAACTACTTTTATAACCTTAATCTTTTCTGCTCCTACATTAGCTAATATTACATCAAATTCTGTCTTTTCTTCAGCTTCTGCTGGTGCTGCACCTGCTTGTGGAGCTACTGCTACTGCTGCAACTGGAGCAGCTGCACTTACTCCAAATTCCTCTTCTAATGCTTTAACTAATTCTGATAATTCCAATACAGTTAAACTCTTAACTTCTTCAATTAAATTTAAAACTTTTTCACTTGCCATTTTTATATCCCTCCATAATATTTTCTAATTTTTCAGCATTATGTTTATTAAGCTTCTTGTTTTTCTTTGATTGCATTTAATACATATACAAGATTTCTGATTGTTCCCTGAAGAACATTTACAAATCCTGTAATAGGAGCATTGAATCCTCCTAGAACTTGAGCAATAAGAACTTCTCTTGATGGTAAATCTGCCAGTCTCTTAATTTCTTCAATCCCTACAATTTTTCCATCAACTATACCAGCTTTTATTTCCAGCTTTTCATTATTTTTTGCAAATTCACTAGTTATCTTAGCTGGTGACACTGGGTCATTAAATCCAAAAGCTATAGCATTTGGCCCAGTTAAGTATTGATTAAATTCTTCATATCCTGCATCCTTAAAGGCAAATCTCATTAATGTATTCTTGTAGACTTTATAGTCAACGCCTGCTTCTCTGAACTTACTTCTTAATTGTGTAACTTCATCTACATTTAAGCCTCTATAATCTACTAATACTACGCTTTGAGATTTTTCAATTTTTTCTTTGATTTCTTCAACTACTTGCCTTTTTTCTTGTAATACCTTGTCCTTCAACAATTTCACCTCCTAAAGGCTAAACAAATAAAGGTCTCTCCGCAGACACGAAGAGACCCTAATCTCAAATTCTTGAGTTAGTAAAAAATCTCACCTCGGTAGGATTTTTACACCTTAAGGTCCCTACTGTCTACGGCAGCCTATTTAATTAACGTTCAAATTATATCAGTAAATAGAAAATTAGTCAATATAAATTATTCTTTTTTTGCACCTAAACTATCTACTAGTTGTTGTGGATTAATCTTAATGCCAGGTCCCATAGTACTTGATACAACAACATTTCTTAAATATTTACCTTTTGCTGCAGCTGGTTTAGCTTTAATTATAGCTTCCATTATAGTATTGAAGTTTTCCATTAGTTTATCCATACCAAAAGAAACTTTTCCTATTGGAACATTTATTATACCAGCTTTATCTACTCTGTATTCTACTTTACCAGCTTTAATCTCCTTAACTGCTTTTTCTACCTCGAATGTAACAGTTCCGGATTTTGGGTTTGGCATTAAGCCTTTAGGTCCAAGTATTCTTCCTAATCTACCTACAACACCCATCATATCAGGTGTAGCAACTACTACATCAAAATCTAGCCAACCTTCATTTTGAATCTTTTGTACAAGTTCATCTGCTCCTACAAAATCAGCTCCAGCGCTTTCAGCTTCTTTTGCTTTATCTCCTTTTGCAAAAACTAATACTCTTCTTGTTCTTCCTGTTCCATTAGGTAGAACTACTGCACCTCTTACCTGTTGATCTGCATGTCTTGGGTCTACTCCAAGTCTAACAGATAGTTGAACAGTTTCATCAAAGTTTGCTTTTGCAGTTTTTTCTACTAATTCTAATGCTTCTTTTGGATTATATAGATTTGTTCTATCTACTAGCTTTATGCTTTCTTGATATTTCTTTCCTCTTTTTCTCATATTCTAACCTCCTTGTGGTATTAACGGAATGTCCTCCCACTATTTTTACACTTATTCTTCTACTGCAACTCCCATGCTTCTAGCTGTACCTTCCACCATTCTCATTGCAGCTTCTATACTACCAGCATTTAAATCTGGCATTTTCAGTTCTGCTATTTCTCTTACTTTGCTCTTAGAAATAGTTGCAACTTTCTTCTTGTTTGGTTCTCCAGAACCTGATTCTATTCCTACAGCTTTCTTAATCAATACTGCAACAGGTGGTGTTTTAGTAATGAAAGTAAATGATCTATCCTGATAAACTGTAAGAACTACTGGTATTATCATTCCAGCCTGATCTGCAGTCCTTGCATTGAACTCTTTAGTAAATTGCATGATATTTACTCCATGAGGTCCTAATGCAGTTCCTACAGGTGGTGCTGGAGTAGCTTTTCCAGCTGGTATTTGCAATTTTACAACAGCTATAACCTTTTTTGCCATAATCCTTGCACCTCCTAAATTACAATGTGGTTTGGCGGGAATAACCCTCCCACTTAATATATCTATCTAAAAAAGCTTTTTAGCTTTTATTGACAATATTATATTTTTTCTACTTGGTCAAAATCCAGCTCTACAAGGGTTTCTCTGCCGAACATGGAAACATAAACCTTAACTTTCCTTTTTTCAAGGTTGACGCTTTCTACAGTACCCATAAAGTTTTCAAAAGGACCTGTAATAACTTTTACTACATCCTTTGGCTTCATATCTACTGATAGTGTCGTCTTGTCCTGTACTCCTAAAGCTCTTACCTCCTCATCCGACAAAGGAATTGGTTTAGAACCTGGTCCTACGAATCCTGTAACTCCCCTTGTGTTTCTTACAAGATACCATGATACATCGTTAACTATCATCTTTACAAGAACGTACCCAGGGAAAAGTTTCCTTTCCTTAAATTTCTTCTTCCCGCCTTTTGTATCAACATATTCTTCTGTTGGTACTACAACTTCAAATATGTCATCAATCATACCTCTGTTCTCTACCATCTTTTCAATATTTGCCTTAACCTTGTTTTCATGACCAGAATAAGTATGGACCACATACCATTTTGCTTTTTTGGCCCTTTCTATTCTACTTTCTGCCTTATCCGTCATATTATCGGGGACCAGTAGGTCCTTCCCTCCTTCTTACATTTATATAAATAGTGATAACACACGATGTATCCCAATATCTAATATCCATACAATTAAAGCTATGACAATGCTTATTAGAATAACAATTCCTGTATGATTTATTAATTCCTTCTTACCTGGCCAAGTGACCTTTTTCATTTCTGACTTAACGCCCTTAAAATATGCTTTTATTTTTCCCCTTCTATTTGCGCTGGTTTGAGCTGACATAAACTCACATCCTTACCTAAATAATAATTACCTATTTTGTTTCCTTATGAACAGTATGAGTTTTGCAGAACTTGCAATACTTTTTAAGTTCTATTCTTTCTGAATTATTTCTCTTATTCTTTGTTGTCACATAGTTTCTTTGCTTACATTCAGTACAAGCCAATGTTATCCTTTCTCGCATTTGCTACACCTCCTACGCGAAAATATATATTTATTTGAGTGACTTAAGGACATAATAACCCATTATTGATTTTATTACGTAATATAAACTATCATAAATTAAAATTTGTGTCAACAAAATTATATCATCCGACATATATTTACTATACTCTATAATTCTGCCCAATTCAAGTTAAAATTATCCAATTGAACCTTTTCATCTTATAAAAGATAGGGATTTTGAGCCTCACTTCGGATAGTTCCTACTGGTTTTAGATAAAGTCTGAAAAAAGACTAGGCTTAAAGAGCCTAGCCTTCCCTTCAATTCAGCAATTATGCAAGAATTTTAGTAACAACTCCAGCACCAACAGTTCTTCCGCCTTCACGAATAGCAAATCTTAATCCTTCTTCCATTGCTATTGGTGTTATTAGCTCTATTGTAAATCTTGCATTGTCTCCTGGCATTACCATTTCTACTCCCTCTGGCAATTCTATGTTTCCTGTTACGTCTGTTGTCCTGAAGTAGAATTGTGGCCTGTATCCGTTAAAGAATGGAGTATGTCTTCCTCCTTCTTCCTTTGTCAATACGTATACTTCTGCCTCAAACTTTGTATGTGGTGTTATTGAACCTGGCTTTGCCAATACTTGACCTCTCTCTATCTCTGTCTTCTGCACTCCTCTTAA
>ENA-OWOZ01002165-OWOZ01002165.1-bioreactor-metagenome-genome-assembly--contig:-NODE-2165-length-15385-cov-8.525216_pt1 | contig 15385 bp, 14 predicted proteins | sample MGYA00238140_ERZ651804 | MGnify/ENA primary metagenome ERZ651804 (study PRJEB26910, sample SAMN07631232) | bioreactor metagenome | isolation source: Switchgrass digestor | place: USA: Dartmouth... | reverse complement strand
CGTCCGTTTAGCATATTTTTATTTATTTCTATATCTATTTTTGAACACAAAAAAACCGCCAAAGGGAATTCTCCCCCCTGACGGTTGGCGCTTGCGATAAGCAAACTTTGTAATTGTAAACAAACTCGTGTGTAAATAAACAAAGGAACATTTAATCGCATTATCAACAGTTATAATTATTCGAAAGAACCACACCTTACAATGCCTAAAAATTCATTAGATTGACGATTATACTTACACCCTAATTCTTGTGGTAATAGTTTGTTCTATTCTTTCTTTTATTATATTATATATTCTTAATTCTTCATCTTCACTCTCTAAAACTACAACTACAGCATATTTTTGAGGTTGATCTGACCAATTCATTTTTGAATTTACCACTAAATATAAATTGTCGTTATTATTAAAATTCGTATCTCTGGAAAATTCAAAAACAGATTTTTGTAATGTACCCGCACTTCTTAAATTAGAACCGGGTTCTAAAGAACACACATATTTATCTTCTATTGAAAATGGTTTATCTTTACCCTTTTGTGATTCATATGCTCTTATTACTTCTTCCATACTTACACCTTTTATAAGCCTATAATCCATTGAAACTCCTATATAATCCAATCTTGTATTTCTAACTGGAGGATTAAATGCAAGGGATACGATTACTCTTTTCTTCCCTGCTGCTTGTCTAAATTCTTTCGGTAATGGAATTTCAAATATATGCATATTATCAGGGCTTATCTTTTCATCATCAGATTTCATATCTGCTATAAGAACTACCCTATTTTCAAATGATTCTAAGCATTTATCTATATTAGGATATCCATAACCAACACTATAATGTAAAATCTTTTTTAAATTATTTCTGTTTTGCAATATAAATTCTTTCCCTAATCCATCTTCATTATCTACAACATCTTGGACTTGTTGTATTATTTCTTCTGGAATGCTCGCAGAACTTGCTACAATACACCTTAATAGATTAGTGGATGCATCTGGATACCTATTTAAAATACGACCGAGTATATGAGAAATATATGGTGCAGCATAACTTGTCCCAATATTCCAAGTAAATAATCCTTCATTATCATTGTTAAACAACAACTTGGATAGTCCTATATTTTTAATTGGTCTATATTTACCAGAAAAATCAATTTCTATTCCTCTATCACCACCATAAGCAATAAAATCTGGCTTTATTGCATTCATAACTCCTGGGCCTATCCGGGTTATGCTTGATATTTCGTTTCTTCTAGTAACATTTAATTTTGTAAGTCTTTCAGGCGAATTAATAATCTCATCGGATATTGAAATTGCACCCACAGTTATTGAACTCGCAGAATTTGCTGGCTCAATTAGTTTGCATTCTTTCATCTTATAAAGATAGTTCGGATAAGTTTCTTTTAAATTTCTATAATCATCATAGAACTCATATTGAAAATTTCCAGTTGATACAACAAAAACAATATCGTATTTATTTTGCAACTCGTCTAAAACACAAGCCCAAGCCTTTGGTTTACCACCATTAAATATATAATTACTATCACCTTGTGACAAATTATATATTCTACAGCCATAATTATTATAGAAATATTCTACTATTTCTTTCATTTGATTTGGAATTAGTTTTTCATAGAAATTCGCATATTTGCTGTATGTCATCTTAAGATAAGGTTGTTGCTCTTTTGGAAAATATGATAATAATTCTTCAAAGGTAATTTCTTTATCGCAAAATAGCATTATTGCATCATTTATATTCGAAGGCAAATCTCCCAATTGACTTTCTATTTCCTTAATCCATAGATCTAATGTGTCGGTATACCTACCATCGTGTATCTTAGCATTGAAGAGAAAAACTTCTGGAACAAAATCATCATTGTGTTGAAAGTCTCCAAATTCGCAAATTGAAGCAACTGCTGTTCCGTGTCCATCATAGTCATTCGAATTATCTTTATAATCATCAGAACAATAAAATGTCTTAGAATCACCAATTACTCCTCTTAATAATGGATGCTGCATAAAAATGCCACTATCAATAACACATATAGAACTTGATTTACCTGGTTTCAAGTTTCTAGTGTCAAAGTTTATATCATCTATAGACATTTCTTTTATTTCTTTAATCTTTTGATATTGAATACAAAACTTTGGTATATTTTCTATTTTATAAATTAGAGGGTGCTCTAATATATTGTCTAATATGTCATTATTTAGTTGAACCCTTGCTATTACAACGGATTCCCCAACATAAGTATCGCAAACCCTTGCCCCTTTTTCAGAAATAAAACTTTTAAACTCTCCCATTTTTTCTTTGGACTTGTCTAATGTATCAAAAACCCATAAATAACAATCTATGTAGTCTCCGTCATTAAAATCTTCTAATATAACATTATCGCCTATTCTATCTTCCCTTGACCATCCACTTATACTTTTTATAATAGAAAACAAATCTTCATGTTGTATTTTAGTTTTAGCAATTATTCCATTCTTATAATTTTCTAATGCCTCCATAAAATTAGCGAGTCTCAAGTCATCTGAAAATAATACTTGTAACTCTTTCGTTTCTTTGTTTATAATCCTAACACCAAAATATTCTAACTTCTCTTCATCTTTTTCTTGTAAAGTATATCCTGGTTCTAATTCCAATTTCATTACTAAGTAAGGCTGAAATTCAAACTTTTCACTTTTCTCCAAGGTGCTTTTAATTTGAGCACCTAATGAGTCTTTAAGAAAGTCTGCCTGTTCAACATTAGATTTTACAGGTGGTGGAGCCCCATATCCACGTTTCCTTTTTCTTTCCCTATCCTCAATATTTATTTTACTAAATCTAATGTGTTCCATTTTTCACCCCCCTAATATAGCAAATAACAAACAATTACCCCATCGACTTTTTCATTAATTCCCTTCTATCTTTTTCTTTTAAGATTATTTTTTCAAATAATGAGTCATTAATTGTATTCAAACCATTTAACACCATCTTTTTGATAGCCTCATAACATATTCTTTCTATATCGGCATATGATAATCCAACTAAATTATTTATATGAGATTCGACATTCAACTCTTTATGAGAATAATTTCTTAATTTCAATCTAATAAATTTCTCTATATCATCCTTTTTAGGCATATCAAAATATATGATTTCATCAAATCTTCTCCAAAGTGCTTTGTCAATTATAGTTTCGTAGTTAGTTGCAGCGATAACCATAGTGTTTCTAGGAAAATTATCTAATAACTGCAAGAAACTATTTACCACTCTTTTTAATTCTCCGTGTTCTGATTCGATTGATCTACTTTTACCTATTGAATCAAATTCATCGAAAAATAATACCCATTCTCCATCTTTAGCAAAATCAAATACCTTTCTTAAGTTTGTTGCTGTTTCACCTAAATATGATGATATAACACTATCGAATCTAGTATATAACAGCGGCAATTGCAGTTCATTTGCTATTGACTCTGCAGTAACAGTTTTACCACATCCTGGTGGTCCACAAAATAAAACCTTTGTCTTTGGATTTAATTTGTATGTCTGAAGTATTTCTTTTTGTTCAAATTCTAAAATTATATCTTCAATCTTCTCCTTATTATCTGGAGTGAGAATAATATCGTCTAACAAAACTTTAGAAAACTTCATTTCTAGAAGTTGAAAGCCTGTTTCTTTATCTGTGGGCAATTGTCTACTATTTATATTTCTGCTTTTGCTTATTGATAAAGTATAATTATCATCAAATAAGATTCTAGATAATTTGTCGGCAAGTAAGTAATGATTTTTTTTCTTTTCATCCTCTATAATGTCATACGCTACTTTAGAAAACTCAACTTGATTATTTTCCTTAAAAGCCTTAAATAACCTTGATAGATTTTCTCCTGATGCCAATATCCTCACCCCTTTCTTAGAAGATCATTGTTTTTTCTTACGCAGTAATTAAAACTAGTAATCTTCAATATCATTAATATCATTATGCCATCTTCTTACAAATATATAACCAAATATCCACCTAATTAAGCAGTTATCAATGGTTCTTCTGCAATCAGTTACACATATGTTTTTCTGATTTTAATATCCAACTAGACATTAAGTTCGATAAGGTATTTAACTACCATATTTTAGATATCGACTTAATCTTTCTAAATATTATATAATATATAGTTATATTTTTCTATAGAATAAAAAAAAGACTATGCATTAGCATAGCAGAATTCTATCTAGTTTCATAATTATTCATTCAAATGTATCAGGGGATTGTATCTTGTAATGTTTTAATAAAATCATCAAACTTCATAACGTCGTAACCATTTTTATCCATCCTCTCGTAAAGATCATCATCATTAGTTATTAAAGTGCATCCTTCATAGACAGCAGTATCTGCAATTGCAGCATCTTCAACATTGCTTTTGTTCTTATTAAGTATTTTATTAAAAACCTCACCTTCTCCAAGTCTAGCATAACCAAGACGAGCCCATCCTAAAACAAAAACTGATAATGGTACTAGACGTGCCCTTAAATCAGCCAGCATTAAAAAATTTCTTTTTCTTATATCTATCTTGTGATCGGGTATACCACACAATTCATCTATTTGAATTGTAGTAACAAAGTATTCATACTGTGTCGTTGAATCACGTATCAAGTCAATGAATTCCGGTAGTTTATCGAAAACATTTGTATCAAACATTATTTTTTTCACACAGAACACTCCCTCCAAATATACTTATGACAATATCATTGGGAATTTATCTATATAAATTCAATTTTTAACTCTACTGAAATCTACCTACATTATATTTAGTGTAGTAATATAGTATCTCAAATAAAGTTATGAGAAAATTCGAACACTTATTATGGCACAGGTTGTCTTCCTAACTGATTTTCTAAATCTAGTAACAAATTAATTACTTCTTCTGAAATCGAATTAGGTTCATCTTCTATAATCTCATTAATTCTGCTCAAAGTTTTGCTAATAATGATTAAATTCTCTCTCGTAATATTTTCACTTTCAATTATGTCCTCAATATCCTTTTGGATGCTTATCATATGTTGCTTATCAGTAGAAACTTCATCCTCTAAAGCAGAAATTCTATTGTTAATAACCTCTAATTCATTTTTAAATACAGGCACATCGTCCTGGCTGTTAAACCCAAATCCTATGGTTATTGAAGAGATAATGAAAAATACAATCAATAATAATAATGATACAATAATGCACTTGTAACTAGTAGCCATTAAGTTATTTCTTTTTAAATTATTTAGAAAGTTATATTCAATATTATCTGCTATTTGTGTTTTCTTTTCCTCTTCAGATAACAGGTAATCTTCTGGGTACATTACTGCAACGGAATTTACTTCACTTATGCAATATAGTGAAAGCAAGCCTGCTACTACCATATACAAAAGGCTTAAAAATCCTATTGTTAATAAGAGAATCATCACAAAAACCGGGTTCCCATTTATATCCTGAAGAAATTTTAAAATGTTAGCAATAAGTGTAGTAGATATAGTAATAGCAATTAGGGTTGATTTTGCCTTATCTTCAAGCGTTTTTTTCTTTTCAATGGTATCATTTAATGTATCTAATAAAACTTTATCCTCTATGTTTAGATTGTTACTAGCATATTCATAAGTATAAGGATCTTCTTCCGTTGATTTGTTCAATCTATAAATTTTTTTATTAATTGTTCTAGATGCTTTTAATAGTTTAGGGAACGGGAATATTATATTATTAAAAATATTTTGTAAAAAAGCCATATTTTTATCCCCTTTATTATACGATTCCTTGTAAATAATCACAAATAGCCTTATCTATTCTTAATCCTGGTTTATTTACTAACCAAGCCCATTCACCTGTAGGATTAACTTCAATAAAATAATAAATCCCATTATGCAGGATTAGGTCCACTCCTCCAAATGCTAGTCCTAATTTTTTTACAACTTCTATACATTTGTTATTTATATCTTCTGGAAGGTCAATTTCAATAAAATCCACATTCTCTTTTTCTTTTCTCCAGTCTCCTGCTATACCGTTTCCTTTTTTAACAATTTTTACAGCGAATACTTTTCCCCCAACAACAGTCACTCTTAAATCAACCTTTGGATAAAGATATTCTTGAATTATTACTGGAGCCACTGCAAATTCTGATTCCATTAGTTCTTTGCCTGTTATTACAGTTGAATAAACAAATGCTTCCTTATTACCTTGTCTTAGTAATACAGTATCTAATGATTTTATAATATATTCTTTCTCACTATCAAGCCCAATGTTCTCCACAGAATTCAGTAATAATGTATGCGGATATTTCATTCCACTTTTCTCAGCATATTTTAACTGCAGCATTTTATTTTCTGCACGGAATGTATCAACAGGGTTATTTAACCATTTTGCATTTTCAAATAGAACGAGATTCCTTAAAAATGCAGTCCACTGGGAACGATATAGTTGTTTTTCAACTGAAAGATTTGGTTTATATGTATCATGAAGATATATTGGAGCCCTATAGAATATGGATTTTAAATTTCTATTGTCAATAATATATTCCTTATTGTTTATTGTTATATATAAAGTAAGATTTCCGATTTCAAATACAACCTTATAATCTCTAAATTTATCCCTGTTAACACGAAGGTAATGAGCATTCCTTCGCTGTAATTCTAAACAAATATAATCGGTTGTAAAATCCATAGTATCTGAAATTATCAATATTTCTATATTACTCACCTTTTTTATCTTCCCCCGTTTCAATATCAGCCTTCTTTGTGCGTGGTGCTGCAAATTGGGGATCTTCTATTGAAGGCTTCTTACTATTCTTGTTTACCCAGTATCCCTTCTCATCTTCGAATTCATAACCGGTCATATCCGGGTCTGTTCTTGGTAAATCATAGACGAACGCTTTCTTCTCTAATATATGCTTCTTCATAAACATCCTCCTTATCACCTTGTATAGGTTGTATATTAAAATCTCAATATCATCTATAGATAATTATACATTACATATACAATAACTTCCATTGCATTTGTTTTCATTATATATATCGGCTCAATTCGCACCAAAATTTACATGATTTTAATAATGTTACCTTTCAGCGACAAAGGCTATGGTTGATATCCAATAGCCTTAAATATTAGTAATGATATATGAACCTATAGTTGACTCATTTTATATCTAATTGTTTCTCTGCTCGGATTCAAATATATAAGCGTTGTGTGAATGTTTCTATGACCTGCTAAATAGGCAACTTCATGAACTGATAGGCCGCCCTCCAAAGCAATCGTACAAAAATAGTGTCGCAATGTATGAGGAGTGATCTTATCGTTATATTTATTGAAAACCTTATTAACTGTTGACCTATGAATTACCTTACCATTACTATTTGCAAATAAATACGGACTTTCACTTTCTCTCACTCTTAAGAACTCTCTTATACTATTAATAATCTTATCATTTAGATAAACAACTCTGTCTTTATCTCCTTTACCTGTAACCTTTAACTCCCCAACTGTTAAATTGAAGTCTGTTAACTGAATATTAAGTGCTTCACCGATCCTTAAACCTGCATATGCTAACAATGTCGCCAAACAATAAATATTTCGGTGCCCATTCTCTAATAGTTGTTGTCTAAAAGCATCTACTTCCTGTTTAGTTATATCCGAAGGGTTTGCATATGTCTGCTGTACATTAATATTATCTTTCTTTGAAACTACTTGGTCTTGCTGTATTCCTTTCTCAATCAAAAATTCATTATACTTTATCAATGCACTAATCTTGCAATTTATTGTTCTACCAGTATCTTTCTTAATATTACGAAGATAACTGATATAATCTAAGATGTTTTCCCGGTATAGCACCGAACATTCTCTGCCAAAGGACTCCAAATACCATTGGTAATAACCTTTAATGTGTAAACAGTAACTATTGATAGTACTTTTACTTTTTCCTTGCAATGTTAAATACTCTTTGAATTCCTCTAACAAAATTTCACCTCCATAAATTATGTTGCCAATCATACTTTTAAATTCCTATAAATTATGTTGAATTTATAGATAGATGTTACCGCATTTTTTAATAAAAGTCAGGGCCTTCGGCAGCATAATTTATATTATGTTGAAAAATTTTAACCCCAATCTCTTTATAGACTAAGGATTACAAATACAAATCAGGGTAATCTACGAAAGCAGTTGTAATTTAAAAAGGAGCCTAGGCTTATAGCCCGACTCCTCTACACAACCCTTTATAACCTTTTCATTATTCTGCAGTAGTTTCTGCCTCATCAATTTCTTCTAATTCACATAATTTCTCATACAGAGTTTTTAGTTCAGCAAATTTTTTATCCTCCAATAGTTCCAGTTTGTCTGATTTTAAAATCTCTTGTAATGCCTCTTATTTACTTACTATATAGGCATAGTCTTTTGAGCCTTGCATTTGAGAACCTATAATAATAACAAACCTGCCGTCTTTTAACTTAGTAATGCCTTTATGCATTCCTAATCCTCCATTACCCCAGTTGCGTCCATTCCAGTAATCTAATTTTTCATTATATTTTACTCTGGCAACAATCTCATTACAAAATACACTTTCATAAACATTAACTCTAATCATAAAAACATCTCTCCTTTCTAAATAAACAAAAAAACTAACACGGCAAAACCCTCTTATTCGGGCAAATTTGCTATGTTAGTTTACTTTGATTTAATATTATTTTATTGTCACTTATAATGATATTTCAAACTACTCATGCTGTCAAATTTTATATAATTATTTTTTGAATAGTTTTTCTACATCCCATTATCCCCTCTACTTATCAGATAATCTATTAACTCCTTATAATCCTCATCATATTCACTATTTTCATGGTCATGGCCATACGCTTTTCTAATCTCCAATAGAGCATTATAAATTTCATCTTCTTCATATGATTCCTTGACTTCAACAAATTTGAAAAGCCTATGTTCTTCAAGATTATCCCTATGTTTATAGGCTAAATAATAATAATTCTTTGTTGGTATTAGTGATATAAAATGGCCATTAAAACCAAAACCATGAACGCATTTGTAAGTATCTAATAGTGACTCGGATAGTTCTAAAGCATCTAAATTCTTAATTTCACGCATTACATCCCCTCCTATTCTCTGTTTTTTAAAGCGTGTACAGTGTACCATCACTTTCACATAACTTCTAGACTTGATATCTATTTATTACATGAAACTAAAATATTTTGATCCTTTTATTTTACATCTGCAACAAAAATAAAAAGCCAGGGGAGCAAAATTACTTTTGTCTACACCCTGTACTTGATTTTTATTAAAACTTTCAATGCTTAACTTTTTTAGTAAACTCTTATATTCTCTCCTGTTATCAAATATTCCGGTATTTTAATATCTTTATTTCCAGGATAATTGGCAAAAAATAACCTTATGCTTCTAATGGCACTATATGTTTCTAAAATCACTTCATTTTGTCTCTTAATTAATGATTTATCATATTTGTTCGAATATATTTCATGGGCTGGCACTTGTCTTATCTTTCGAATTGCTTTTAACGGATTTATGATAAGTTCATCTAAGTTTTCATTAGTTATTATATTCTTTTTTAGCCATTCCTCCAACATTACTAGACTCCCCTTGGGATTTCCATCTCCATTTTTCCTATCAACTGGTCTTATGTATCTAGCAGCAGTTGTAAATGTTTTATGATTGATATTATGGATAATCATTTTTTCAAGGCACAATATAAATGCATAATAGTTTTTTAGTGTCGGAAGGAAAATCATTCTATAATCTTCTGGCTTTTCGGCAGTATGCGGTTCAAATGTTTTCCTGAACAAATTCGGAATCCCCATATTGTTACACATAGAATTTATAACTTTCATTTCGTCTAATAGTGCATCATAAATAGAAATTTCATCAATCCATTTTCCTAATATTAAATTGTCATAGAAGCCACTGTTTATATAGTAATCTTCTTGTTTTTCCAAGTAATTTATTTTCCATTTTAATTGAGCGTTCAACGAAAGTTCCGCTAAATCTCTCAAAAAAACACCTACAACTCTTTCTTGGTTTCCTTTCTTTTTGTGATAACCTATGCCAAAATCTTTGATATATTCACCTTCTAGATCTTCATTAACAAAATCGTCTGAAGTTACTATGCTTCCTCTATAATCAAAAGAAAAAACAATGTATTTAGGATTTTGAAAATATGATTCCAATATTTCTATATCGAAAAATAGTATATCCAGTTGTTCTTTACCCTCCATAAGCATTTTGGTGAAAGGTTTTTCAGTAAAAAGATTCATTGATTTTAGATGCTTTTCTGTTGGATACAAAACAACTGAACCAGCCCTGTCTTTAACTGCCCTTTTCTGTTCTTCCTTATCAATATCTAGTTTTAAGGCTTTAATATGTGGGTTAAGCACAAAATTGGATGATAATACTTCTATTCTCCCCTCATCTATTAATTCACAAATAAGATCTTCTTGGTCATTATCTAATTGTCTCAAGGGTAAGCCGTTAAAATCCCTTGACTGTAAATAATAGTTAGTTATTTCTGTGAGTATCTTTTCTTTCAAATTATCCCCCCTTAACAAAAATAGTTAAGTATTCAAGTACTGGTCATATACCTTCAATCTATTTTCAATTAGCATATCTCCCGGATCCATTCTTAAAGCATACTTAAAATATGCCCTAGCCTTACTGAACTCTTTCTTAATATCATAGGCATGGCCTAATTTCTTAACGATGTATAGTAGTCCCGGTGTTTCTTCATTAATTTCTTCTAACAATTTAATTGCTTCATCAGGCTTATTAACCAACCCATAGGTTATTGCCAATCTATACTTATAATTAATATTTTCAGGATTCTTCTTTGATAAGTACTCATACAACATCATGGCTTCATCATATTTTTTAAGTTCTATATAAATCTTTGCTTTTAAGGAAAATATATTATCTTTAAAGGCCTCTCTACGAATGGCTTCTACCTTATCTATCTCAATTTTCTCGATTTGACTTAGGCTATCAAAATATCTTTGTAAATTATAATACACGTAAGCCATGTGATAGAAAATATCAGGAGTGTTATTGCCGTTCTCTTTCTGATAACGAAGTAACACTTCTGCTTCTTGAAACCGGTTATTATTATAAAGATTGATAACATTTTGCATCCAATCATCATAGGCTGCTTTCTCTACTATGCTTAGAGACATCAAAGGTGCTTGCTGTTCAGTATCTAATACCCTTTTAGTAATATCTTCTTTCAATTCTTCAATACTTTGATACCTATCCTCTGGATTTCTTTGTAGTGCCCTTAAAATAATCTCTTCGATGCTTATAGGTATATTGTCGTTAATTTCCCTCGGTTTTGGAAAGGGAACATTATTAATTACCTGAATAGGAGTTTCATGAGGTGTCCTTCCTGTTAACAACTGATAAAGCAGAACTCCCAAAGAATAGATGTCTGAAATAAGATACCTTTTGTTAGAGCCTGCTATTTCTGGAGCCATATAAGCCCACGTTCCTCCAGCGTCTACAGTCCTCACAAAAACATTCTCGATAAACTTACTTGTTCCAAAATCCGTCAATTTTACTTCTCTATCATTAAAGAGGATATTATGTGGTTTTATATCACCATGGCAAATATTTTTATTATGTAAAAACTTCACCCCTTCTAATATTTTTAAAAAAATCAAGATAACTTCTTTAATTGTTTTTGGATTTCTAAACCCATCGTCAGTTAATTCTTCTGCCAAGGTTTTTCCTTCAAAGAACTCCATTTCAATAACAAAAACTCCATCTAATCTGCCCATCCAATTTACTTTAATAACGTTTGGATGAGAATCACCAATTAACTTTATACCTTCTGATAATGCATTATCTCCACGTTCTTGATCTTTAGGTATTTTTAAAGCAACTAACTCCTCTGTTTCTAAATTAATAGCAGACCAAACATATCCAAAGGTTCCTTCGTTTATATATTCTTTTAAAATGTATTTGTTGCCTAAAACTTGATCCCTTTTAGGATAAAAATCAGAAGCCCTTCTTACCATTTCATCACCTCACTTTTATCCATTGGTTAAACGTTAGTTTGTCTTTATCTCCTGACGCCACACAATGATAAACTAAATAAGATGTTTTCCTACCATCAATACCGGGAACCCTTGTCCCATTACCCATAGTAAATCCTTCATCAAAAATTCGTATATAGTTGGATATATCCCCTGGAGTAACCTTAGGATAAGTCCAATAAACAAATAGTATTAATGGTACATTTCCTCCTAACTGATGGTATGCAATAAGGAGGTTTTGAATTTTTTCTTCCAGTTTCCGATTCTTTAATCGACTATTATCATATCTTTCAAATTCACAGAGTAGCAAAGGTTGATTATCCTTGGTTGAATACCAAATAGAATCTGGTCTTACTGCTGGCTTTTTGTCAATATGATATTCCCCAGATTCTTCTGCAACCTTCTCTGCCATAAATGTTTGCTTTTCATAAGGATAAACAGGACATTCTGAAATAGCAGTAGTGTCACTAATAGTCCTCCCAATAGCAGTTAAATAATTTAATCCCATTGTATGTACAGTTTCAGAATAATCCCTAACCCCAAAATCTGTCATCATAGGGAAAAATCTTTTCCTAATTTCCCCTGTTTTCATTTCTTCTCTGATGGCTTGTATCAGTCTTTCTCTAACCATTAAAAACTCCCCATTCGTTAGTCACCTCTGGAGACTCTCCTCCGTGTATCAATGCTTTTGTTCCTACCTTAACCAATAAAGGTGCGGGAATTGATCGACCATTTATTAGGGCTTCTCCTGTACTCAAGGAAGGGAGTTCATCTATATCGGCTTTTGAAAACATATCGCTTGTCTTAGCAATAAATCTTTGGTCATCGGGATTTTTTAAACGCATTGTAATTATAGTATTACATTGGGATGTAACGTCAGGGTCTAATTTAGAAGGTCTTTGAGAAATTATAGAGAAGCCAACTCCAAATTTTCTACCTTCACTGGCTATTCTCTTAATAATCTTCTTGGAGATAGAAGGGATTCCTGCAGGTGCAAAATTATGTCCTTCTTCATAGACAAGAAAACATGGTCTTGTTTGCCTTCTTTTATCACCTGCTGCTCTCATTATTTCGCTTGAAATAAGAGCAGTTATAATTTGCTTTGCATCGTCAGATAAACCTTGTAGATCAATAATAACAAGTCTACCTATATTGTCTCCTTTTTCACCTACCATATCATAGATGTCACTTGGTTCTCCAATTGCCCTTGTATAAAAACTTTTTGCTTCGTTGATTACACGATTTAGTTTAGTTGCCGCAACTGCTGCACTTCTTCCATTTAATGCTCTTGCTTCAGCAGGGCTTAATTCTTCCCATTCCCTAAGTTCCTCTAAATCTCCAGATAAAATCTCCCTTAGATCTTGTATATCTCTTGGTTGATTACTGTATTTTGCTTGCCAATAGCGAATCGCTACATCCAATACCCTTTCTTGCGGCTCTGTTAGCCCAGGCAGTATTGAGGATAAATCGTCCATATCTAAACGGTCGAACTGCAATGCAAGGTGTTTATTTTTATTCATATACTTATAATCAAAGGCATCGATTTGTGGAGTATAAACTTTTATGCCCCCACCAGCATTTAGGAGTTTTCTCATCATCTCCTGAATTTTTATGATACTTTCTCTATCTCTTACATCCTCTATACTGTCAATATCCTCATTAAATTGTAATTCTCCTTTTGCAAATGCCTTACCATATTCTCCGTGAACATCAAATACCACCACTGTTCCATTCATTAGTGCAACTAATCTTTCAATAATTCTTCCGACAGTATAAGACTTTCCTGAACCGGTCATGGCCAATACGGCCAAATGCTCTGTAACAAGTTTATTAACATCTAAGTAAACTGGGACAATATTTTCTCCTTTGTCATAACCTATCAGATTTCCAATATGAATACTTGTATTTTCATCAAATTTATAGAATCCTGATAAAAATTCATAGTCTACACCGTAAACCTTTTCACCGGGGTTTAAAGGTCTTCGTGGAATCTTAATTTGCCCTGAACTATCCCTATATCCTACCAATTCGATAGTTCCGAATAAAGTTTCCCCTGTAACTTGGGCACCGGGTAATATTTCTAACTCTGATAGTCCTTCCCCCATATTGGAATTATAAAGTATGTTGCTTCTTGAAATAGATATAATTCTTCCAAGGACATAAGTCTCTGGTTCATCCATGGATTCCTTATGTTTAATTTTAACAAACTCTCCCCTTTTGGCAGAGAAACTGTCTTCTAATGCAATCTTAATGTCATTTGGATTCCCTGTATTTCCAATTAGTTTTCCTATATACTTATCCATCTATTGCCCCCCTAAAATAAACTTAATTGTTCTCCAACCTGAATTTCCATCTTATTATCCTTCTTATTTCTGAGATCTTCTACCAATAATTCTTTTTCATAAAAATACCTAAATAATTTTTCGTATGTTTTTTCTCCTATTCCCTTTACCTTACTTAATTCCCAAAATCTTTTAATCGGCATATTAGATTTGACAATATTCGCTTGTCTTTTTGTAATGCCAATCTGATTAACTAACATTTTATCTGTAAATTCATTGAGTGAATTAACCATTTTTGCCTCTATGCCTTCTGCTTCTTCCTTTTCGTCCAAGCATATATATACATCTATGTCTGCTCTTTTCAAATATTTTTCCATTACAGTTTTGACATCATTCCAATCCAATCCACCATTATTAGTGCCTAATTTGGGAAAGGCTATAGAATCGATGTTTACTTTCTTATAATTTTCAATAAAATATTTTAGTCCCTCTTCTATATAACTCATTTTAGAATGATTTCTCCAATGATTTTTTGTAGGAAAATTCATAATCCATAAGTCTTCAGAATATCTGAATAATCTTGGTCTCCCTATTCTTATTTCTTTTTGCTCGCATTTTCTTACATAATCCTCGAACATTTCAGGATATCTCAATTTAAATTCTAATGCTATACCTGCCCCCATAATTCCAAAGCAATTTACTGTATTAACTAACGTCTTAGCAGGTGTATTAAAAACTGTACCATCATAGTAATATATCATACTAAAAAACTCCTTACTGTATTTGTTCTTCTATGCTTAATATACCATAAAACCAAAACATAAACTTAAATGGAGTATTTGGTATATTATCTATTTTAAGGTTAAATTCGGTATTAAATGTTAGTGGATAATCAATGTGCACCCTAGATAGTTGCTCATTATTCATATTAAACAATTTGTATTCATGTTTAGCATGGTTATCAACTGGTAGATTAGTAATGAACGTTAATAATAAACTCCTTTTATTAATTGAATTATCTATTTCTATTCTATAATCCTTTATATAAACTTTTGAA